>Ga0209554_1000209_pt1 | contig 48715 bp, 42 predicted proteins | sample MarorgKNORR_S2LV_5_FD_188221 | JGI IMG/M metagenome (GOLD analysis project Ga0209554, IMG submission 188221) | Marine microbial communities from the Southern Atlantic Ocean, analyzing organic carbon cycling - Bottom_A/KNORR_S2/LV (SPAdes) (version 2) | ecosystem: Environmental > Aquatic > Marine...
CCCCGGGTACTTCCAGAAGGCTGCCGAGGTGATTCGCCGCTACGGCGGACTGCTCATCATCGATGAGGTCCAGGCGGGCTTCGGCCGATGCGGCAAGCACTGGTTCGGCATCGAGCACTGGGGCGTCGAACCGGACATCATGGTCATGGCCAAGGGTATCGCCAACGGTGCCCCCGTCGGAGCGACGGTCACGACCGACGAGATCGCGCACGGGTGGCGCGGCAAGACGATTTCGACGTTCGGCGGGACGCCGGTCTCCATGGCGGCGCTGTGCGCCACGCAAGACGTGCTGCGTGAGGAAAACGCGCCGATGAATGCCGAGGAGCGGGGGCAGGAGTTGCGTGCCGGCTTGCTGGACATGCAGAGTCGCCACCCGTGGATCGGCGATGTCCGCGGCATGGGGCTCATGCAGGGGATCGAGATCGTGAAGGATCCCGAGACGAAGGTGCCTGACAAGGAGCGTACTGCCGCGCTGTTGGAGGCGTCTCGGGAACAGGGCCTGCTCGTCGGTCAGGGTGGCCTCGACGGGACGGTGATCCGTATTGGCCCCTCGCTCTTGATTACCGCGGACGAAATCGCCGAGGGGCTGGGCAAGCTCGGAAAGGCGTGCGACCAGGTCGGTTGAGGCGGGTTCACTCCACCCGTTCAGCCCGCGTCGCACCGTTGCGGCCGGGGTGAGGGGACCTCCGAGTGGCTCATCGTCGATGCTAGGGTCCATATTCGGGCGCCTTCGTCCCCAGTCACGGTGCTGCGCCCGATGCCACTCGATGCTTGGTTGCTCCTCTTCGTCTCGGTTGCACTAGGTCTAGGAGTTGAACTCGCCTTCTACCGGGCGCGCCGGCGAGACCGGGCGAGTGGCAAGGATTCCCCGACGGGTGAGGTCGGCGAATGACCTCCGCGACGATCATCTCAGTCCTCGTCGTATACCTCATCGTCTTGCTGGGCATCGGTTTCTGGGCGAGCCGAGAGTCCGGGAGCCTCAAGGGCTACTACGTCGCGGGCAAACGCCTTCCCGCGTGGGTCATCGCCTTCAGCTCGAACGCCACGGGCGAGAGTGCCTGGTTGCTCCTCGGGCTCACCGGCATGGGTTATGCCATAGGCGTCCATGCTTTCTGGGTCATCCTCGGCGAGGTTCTCGGCGTAGCCTGCGCGTGGGTTTGGGTCGCTCGCCCTTTCAAGGAAGCCACAGATCGCTTCGACTCGATCACGGTTCCCGACTACCTGACCGCCCGCTTCAACGACACGTCCCACGTCTTCCGGTGGGTCTCCGCTGTGATTGTGCTGAGCATGGTGACCGCCTACACGGCCGCGCAGCTCACGGCATCGGGAAAGGCGTTCGACTCGTTCCTGGGCACAGGATACGAGGTGGGCGTCTGGATCGGTCTCGGCATCGTCCTGTTTTACACCACCGTAGGAGGATTCAAGGCGGTCGCGTACTCGGACTTCCTGCAGGGCATACTCATGCTCGGGTGTCTACTTCTGCTGCCTGTGGTCGGCATTCGGGCTGCAGGGGGATGGGGCCCCATGATGGATGCGCTAGCTCAGGCCGATCCGGCACTCCTCCGTCCGATGGGCTCGTTCGGCCTAGGGACCGCGGGCATCATCAGCGCCCTCGGATCGGTCGCGATCGGGTTCGCCTTTTTGGGTTCGCCCCAGCTCCTCACCCGATTCATGGCCGCGCGCGACCAGAAGCAGATCATCGATGGTGGCCTGTGGGCCGTCTTGTGTGTGATCGGATTCGATGTCGGCGCGATCCTGGGCGGCATGTCGGGCCGTGTGCTCTACCCCGGTCTGGCTGATCAGGAGACCATCTTGCCGCAGATGGGCGCTGATCTCTTCCCGGCGCTGTTCACGGGGATCCTTCTGGTGGTCGTCTTGGCCGCGATCATGTCGACCGTCGACTCCCTGCTGATCTTGGCCTCATCCGCCGTCGTGCGAGACGTGGCTCAGCAGGCCCTGGGAATCGACCGTTCCGAGCGTTGGCTCGCGAATGTCGGGAAGGCGGTCACGGTCGTGATCGGCGTGGTGGGACTCTACGTCGCGCTCGCCGAGGTACGGCTCATCTTCAGCTTCGTGCTGTTCGCGTGGTCGGGCATCGCATGCGCGTTCACGCCGGTCGTCCTCTGCTCACTCTTCTGGGAACGGACCACGAGGGCTGGGGCCGTCGCTGGCATGATCGGTGGGTTCGTGGTGACCGTCGCGTGGGTCCTGTTCTTCAAGGAGGGGTTTTACGACCTCTACGAGATGATCCCCGGCGGGATCGCGGGCTTCGCCTGCTGCATCGGCGTGAGCCTGATGACAGAGCCCGATCCGGCCGTTGTCGCCGAGATGCGCGAGGTGCGCAAGGCGATAGGTCCGGTCTTCTGATCTCGCTCCGGCGGGCGGCTCAGTACCCTGGTAGGAATACTGCGGCGACTCGGGAAGGGCCGCCGGCCCCACCCGCCCAGCGAACGGCGTTGGCCCACAGCGTCGTGTAGTCGCCGCTCGAGCAGCACTGTCCCATCAGCCCCGGGAAGCCTGAGATGGCGACGATGCGTTGTCCCCCCTCGAGTGTTCGGAAGCCCGCCAGAGCCGTGCCATCGGCCCACGAGGCGACGACGGTCGTGCTTCCCTTCGCGTTCACTCCACCCCACCAACGGTCCGCGCCCAACGCCGTGACCCCCTCCGTAATGGGATGAGCGGACACTGAGCCGAGAGACCCCGAGCCATAGACGGCGCCCCCGGAGCTCGTGAACGGATCTAGGGACTCGAGCCCGCCCCATCCGGCATTGCCGAACCCGCTGTCTGAGCGGTTCTGCCAGTAGAACGAACCGATGATGAGGTTGCCTCCCGCCGCCACGTACTGGGCGAGTCGCGACCCCACTGCGGTAGCGTGCTCAAACGTCCCGTTCTCGTAGAGCAGAACCGCATCGTAGTCCAGCAACGTGTTCAAGCTCGGAGGGCCCAGGACCACGAAGTCCGAGTCGAAGCTCCCCTCGGGTACCGCGGCCGACAGCGGCCCTTTCACGCTTCCGTTGTCGTTCACGTCACTGCCGGACAGAAGTCCGTGAACTCTAATGACCCGCTCACGTCAGGATTGAGGATGACCATCGCTCCGGAAAGGCGATCTTGGATCTTGGGTGAGGCGAACAACTCCATCGTTCCGGAATCGAAGCACCGCCGCACATTCCCCCTATGGCTGCATCGGACCTCGAAGGCACCGGCAGCGGAGGCGATCCGTGCGGCTGCACCGGACGGAGCCGGAGTCCCACCAGTCGGGTCTGTGAACGTGCCGCCGCCCAGGGTTGGGGGTGTCTCGGGTGCCACGTTCAGTACGTTGTCCGACACGATTACGGCGATGGCACCGAGCTTGGGGAGCGTCCCGTGCAAGATCCCCGACGTCAGGTCGAAGGTGACGCCCTCGGTCTTCACGCTCTGATCCAACGTCTGCGTGGCGAATCCGAGCCGGATCCGATCGTCCTCATCGAGATCGGAGGCGGCTACCGCAATGTCCACCTCGACCTCTTTCGCGAGGCCTAGCTCGCTTGGAAAGACGTCGAAAAAGGTCCCCGGAACCAACTGCCCTTCGGGGGCGCCGGGAAAGTCGCCCAAGTTCTCGCGGAACGAGATTGAGATCTGGGTCGCTCGGGTCAGAGCTCCGGGCGGAAACTCGATCGACATCCCCATCGGGTGGCTGATCAGCCCGCCCTCTGGACCGATCGATTTCTCCCACACATGTGCCGGATCGGGCTCGAACGGCAGCTTCTGGCTGTTTTGTTCACAGGCCGAAAGCGCCACGGTCAAAGCCGCACAGATTAGGGGGGTCCTGGCAACTGACATGCCTCAACGCTGAGCACTAACGAGGCTGGAAGCAACACATGTTTACGGGTCTCACCTCTTCTGGCCGGACACCGCGCTGGACCGTACGATCAGCCGAGTGGAGTCGGGTGCCGGCGAAACGTGGTCTGAGGAGAAGCGAGATGAGCGAAATCAGTAGAAAGGACTTCCTGGGCCTGGGCACGGTAGCGGCGGCCGGCCTGGCGACTGGGTGCGCGTCGGTCGAGACAGGTGATGCCATCTCCGCAGACCTCATCGTCGTCGATGGGCGCGTGCTCACTCAGGAGGTGGGCCAAGGCTCCGCCGAGGCGTTCGCGGTGAAGGACGGCCGTTTCTTGGCCGTCGGTTCGAGCGCCGATGTGCGCAACTTGGCGTCGGCGAATACCCGCATCATCGATGCCGGCGGCATGACCATCGTGCCGGGCTTCATCGATGCGCATTCCCACCCCGCAGGCGCGGGCATCAACGCGTTGAGAAACGTGGACACGAACCTGGGCAGCATCGCGCGCATACAGGACGCGCTTCGAGAACGGGCCGGCACGACCCCTCCCGGTGAGTGGATCATCGGCTACATGTACGACGATACCAAGCAGGAAGAGGGTCGTCCGCTGAATCGTGTGGATCTCGACCAGGTGAGCACCGAGCACCCCATCGTCGTGGGCCACCGCGGGGGTCATACAGGCGTCTACAACTCGAAGGCGTTCGAGACCGCCGGCGTGACCGTGAGCACGCCTGATCCGTTCGGCGGACATTTCTACCGTGAAAACGGCGAACTCACCGGAAAGGTCGCCGAGAGTGCGCGCGGGGCCTTCAGCGTGCCCTCGGGCTCGAACCGTGAGGAGCGCGCGGCCGGAGTCGCGTTGATCTGCGGTCAGATGAACGCAGCCGGACTGACGTCTGTGCATGAGGCCGGCACATCATCGGCTGGCTTCACCGCGTGGCAGGATGCGCGCGCTGCAGGCGATCTCTCGCTGAGGATGTACACGATGGCGCGTGGTGGCTCGTTTCCGACGCTCCTCAGGTCAGGTGTGCGCACGGGCTTCGGAGACGATTGGATCAAGCTTGGGCCGGTGAAATTCGCCGCCGACGGCTCAGCGTCTGAGCGCACTATGGCGATGAGTACGCCCTATGCCGGGAGGCCGGACGACTTCGGCATTCTGACCATGACGCAGGAGGAGATCCACGATTCGGTCGAAGAGGCGCATCGCGCCGGGTGGCAGATCGCGATCCATGCGAACGGAGACATCACCATCGACATGGTGCTCAACGCATATGAGCGCGTTCAGCGCGAGTGGCCTCGAGACGACGCCAGGCATCGCCTGGAGCATTGCTCGCTGGTCAATCCTGAGCTTCTCCAGCGCATCGCTGACGGTGGGTACATTCCGGCACCGTTTTACACGTATGCTCACTACCACGGCGAGAAGTGGATCGAGTACGGTGACGAGAAGATGGAATGGATGTTCGCCCACAAGTCGTTCATCGACTACGGAATTCCCGTCGCCCCTGCCTCGGACCACTCGCCGGGACCGTACGAGCCCCTGATGGCGATCCAGAGCATGGTGACCCGCAAGGACTACTCTGGGCGCGTCTGGGGTCCCAGCCAGCGCATCACGGTGGATGAGGCCCTACAGGTCTGCACCCGCAACGGTGCCTATGCGGCTTTTGAGGAGGACGTGAAGGGCACCATCACGGCCGGCAAGCTGGCCGACTTCGTCATGCTTGCCGAGGACCCCCACGACGTGGATCCAGATCGTATCAAGGAGATCCAGATCGTCCAGACGGTCGTTGGTGGCAGGGCTGTGTACGAGGCGTAACGAGGGTGACGAGGCTGCTTCGATACTCGGTCGCGATGAGTCTCGACGGGTTCATCGCATCCGAGGACGGGAGCTACGACTGGATCTTCATGGACCCGGCCATCGACTTCTCTGGAGGCTCTAGTGCCCGCCGGTCCGCGCGTCCTGCCCTGCGAGTTCGACGAATGTGAGCTCGCCAATAGCGGCGTCCTGCGCCCCGACGCCCGTCAGGTCGCACACGATCGTCTCGTCGCCCTCTCGACCGAGCTTCTCCTCGATGACGATCTCACCCAGCTCGGCGTAGGCATCGGCCTCGGTCATCAGCGAGGCCCTCAATAGCATGATGCACCTCGCCGAGGCCTATGCACTGGGATGTGAGGTCGGTGACGACCTTGTCGGCTCCTGCGACAACCGCAGCGGAGAGTTCCTGCTTCTGCGGGCCATCAGCGCCCACCGCGATGACCGTCGCACCGGCCGCGAGCATGCCCTCCTCGATCAGAGGGCTCCTCGCCGGCGTAGCGGTGATGACCAGGTCGGCACCTTCGACGGCCTCCGCCACGTCGCGACTCGTGCGTGCCATCGTGCCGTTCTCCTCCAACTTCTCCTTCCACCGATTCGACCTGGAGTACGTGCGGGACCAGAGGGACAGGGATCGGATCTCACGCACGAGTCCCACGAGCCTGAGCTGCATTTGACCCTGCACGCCCGCACCTAGGATCGCCACGTCCAGCGGCCTCTTGGGCGCGAGGTGTGAGGCGGCCAAGGCGCCCGCCGCTGCGGTACGTAGGTCCGTGAGGTACCCGTTGTCCATCAGGATCCCACGCGGGAACCCGGTATCTGCATCGAATATGAACACGAAGCCCGCCCCGGTGGGCACCCCGAGCTCCATGTTTCCGTAGAAGCCAGTGGCAACCTTGAGTGTGAACATCGGGGACCCATGCAGATATGCGCCCTTCAGATGGACCTCGCCGTTCACTTTCGGGAACTCCCACCGCATCGGTACCGGGGTCGTCGCTAGACCCTTGCCCAACGACCGGAATGCGCGCTCGGCACTGCGGAGCGCGATCGGATCAGTCGTGACGGACCGAATTCGCCACTCGTCGAATACCTTGATCGACGGGCGTTGCGTCATCTAGACGCTCGCCGCGGGGACCCGGTCGACCTGCCCGGCTTCTTTTCCTCCAACCACTTATCGGGAGCCATAGTTCTGCGACGTTCTCGGGGGTTGAGACGGAACCATCGAGCGACCAGAAGAATCTCAGCCGCTTCCTCCGGTTTCAACCCCGCCGGGCCCGGGTCGGACGCCGAGAAGACCGCTTCGATGCGGCGGGCAACCCTGATGCGGTCGCGTGTGCCCTTCGGGTGCGGAAGATCCTGCATGATCCTTCCGCGCCGGATGAGGTAGATCCGATCGTCGCCGCGGAAGCCAGGAACCCGGTACACGAACGTCAGGTCCTGGACTCGTCCCCTAAACGCCACCAGTTCATCGCGGAACCGCCCCAGTCGCTCGAGCCGGTCCCGTAACAGCGCCGCGTATTCGAAGTCCATGCGTGCCGACGCATCATTCATCTGCTTCTCGATTTCCTTCAGCGGCCCGTCCGCTCTTCCTTCCAGGAACCGTCTGGCTGTCTCCACCGTTGCGGTGTACTCGGCCGCTGAGGGGCGCCCACAGCATGGAGCCAGGCAACTCCCCAGGTCTGCGCGCATGCAGCGCGGAGCGCGGCCTCCTTTGAAGATCTCGAGTTGGTCGTCGAAGAAGACGGGCGTCGTGGGCGGGCAGTCGCGGAGGCCGAGCACGTGAGAGAGTTCTCTGATCGTGCGGGCTAGCGCTGAGACCTTTGGAAAGGGGCCGTAGTAGGTCGCGCCGTCGTCGGCGATGCGGGTGACCGGTATCACCCTTGGTGCCACCTCACAGGTCACTTTCACGAACGCGTAAATCCGCTTGCGCTTATGCTGAACGTTGAAGCGCGGTTGCCACTTTTGAATGAGCTTCATCTCGCGGATCAGCGCGGCGAACTCATTGGGGATGTATTCCCACGAGAGATCTGCAGCCTCGCTGATCAGATCGCGCGCCTTTTCGCCCTTGGTCGCTCGGAAGTAGGAGAGGAGTCGCGTGCGGACGTGGACCGACTTGCCGACATAGAGCAACTCCTGTCCCGCTCCGTACATTTGGTAAACGCCCGGCCGATTCTCGGCCTGCACGCGCACGTGTTGGTGGAGTGTAGGGTTCGGATTCACGGGTCTAGGTCGAGCGCTCTCGCGTTTCTCCGGCGGTTCAAGCCGCCGACAGGTGGTGTGGGACTGGCGCTTTCGTTGTTTCTTCGGGAAACTAGTTGACCGGGACTTCGGCAGACAATGATGTCCCGTCTCCGCATTCACGGCGCTCAGAGGGATCAGGATACTTCGGTCATGAGCACTCCACTTCCCGGCAAGACGATCAGGGACCCGCTGTGGAACACGATCCGCCTTGACCCCACGGCCGTAAGGATCGTCGACACTGCCGAGTTCCAGCGACTTCGGTACATACGCCAACTCGGTCTCGCCCATCTGGTCTACCCTGGCGCGACCCACACGCGGTTCGACCACGCCCTCGGCGTGTACCACCTGACGACCACTGCGCTCCGACATCTCCGCGAAGGTCCGGGGGTGGCGCCCGAAGCTTGGGACGGCGAGGAAATCGTCCCGTACGCGGCGTTGCTCCACGATATCGGGCACTATCCGTTCTCGCACGCGTTGGAAGAGCTTGAATCGGACCATGTTCCGATCCACCACGAAGAGGTCAGCGAGCGCTTCTTCGCATCTCCGGCGCTTCGCGATGCACTCGCTCCTCTCGGGCTGACGGCGCCCGATCGACTCCTCGAACTGATCTCGGGCAAGAGCGATATCCCGCTCCGAGGCCTGGTGAGCGGGACCTTGGACCTCGACAAGATGGAGTATCTACGCAGAGATGCGCGCTTCTGCGGCGTACCCTATGGAGAGGTCGACGTGTCGCGTCTGCTGCTTGGCCTCGCTCTCCTCCGAGATCCCGACACCGATCGTTATGAGGTCGGAGTCCACGAGAAGGCGATCGCGGCGCTGGAATCGCTCCTGTTCGCGAAATATCAGATGTTCCGGAACGTGTATTGGCACCACGGGGTCCGGGCCGCCACGGCACTGTACAAGCGTATCGTCGAGGAGGCGGTGCAGGGGGGCCTCATTGACTCTGACGAGCTCGTGGGGCCTACAGACGAGGAGCTTCTGTACGAGATCGGCCGGCGGGCTCAGGAAGACGACAGCGAGATCGCTGAGCGCATAGCCACGCGATGGCTGCCGGCGCTCAGGCAGCGGCGTCTGCCCAAGAGGGCGCTCGAGCTCACGGCGGCCGATCTGGCTGGTCGCCAAGTCGAGGATTGGGCTGTAGGCGACTCGCCTTGGAAGCGAGCTGTCGAGGACGACCTGGCCGCCGAGCTTGCGTTGGAGCCCGGAGAGGTCGTGATCGACTTTCCAGCCAAGCCGGCCATGTTCCAACTCGACGTGCTTGTGGAGCGACGCGACGGCAACACGCACAGGCTCGGGTTGGAGGGGCTTCCAGGCCTCCTGGATCTGCCCGCGCTGGCTAAGCAGCTCTACTCGACCGCCCGGGTCCTGCGCGTATTCACGTTCGAGAGACGAGAGGTATCGGCCGAGAGTATCCTCGACCGCATCACCAGGCCCGTCGGCATCGTGTAGCGGCTTAGTGTCCCGAAGTTCTGACTCGGGACACTAGCTCGCCGCGCCGATCAGAACGATGGCCACGGTGATGTTGTCGTACCCCCCCGCTTCGTTCGCCGCCGCGATCAGCGCTTCGGCGGCTTCGTCGGCGGCAGTCTGACCGGAGGACTTGGTGAAGGCCTCAGCGAGCAGCGCGGCGATTTCTTCGTCGTCGATCATTCCTACGAGACCGTCCGTGCACAGGAGATATAATTCCCCTGGAGCGACGGGCCCCTCGAGCACACCGGGAGTGGGGGGCTCCACCAGACCTAGACACTGGGTCAGGATATGGCCGAACGGGTGCCGCTTGGCCTGTTCTGGGGTCAACTCCTTGGCGTCGACGCGTTCCTGCACCCACGTGTCGTCGGTCGTGAGTTGCACGAGTTCGCCGTCGACGAATCTGTAGGCTCGGGAGTCACCCACCTGACCGAGGATGTAGGAGTCACTCTCGGCGTCCACGACCATCGCCGTGATGGTCGTGCCCATTCCCTCGAGCTCGGGTGACTGGGCTGCCTCGGACTGGATTGCAGAGTGTGAAGATAAGACCGTTTCGCTCATGGCCACGCTCCAGGAACGGGAGCGATCTTCGTGTTGAGCGCCGCGTTCGACACGCTCTCCTAGGCTCTGAGCCGAGATGTCGGCAGCGATGCGACTGGCGACGTCCCCGCCGGGATGTCCCCCCATTCCATCTGCCACGACCGCGACTCCGAGGCTCGGACGCAGCGCGAAGCTGTCCTCGTTTCGCTTTCGGATTCGACCGATATCACTGCGTCCCGTAATGGTCACAGAGTGTGGCACTAGGCGGGGGCTCGTTTCGTTTGAGGGCGGTGGAGGTATCGGAAGGCCCGGCAAGGTAGAAACCATGCACGCGCGGCGGCAACAGGCCGGTGCTTTCGGCCTGGTTTGCCAGGAACCGCATGGCGGGTGAGGGTTACGAATATGCGCCGTAAATGGGTCGAGATGTGGGGGAACTCCGCATCGGAGCGTGAGTACCAAAAGTCCTGGAAGTTATTGACAGAGTTGAACACTGCGCACACCTTAAACGGCTATAGATTTCGCGCATTGACCGAGCCTGCCTCGAAGTCGACTTGTTCGGCGTGAGGCCGGGCTGGATGAGGAGATAGACACGATGGCCACTGCACCCCCAACCAAGCGCAAGCGTCGGGGAAAGGGAAACCTTCTCTCCGGTTTCGACGCTAGCGTAGAGGAGCAGAGTGCCCTCGATCAGTACCTCCGAGATGTGAGTCGACACGAGCTGATCACTCCCGACAAGGAGAAGGAGCTCGGCGCTCGCGCCCAGAAGGGCGATCAGGAGGCGATCCAGGAGCTAGCACGCGCTAACCTGCGCTTTGTAATCAGTGTTGCTAAGAAGTACCAGAACCGCGGCGTATCTCTCACGGACTTGATCCAGGAGGGCAACGTCGGGCTTGTCACCGCTGCCCGGAAGTTCGATCCCGAGCAGGGCGTCAAGTTCATCAGCTATGCAGTTTGGTGGATTCGGCAGGCGATCCTCGCTTCGCTGGCTAACCACGGGCGGGCGGTCCGAGTACCGCTCAACCGAGCCAGCGACTTGGCGCGGATTTTCCGTGAGAAGGAGCGACTCAAGCAGGAGAAGGGTCGTGAGCCGACGACGGACGAGCTCGCCAAGGCGACCTTCCTGACTCCGGAGTTGGTGGAGTCGCTGCAGACGTTGAACGCCGCCGAGATCCGCTTGGATGCCCCGATCGGTGATTCGGAAGACTCTCAGCTCGTCGAGCGCTTCATCACTGAAGAGGCGGCTGAGCCGGAAGTCGAAGTCGAGAGCCGTTTGCTGACCGAGACCATCACCGAGGCGTTGTCCACGCTCGAAGTGCGTGACGCCAAGGTGCTACGCTTGTACTTCGGCTTGGAGGGTGAGCGGGAGCACACACTCGAGGAGATCGGGAACATGCTCGGCGTGACGCGCGAGCGGATCCGTCAACTGAGAGACCGTGCTCTGCGTCGTCTTCGCGAAGGCGCTAAGGGTGACGCGCTGGAGTCTTTCGCGGCGTGATTCATCACCCGGCCGCTGCATGGTCGGCCAGTTCAGCCCCCCGTCGGACCCGACTCCGACGGGGGGCTTTCTCGTCTTAGCGGCTAGGCTCGACACATGACGGGGACGGTCCACGAAACAGGTGGCGGGGTCTACCGCGTGCGCCTCGACAGCGGCGAGATGGTCGAGGCGTCACTGCGCGGCCGACTGAAGCGAGAGGTCAGGACAGGCAGCAAGGTGGTGATCGGAGACCGGGTCGAGTTGGACAACAGCGGATCGGCCTGGACCGTGGAGAGCGTCGAGGAGCGCTCGACTCAGCTCGTGAGGCGCGGAAAGGGTGGCCGGGCGCCTAAGCTGCTCGCGGCGAACCTTGATCGCGTCTTCACTGTCGTCGCCGCGCGGGATCCGCCGTCCAGCGTCGAGCTGGTCGATCGTTTGCTCGTGCTCGCGGAATCGAGCGGGATTGGGCCGGTTCTCGTCATCAACAAGGTCGACCTCGAAGGTGTGGCAGGTGACGTAGAGGAGCTGATCTCACTGTATCGCGGGATCGGGTACACGGTGCTGCCTGTCAGCGCCGAGAGCGGTGATGGGCTCGAGGAGCTTCACCAGAAACTGTGCGATGGGATCTCGACACTCATCGGGCCGTCCGGCGTGGGGAAATCATCCCTTCTCAACGCGATCGATCCAGCGCTGTCGCTTCGAACCGGTGAGTTGTCGCGAAAGGGTGGCACTGGCCGGCACACCACCGTGGGATCCCGAATCATCACGATGGCCTGTGGGGGCTTCGTCGCCGACACGCCAGGCTTCGGAGAGGTGGGCTTGTGGGGGGTGGCGCCAAATGAGATCGGTGCGTGCTTCCCCGAGATCGCCGTACGGATGGACGAATGTCGCTTCCGCGCGTGCGCCCACCTGTCGGAGCCTGACTGTGCGATCCGCGAGGCGGTTGAGGCGGGAGAGATCGCCGGGTCCCGCTACCGCAGCTATGTCACGGCTCGCGCGGAGGCGGACGAGGCAGCCAAACCGGACTGGTGAGGTAGCCTGCTCGGGCGTCGTTGCTGTTATCTCGTAGGTCGCGAACAGGCGGGGGGGCTACCCGCGGAGTGGCGTGACCCGCGGCCATCCGGTCGCCTCGTCGTGATCGACGGAGATCGGCCAACCGTAGACCTCGGTGAGCACATCGACTGTCACCACTTCGGCCGGCGACCCCTCCGCGGCCACGCGCCCCTCCGACAGCAGGAGCATTCGATCCGCAAAGCGTGAGGCGAGGTTGAGCCCGTGAGTGATCAGCAACACCGTGATACCGCTTTCGACGGATCGCTTCAGGAGCTCCAGGATCGCCATCTCATGCTTGATGTCGAGGCTGCTCGTCGGCTCGTCGAGTACCAGCACCTTGGGCTCCTGCGCGAGTGCTCTCGCGATGCGAACACGTTGGCGCTCCCCTGCTGAGAGCGTCGTGACATCTCGGGTCTCCAGATCAGTCACATCACATTGGGCGACCGCGTTCCGTATGGCAGCTCGATCCTCGTCGTCCTCGCCCTCGAGGGGGCCCAGATGGGGGTAGCGGCCCATGGCGACCATCTCTCGCACCGTCATCGGGAACGAGATCGTCTCACTCTGCGAGACCGCACCCACGACCTGAGCGAGGCCCCGGCGGTCCCATGACCCTATCGCCTTCCCATCGAGGAGGGCTTCACCCCCCTGGATGTTCACGATCCCCAACATGGCACGCATGAGGGTGGACTTGCCGGAGCCGTTAGGGCCGAGCACCGCGTAGATGGTGCCGGCGGGTACGTGCATGGTGACTCCGTCCAACGCCGGCCGCTGCTGTCCGGGATACCTCACGACCAGGTCTCTCGTATCGAGCCTCATGCCCGACTCATGCTTCGTCGTAGGAGGAGCAGGAAGAACGGGACGCCGACGAATGCGGTGATCACCCCGATGGGTACCTCCGCGGGGTCCATGGCCACTCGAGCGACCAAGTCCGCCGAGGTCAGAAAGGCTGCGCCGCCCAGGAAGGACAAGGGCAACAGCGCCCGGTGGTCCGACCCCACGAGCAGCCTGACGGCGTGCGGAACCACCAGGCCGACGAAGCCGATGACGCCGGCGACCGCCACTCCGGCCGCGGTGATGAGGGCGGCGATCACGAGCGAGACACGTTTGACCCCCTCCACGTCAGCGCCGAGGTAATAGGCGGTCTCCTCCCCGATGGCCATCAGGTTCAGAGGACGCGCGAGCGCGATCAGCACCGCAGCCGCAGGCAGAGTGTAGACAGCGGTCAGAGTGACTGATCCCCACGTGGCGCCATCCAGGCTCCCCATCATCCACATGACCGCGCTCCGCACAGTGCGGGCGGGGGAGACAGCCAGAATGAACGCGATGCAGGCCGAGAAGAACGCGGCGATCACGACTCCTGACAGGAGCAAGACGCGCACGTCCATGGCCTGACCTGTCGCGGTCGCCAGACGAAAGACCAGCACTATTGCGAGCAGGGCGCCCGCGAACGCGGCCAGGGGCAGCGTCCATGAGCCCCAGGCGGCCAGGCCGAGGGCTAGAACCGATACTGCCCCGAGCGAGGCTCCGCCGGAGATTCCGAGGATGTACGGCTCGGCGAGGGGGTTTCTGAGCAAGGCTTGAAACGTGGCACCAGCCAGGGCGAGCCCACCACCGACCAGCATGCCGAGCAGCACGCGGGGAAGTCGAAAACGCATCACGATATCTCGCTGCACGTCGTCCCCCCCTCCGGCGAGCACGCCCAACACGTCACCGGTCGTAAGAGGTACCGAGCCGAAGCGAACCCCGAGGAGTGAAGCCAGGAGCAGGGCGGCGATCAGAGTGATCGCCAGCTTCGACCGACTCATCGCCCGGAGGGGCCGCGCAGCAGCTCCGCCACGTCCCGCGCCGATCGAACCACATCGGGGCCCGGCACTTCCAATGCGCTCCCGATCTCGACCACGCGGGCGTCCGGCGCCAGCGTGCCATCGAACTGTGACGCATCCGACACGAGCACCACGTCGATATCGCGGGCCCGAATTTCCTCCCGGCTCACCGATGTGTACAACGCGCCGAGGTCCGAGAAGACGTTGTCGGCGCCAAGGAGGTCGAGGATCTCGTCGATGTAGGTGTTCGGCCCCGCCACCCATGGGGGCGTACCGCCGAGTACGTACGCTGCACGCAGGCGTGGTAGCGACTCTGCGTTCCGGCTCAATTCAGCCAGCCCTTCCTCGATCGCCGTTACGAGCGAGTCCGCCGCCTGGTCGGCCCCAGTGAGCCGGCCGAGCAATATCACGCTGGCATACAGGTCAGCAATACGATCGGGGCGTACGGCGGCGTGCGTGATTCCGAACTCGTCGAGCCGTGCCGGCGTTCGCGGATCCTGATTCCCCCCGAATCGAATCACGAGGTCGGGTCGGAGAGCGATGATCTCTTCGAGATTCGGGTCGAGCCCCCCTCCCACGGACGGGACGTCGGCCAGCCACGCTCCGGTGTCATAGTCGGTGCGGCCGACCAGCAGATCGCCCACACCAAGCGCCTGCAGCGTTTGGGTTGCAGACGGCACGAGCGAGATGATCCGCTGTGCCGGTTCACCGAGTGCAACCTGCGCACCCGAGGCGTCGATGGCGCGGATGCCCTCCGGGAGGGGCTCCGGCTCACCGGATGCGGTGTCCTGGCAAGCGCCAAGAGAGAGCACGAACAACAGGGCGAACCGACCAATGGGTTCAGCCGGCGTCCTGCGCATCAGTCACCCGCGGCCGCGCGGCCGCACGAGTCCTGAGACGTCCGCACCCACGTACCGCTCCGGCGCGCCAGGCTAGCGAACCATCGGTGTTCCGACCCGAACACATCGAGGAGGATCTCTTCGGTGCCGTCTCCATCCCAATCGAGATGATCGAAATACCGTGGCACGCCCTTTCCCTCAGACCCCGCATGTCGGTACCAGACATAGGACGGGTCGTACCCGTCTGCCGCCTCGCTGCCCATAACGAAGAGCGAGTACGCACCGGGCCCCGGCGGCGAGACGCTCATTTGGTCCCCGACGACGAAAGTGGCCGCGATGCTGCGCCCCGACTCTCGCACAAGTTGAAAGATCCGAATGTCCGCTCGCGACTCGAGGACCGACGGCGGCCAAGCGGCACCTACACGGGGGATCGCGGCAGTAGCGAGACCCAGTGATGCGACGCGCTGATCGTAATCATCCCGGTGCACCCGATAGGTGTCGTAACCGCGGGACCTAGCGACCTCAGCAGGCAGTGCAGTCAGCCGGGTGACTTCGCTGGCGCTCGGTACGAGTTCCACCGTGCCTGAGACCGTCGGCCTCGCCGTACAGAACCGGTCATCGACGCCGGTCTCGACAGCGGTCATGCGCCCTACCCTCGCTCCCTGTGAGAACAGCACCCATTCGGAGCCCGGGGCCAGTCGCTGAGCGGTGAAATAATCACGGAATCCGGGCGACGTGTCCTCGTCGGGGAGTTCTCCCAATGCGTCCCTCTGGACCTCTCCCACGACGACCAGCGTGGCCTGCGAACCGGTCCTGGTCCCGGCCAGCAAGATCGGTCCCGTCGGTAGCTCGGGGGTGACCTCCACCTCCTGCGATGCCGCTTCGAGTCCGGCCGCTTCTGCGACCAGTCCCGCACGTGGCGGAGGCTTCTTCAGACTGATGCGCTGGCCGCCCCAAACGACGTTGTCGCAGCCTGTGGCCACGGTTAAGATCACTGCAGTTGCAAGCAGTACCCTTCGCATGGGGCCTTCGGGTCAGGTTTCGAGTAGGGCCTCGAAAGCTAGTGAGGACCCCCCTGGGGGCAAGCTGAGACGCGGCGGTCCGCCCGCTTGGGAAGGCCGCCGTGAACTGTTTCGGGGCTGCGATGGGACATCTCACGAGGGTGCCGATGGACCAACAGGTTGGGGCTCGATTCCGGGACGTGATGGGGGGGTTCCCGACCGGCGTGACCGTGGTGGCGGCCTGCCTCCCCGGCTCGGAGCCCTGGGGCCTGACGGTGAACTCTTTCACGTCGGTGTCCCTCGATCCACCACTCGTTCTCGTGTGTATCCAGAAGGATGGACAGTCCCATCAGAGGCTCCTTGATACCGAGTGGTTTGCGGTCAGCATACTCGCGGCCGAGCAAGCGGAGATCGCGCGACGGTTTTCCTCGGAGCCGACCGGCAACCGTTTCGAGGACGTCAAGTGGAGCGAAGCCGGGCGCGGCAGCCCGATTCTGGACGACGCCGCGGCGTGGCTGGAGTGCTCGATACAGGAAGTCATGCCGGGCGGGGACCACTCGATCGTGATCGGGCGAGTCGAAAGCTGGGGGACATCGGAGCGCGGGGCTCTCCTTTTCTATTCAGGCGAATACAAGGCGGCAGTTCTGTGAGTATCGTCGGCCGTGCCGGGTGGTTTCCTCCACTACTCGTCGGAGTCTGTGTCGGCATCTGCGCCGAAGTGGCGGCCGGTATCCTTTTGTACGCCGGCAATGGGCTCATGCGGTCCGTGAGCACGGTGTTGGTGGTCGAGGCCGCGGCCCTCTCGGTCGGTCTCTGGGCCGCTCCGGCGCCAGGGCCGGATCTCGTCGAGAGACTTCGCAGGCGATGGCTGATGTGCCTCATCGCCTTCCTCGGTGCGGCTCTCTTTGGCACGTCATGGAGCGTCGTCCGGGAGTTCGGCGATACTGCAGTGGGACAGGGGATGGGGCTGGCTATTCTCGCGGCGCTTCCGCTCTACGCGGCGGGCTCGGTCCTGGGAGGTATGTCGGAGGTCGCGCGTAGTGATGCACGCGGAGCCCAGACGGGCCCAGGGGCAGCCGCTATGACCGGGGCGGCGCTTGGCTTCGCTGCGACAGGGTTTCTCCTGCCCAGGGCGCCGCTCCCGTCATCACTGCTCGTCGCATGTCTCATCATGCTTTCGTTCGCCGGCATACTTTACGGTGCGGTGCTCGGCCGTCGACCCGTCGCTCTGATCAAGGCGGAGCGCTCTACGTCGGCGGGGGACGCGAGCGTGGAGGACCGGCGAACGGCCGGCGAGAAGATCTCACGGAGGGTTCTCTTCGAAGGGGGGCATGCGCGGCGAGAGATCGTGATCGGAGTCGATGCCGTGGTCCCGTGGGAGGTTGCGGTCGCCCGGGCTCTTCTGCCCGGACCCGATGTGCCATGGCGGGTCCTGGTCGCCGGCGGCGGCGCGTCCGCCCTCCCTCGAGCCGTGTTGCGGGAGCATCCAACCGCGACGGTCGTGGTCCTGGAGCGTCTCGAGGCGATCGTCGAGTTTGGCCGTGAGCACTTCGACACAGAACTCGCTGTGGGAGATGCGGAGCGAACCTCCGTGCGGGTGGGCAATCTCGACGATCTGGTGGATGAGGTCACGGACTCCTACGACCTCGTTGTCGTCGACAGCGCCGCTCTTGCCTCCCTGGGAGGCGCGCGCGGCCTGAGCTGTCGGAGTCGGGCCAAGCTCGTCGATCTGGTGGGGGCAGCGGGGACGCTCGCGTGGGGTCCCCGCCCTGGTCCAGACAGCGCAGTCGCGGACGGCTGGTCTCAAGTCGTGCTGGTGCGCGACGTCTTGGGAGCTGAGCAGAGCGTGCAGCTCTGGTCGGCCACCACGCCCGCTCTGGAGCGCCTCGACGGCTTCGAAATTCGTAACGGAGGCCCGCCTCAAACGTGATCGTCGCGCATCTCTCCGACCTCCACCTGGGATTCAGGGCCTACGGACGTATCGAGCGCGGGGTGGACATGCGGGAGCGCGACGTAGCGGCGGCCTTCGAGCGAGCGCTTCAGGAGCTGGTGAGCATCGGTCCGGATCTCGTGGTTGTAGCTGGCGATATCTTCGATCGTCCCGATCCGCCGCCGGGCGCCGTGGTCGCGCTGGCGCGGGGTCTCGAGTTGCTCCGCTCGTCCCTGCCCGCCGCGCTGGTGCTCATGGTTGCAGGACCACGGGACACCCCCCGCCGTCCCGGCGACCCCGGTGCGCTCGCGGTCCTGGACACGTTCCCCAACGTGGAGGCTGCCACGGGCCTCACGCGGTCCATCATGATCGAGAGCCTCGATCTGCATGCATGCCTCGTGCCCTACCGAGCCGCCGTTGGGCATCCCCCACCCCGGCCGGAGTCGGATCCGCGCATGAAATGGAACGTGCTCGTGCTTCACGGAGTGACGGATGGGCAGCGCGACGCCGGCGTACACATTGACCCCGAGGAGTGGAGCTATGTCGCGCTCGGAGGCGAGCACCGACGGCGGGTCGTACATCGTAATGTCCAGTACTCGGGCGCCCTCGAACGTGTGGCGCTAGACCCGTGGGCAGAGGCGGGAGACGAGAAGGGCTTTGTGACCGTGGACCTCGAGAGCGGGGGGGCCACCTTCCACTCGATACCCGGGCGTCCTGTCGCGGCCCTCGCGCCCATCAAGGTCGTAGCAGGCGATCATGACCGTGTGCGGCGACGCGTGCGCGAGGTCATCGACGAGGTCCCCGGCGGCATCGATGGGAAGATCGTGAGGCTTCGGCTCGAAGGAGCGGACCCCCAGGACCTGTTGGCTCTACAGGGTGATCAACTGTCAGAATTGCGCCGGGCTGCGCTTCATCTGGCCGTCGAAGCGGGTCCGGAGCCGCGCGTCGTGGCAGCCGCGTCGCTGCCGGCGGACGCGCACGAACTGCTACGCGCGACGCTCGAGCCCGAGTTGGAGCGAGACGGTCTTCTCAACGACGATACCCGCGCGATCCTCGAACGCGTCGTGGGGGTGGAGTCGGACGACTCGGGTTGGTCGGGACCGATCGGGGTCATAGACGCGCTCGACGGAGACATTCCGGGTCTGGGGAGGGTGAGCACGTCCATCCCGCCTGGCCTCACCGCGGTCATTGGTGCGGACGGCCGGGCCCGCCGGGCCGTCACCGGGCTGCTCATCAGCGCGGGGGGCCCGCCCGAGCATGATGGGAGCCTGCGTTGGCTGTGGGCGGGTCGAGAGGCCGAGACGCTCGAGAGTGCGGTGGCCGCCGCTCGGGCCGTGGTCATGAATCGCGGCCTCGCGATCGTCGACGAAGCGTTGGCGCGAGTGGGCGAGAATGCGCCGGGACCCACGAACGGTGCGAGCGCCGTCGCGTCCGGCAGCTCGACGCCTGCCGATCGCGACAGGGTTGCGACGGAGTTCCGTTCGGCGGACCGAGACTTGCGAGCCCTGCGAGCGGACGTGGTGGAAGTCGACGGAGATCTCGAGGCATCGACCATGGGATGGCTCAGGGAACGGCAGGACGCCGAGACCACGCTAAACGCCTATCGGGACCGGGCTCGCGAATTGCGCGCGCGCCTGGGGAAAATGGAGAACGCTGGGCCCGATGCCCCCTGTCCCACCTGCGGGCGCGTCCTCGAGGCGCATTACAAGGAAGTGCTGCGTGAACTCCAGGACGAGTGGGAGTCCATAGTTCAGGACGGGAGCTGGTGGAAGAGTCGCTGGGAGCAGCTCGAGCTCAAGCCCCCGACCCTGCAGGAGCTGGAAGGCACGTCTCTGCGGATGCACGCGACTCTCGAGGCGAGTGCGGAGCGAGTCGAATTGCTGCGAGCTCGTCTGGCTGCGATGAGCATCGCGGATGCTGAGGTCTCCGGGATGTCCGCGGTGGTAGAGGGGGATGCCTTGGGCCACGTGAAGGCGGCCCTGAGTCGGGTTCGAGCCGCCCGAGAGACCAGAGCGACCGACCTTCTTCTGGATCGCGGGTCACGGTTCGTGTGCAGGATCACCGGGAGCCGGATCCTCGCCATAACGCTGGAGGACGGCCGTGTGCGCCTCCATGGCGACCTCGGTGTGCTCACGCCGACGTCGGAGGAGGACCTCTCGGCGGCGCGCGTAGCAATCCGTCTCGCGGCGGCGTCCTTGGTGGCGGCTGAGGGGCGAGTCCTTGGCTCCATCGTCCTCGAGGAGCCGTTCGATCGGCTCAATGCGGAAGCACGCATCCGTGCCTTGGTTCTGATGAAGGAACTGCTCAGGCTGATTCCCAGAATCATCTTGGTCAGTAACGGCGAGGCGGTCGATGCACGCCCCGAGATGTTCGACTGTATTCTGGAGGTGCGGGACGAGGCCTCGGGCTTCGGCGCGGCCCTCAGGCCCGCCGCGGCTGGCCCCGGCAGAGCCGTCCTGAAGGCCCCCGTCAAACCAGCGGCAGACACTGCAACCTTTCGAATACCTCTCTCGTCGTAATAGTGTGAGCTAGAGCGTCGTAGGTTACGATCCTTCGAGTTGGGTTCAAGCACCGAATAGGTATGACTGTTCTGATCTCCATAGTCGCGGGTGCCGCGGGCGGAATCGTCCTGCGCCTCGTCTATCGCGCGCACAGGCGCCGCCAAGTCTTGGCGAGCAGCCGAACTCGTATTACTCGTCCGCGGGCGTCCGCAATCAGGAAGATCGCGAGCGGTGGGGCTAAATCGAGTTGCCCCGGCTCCACGAGCTCAACGCGTCGGAGGTCCAACGGCTACTCCTGGTGGTCGACGCGGACGGCGTGCATTCGCTGTCCCCGAGAGATCGGCTGTTCCTCGACAACATGACGCTGCCGCGGTTGGGCTGACGCCCGCCGTCAGCCCTTAGGGAACCCTCTGCACAAGTAGGCACGCTTAGGGAGCTACCTCGATTCGGCGGTTCCTTCCCGAACCGGCGCGATCGCCTGTATCTCGATGATGCATCCTGGCTTGAGTGCCCCCACCGGGACAACTGCTCTCGCCGGGCGGTGGGCTCCCATCACATCCGCGTAGGCCTCGTTCACCAGGGGCCAGAGCGAGATATCCGTCAGGTATACCGTCATCTGCAGTGTACGGTCGAGTCCACTCCCTGCAGCCTCGAGAATCGAGCCGACGTTCTCCAGTGCCTGGCGAGTCTGCTGGCGTGCGTCACCGAGCGGTGCGTTCGGGTCGGTTGGGTCCAAGGGCAATTGGCCCGCCACGTAGACAATGCCCTGGTGCACGACCGCCTGCGAATAGTGTCCAGCCGGCTGGGGTGCGTCGTCCGTCGCAATCATATCCATGCTGAACGATCGCCTCCCCGGAGCGGCGGCGGCAACCCGGTCGCATCGTCCCCTCGATAGCCTCACGACCCCGCGAAGCGCGCCTCCTCCGTCCGGATCTCGCCGCGCTCCCGCCAGGCGAACCGGGAGGCCCACGCGTTGTCGTGGCCCTCGACAGCATCGGCCGCGATACCTCCGATCAGCGGGGCGAACTTGAACGCATGTCCGCTCCCGCCCGCAGCCACCACGAGCCCGTCACGGTCGGGATCTCGATCGATCCACAGATCGCCGTCAAAGCTGTCGCAGTACATGCAAGTCCGCCTGTGCACAACTGGAGCCGCAGCGAGTCCAGGGATGGCGTTTCGGAGGAACTCGCGAGTTCGGGCTTCGTGATCGGCGCTCACGATCCCTCGCTCGTCCGGGTGGACGGATTCGCCCGGTCCGTGATGGGCCACTTTGACCCGCCCGTCGTCGAGGGCCGGAAAACCGTACCAACCGCTGTTACCTATGTCCGCCGCCCAGGGGGGGAACCCGGGTCCACGATAAGCGTCCGGGTCGTCGACGTGAAAGTGGAGCACCGGCTGCCCCGTCGACCACAGGACGTCTGACATCCAGGGGAGCAACCGAGGCGTCCAAGCGCCTGCTGCGACGACGACGACGTCACCTTCCAGCCTTTCTCCCGCAACCGTCATCACGCCCGACACTCGGCTGCCCCCGTGGGTCAGCCGCTCGACCTCGGCGAAGCGAAAGTCCACACCCGCGGCCTCACACAGGACAACGAGATGTTGAACGACTGCGCCGCTCTCGGCCCAGCCTCCTCTGCGGTTTAGGTAGCCCTCCGGATAATCCGTGAAGTCCCACCGCGGAAATCGCCGCGCGAGTGCCATGCGGTCGAGGTGCTCGGGGGCCTGGCCCCGCCTCTGCAACACCGCCAGGCTGTCGTGCTCGTATTCGCCGGCCCTCATCGCACCGCGCGACAGAATCAGAAAACCGTCCTCGTGGTACAGTGGGCGTGGCCAATCGCGGTTCCACCGGTCCCAGCCCTCCATCGCCGCATCGCCCAACTCGTGATAGAAGGCGTCCGATCCGTAGTCCATCCGGATCACCTTGCTGACGTCGGTAGAAGACGCGCCAGGGTGGGGTAGCGGCCCCGGGTCCACGACGATGACCTGCCATCCGCGCTCACACAGCGTGAGCGCGGTCACACATCCGAAGACCCCGCCGCCGACGACAACCGCGCGGCGGCTGGATGCGCCTGATGACGCTGGAGTGGCCACGAGCGATCCGAGAGACGGGTGGATAGAATGGGGTTCCCTTGGGAAGCTCCTCTCTGGGCGAGAGCCATGCAAATACGAGTCCTGTCCGCGGATGATGTGCGCGCCGCGATCGACATGCCTGATGCGATCGATGCCATGCGTGAAGCGTTCGCGGCGCTATCCAGCGGCGAGGCGACCGTGCCCATGCGGGTAGGTCTCGAGATGCCTCATGGCGTGAGTCTCTTCATGCCGGCTCACCTTCATGGAAGCGGAGCGGCGGGGGCGAAGATCGTCTCGGTGAACCCGGGAAACGCCGATCTGGGGCTCCCGGCGATCCACGCGTTGGTGGTGGCGATCGACCCGATCACGGGGTGCCCGACCGCAGTCATGGATGGGACTTGGCTGACGGCCCTGCGAACCGGCGCTGTGGGTGGCCTGGCCGCGGACCTGCTCGCCCGGTCGGACGCTTCAGTCGTCGCGCTTTTCGGTGCGGGCGTCCAGGCGCGGACGCAGCTCGAAGCCGTACGCTGTGTGAGAGAGATCTCAGAGGTGCGGGTGGTCTCTCGCACGGGCGAGTCGGCCGACGCTCTCGTCGACGAACTCACGGGCGTCGCGGCGAAGCGGGTCGATGACACCGACCGCGCGATAGCAGGTGCTCACGTGATCATCGCTGCGACGAGTAGCTCCACGCCAGTCTTCGATGGAAGTCGAGTCGAACCAGGGACGCACGTGACTGCTGTGGGCTCGTTCACCCCCGAGATGCGGGAGGTAGACACCGCCTTGGTGACGCGGGCACGTGTCATCGTCGATCATCGAGAGGCCGTCCTCGAAGAGGCAGGGGACATCATCGGTCCGATCCAAGACGGCGACGTGGACAAATCGATCGTGGCTGCCGAGATCGGCGAGATCGTTCTAGGGCGTGCACCCGGCAGGACCTCGGTCGACGAGGTGACCTACTTCAAATCCGTCGGAAATGCGGTGCAGGACGTCGCGGTCGCCGCCAGGGTCCTGGCCGCTGCTGAGGCTCGCGGCCTCGGGGTCGTGCTGGACCTGTAGTCTGCTACCTCGCGGGTCCGCGCTATCCCGTACCCAGTATGGACCAAGCCTCCGAGCGCTCTCGGTAGAACTCCATCGCCTCCTCATTGGAGGTCTGCAGCGCGGCCTGCGTCAGCGCCAGGTAGGTCCACGCGTAGTAGTTCGGGATCCCTATGGTGGCCAGATCCGGCCAGTGGCTCCAAGCCTCCGGAATGCCGGTACGGTGAACGAAGACCTCGTCCATGAGCATTTGGGTACGCGGGACATCGAGCCAATCTCCGGTCACCGACTCATATGGGGACGGCTGCAAGGCCAGGATGCCGTCCGCACCCTCGTCCTCCAGGGGGCCGTTGTATAGTCGGAAGGCCAGGCCCTGGCGGACCAGGTGGTCCGACAGACCCAACGAGGCCGCGGCGTTCCCGCTCGACGCGAAGTAGATCGGGCGCTCGTCGATCACCTGGTTGATGAGTGACAGCGCGAACTGGTGCCATGGCGAGAGCGTCTGACCGTCTCTAAGGATCGCGGACACGTTCCCCAAGTCGATGCGTCGATCACCGTCGATTCGCACGTAGTTGCCCGACACCTGATCGATCTGCTCGTCGGTCAGCGGCATGATGCTCTTGGTGGGGACTATCATCGGGGCCCGCATGATGAGCGGGATCTTGCCGGGTGCTTGGGAGGCGTCCGTGACGTACGCGGCCGAAGTGTTCTCGGACGTGTACGGCCGCTGGCATTGGATACGAGTCCAGTCGGAGGCGGGATCCACACCCTCGGCGCAAGGCTCGGTGAGCCGCTTGAGCTGCTTCGTGTACCAGTCGGTGTTGAGATACGAGGTGACTATGACGGTCACGTCACGCCGCACACCTTCGACTTCCTGGATGTACCAGAGAGGGAAGGTGTCGTTGTCGCCGTTGGTGAACAGCACACCGTATGGCTCGACGCTCATGAGCAGGTTATGCGCCCAGTCCCTGGCCGAGTAGTCCTGGGCTCGACTCGCCCAGGAGAAGTTCATGATCAGAGGGATCAGCGCCAAACCCAAGATTGGACTGGCCACCTTCAGGCTGACCCTCATCTCGTGCGCAGCCTCACGCCAGAGGGTTGCGATCCCCATCCCCGCCCACAGGCCCCATACCGAGAAGCTGACGATGAAGAAGTAGTCGCGCTCGCGCACCTCATGCAGACTTCGGTCGGCCACCGGGGCGGGCAGCGAGTAGCCATACCGGAAGTTCATGTAGTAGAGCAAGGCCAGCGAGAGCGTCCCGAACAGGGTCGCGATGAAGAGGAAGCTCGGTTTGTCGCGGCGCCAATGCTCGATCGCGCCCCACACTCCGAGCCCGGTGAACAGCATGGTGAACGGCAGGCGCAGATTGGCGAACACTACGTTGCCCCCGTCCAGCGATCGCGCCCACTGCCAATCGAAGTACTGCAGGTAGTTCACGAGCTGCGACTGAAGAGGCGCCAGTCTCGGGAGCAGGCCGGGCTTCTGGTACTGACTTCGATTCAGAGCCTCGGCGAGGCCCTCACAGCCGGCCTTGCCGTACGTGATGATGGCTGTCAGCGCCGATCCGACATCGGCACAAATGGGCGCAGCCTCATTGATCACTGGTTCCAAGCCGGCCCGCAGCGGCAGGAACAGGTGGATCGAGAGACCGAGCACGGCAGCCGCCAGTCCGGTCGGGTAGAGTCGCCAGTTGAACAGCGTTTTCGGATGAACGGCCAGAATGAAGATCCCGATCGCCGGAGCCGCGAGGAAAGCCATGAGGTGATTCCCGACGCTCAGCGCGAGAATGAACACCATCAGGACGAGGAGGTTGTCGTCCTTCCCCTTTCCCAGGTTCTCCTGCCAGCGGACGGCCAGCCATGACAGAACCGCGATCGTGAACAGGGAGACTGTATAGACCTTCTCGTTCACGTTCGACTGGTTCCAGACCGTGAAGGCGGTCGAGCTGACGAGGACTGCTGCCGCAGCGCCTACGAGCCGGAAACGTCGATCATCCGAGAAGTAGCGTAGGATGTGATGCACGACGAGAAACCACATCGCGTGCGCGCCAGCGCTCATGAACGCGCTGAACAGATTGATCTTCACGGCGACGGGAAGCCCCAAGGGCGTCAGGAGTACCGACCAGGCGCGCGCCATCACCACGAACAGGGGATTCCCGGGTGGGTGAGGCACGCCGAGAATGTGACCCGTCGCGATGTACTCGCTCGTGTCCCAGAACGCCGTGGTCCGTGCCAGTGTCAGGGCGTACAGAGCGAAGACCATCACGCCGGCGATACCGGCCTCCCTGTAGGGAGGACGGACCTCTGCGGGACCCCCTGCTTCGCGCGTCACCATCTCAGGATCTCTGCTCATTCACTCAGTTGTTGTTTGGCACCAGCAGCCTCTACGAGCCATCCGATGTGCCCAGCAGTTGCCCAAAGGGCGCAAAATAACCCCGCTGAGCGACTTTGGCCCGCCGCTGACGCTCTGATGGCGCACCCGAGCGTCGGTTACGGTCCACTCTCCAGGTGGAGTGTCCCCCATCCGTCGACCGTTACGCGCCATCCAGGCGGAACCCACGTCGTGCCGCTGTACTCCTGGATCACGAGCGGCCCCTCCAGGACGTGACCGGCGGCCAAGTCGCTTCGCCAGACCCGCGTTGCGTCGATCGTCTCTCCGCCGTGGACGACCCTCGTCGGCTCGGTGGGAGGGGGCCCGTCCGCCCTGGCGACCTCGGTTGCCGTAAGCGTGGGTGGAGGCGCCGTCACAATCGCTCGCAGCGTCACCGCCTCCACAGGTGCCTGCTCCCGACGATACCCGTACCGCTCCTCGTGTGCGTCGTGGAAGCCCACGACCCAGTCCTCGGCCGGGACCTGTAGCTCGAAACTCTGTCCGCGGTAGCGCGCGTCGATCCAGCGCTCGGTGGACAGGTCCTCGGCAGCGGCGCCCTCCTCCAGCATCTCGTTGCGCGCCTGAGCCTCGAGGTCGGCGAACACCCGGGCGATGGTCACATCCACCTCCGGCTCTTCGGCGGAGGCGAAGACCGTCCGGGACATCTCTCTAGTCACCGGTGACACCAGCATCCCATAGGCGGACAGGAGGCCGGGATCGGGCGGGATGAGCGCCTTGAGGGCGCCCAACCGGCTCGTCAGCTCAGCGACATGAAGGCCGCCCGCGCCTCCGAACCCCACGACCGAGAAGTCCGCAGGGTCGTATCCGCGCTCCACGGAGATGACCCGAAGCGCGCGCTCCATTGCGGTGTCGGCGACCGCGACGATGCCCTCCGCCGCCGCCTCGAGGGATGTGCCCAGGCCGTCGGCGATCTCTTGGAGTGGGCCCCGAACCGCTTCCCGATCCAGGGTGGAGGCCCCACCGAGGAACGCGTCCTCCGGAAGGCGTCCGAGCCAGACATGGGCGTCTGTTACAGTGACCGCCGAACCGCCCTGTCCATAGCAGATAGGGCCCGGCTCGGCACCCGCGCTCTGCGGGCCGACGCGCAAAGCGCCGCCGGCATCGATCCTCGCCAGCGATCCTCCCCCCGCGCCCACGGTGTGAATATCGATGACGGGAATGGCGGTGGGTTGCCCTGCTATCTCGAACTCCCGTGTCCGCAACGGACGTCCGGGGCAGAGCGACACGTCGGTGGAGGTCCCTCCCATGTCGAAGGAGATGATCTGCTCCACGCCCGCTCGTCGGGCCCATGAGAGAGCGCCGACCACGCCCCCAGCCGGCCCGGACAGGACGGTATGAACGGGTTCTTGTCGCGCCCGCTCGACTGGGATCGCTCCGCCATTCGACCCCATGATCGTGACGCGCGTGGCCCCTGCTTCGTCCGACAACCGCCCGAGGTACTGGCTCATGACCGGAGCCACATAAGCGTTGACCACTGTCGTCGATGTCCGCTCATATTCGCGGAACTCGGGCACCAGCTCGGATGACACGGAGAGGGGTAATCCGCATTCGCGCGCCGCCTCGGCCACGGCGTTCTCGTGCTCCGCGTTGGCATAGCTGTGGAGCAGCGAGATCGCCACGGCTTGTGCGCCTCGCTCTTGGATCCGAGCCGCGAGCCCAGCGAGGTCGTTGGCATCGAGTGGCTCGATCTCCTCGCCTGATGGACCCAACCGCCCCGCGATGCCCAGCCGGTCGTCCCGATCTACGAGTGGAGGTAGCCTGTGGCCGACGAGAGCATAGAGCTGGGGCCGATTCTGCCGACCGATCTCGATCACGTCTTCGAAGCCCCTGTTGGTCACCAGCACGACCCGGGCCCCATTTCGCTCGAGCAGAGAGTTGGTCGCAACGGTCGAGCCGTGCAAAAGCGCGAAGTCCCTGCCGCCGTCCACGATCTGCGCGATGCCGTTCAGAACCGCCTGAGCGGGATCGGATGGAGTCGACGGCACCTTGAGGGTCTTGACGCCCCCGTCCTCGAGATAGACGAGGTCCGTGAACGTGCCACCGGTGTCGACGGCCAACACGGCCGTTGACGCTCCGGAACGCTCAGGGGACATTGGTGCGCTCATGCGAATCCTACCGTCCTTCGATGACTTCAAGGCCCTCGCCCGCACGTCCGGCTTGGTGCCCGTTTGGCGAGAATTCCTGTTCGACGTCGATACGGCGGTGACCGCCTACTCGAAGCTGGTCGAACCGCCCTTCGGGTTCCTACTCGAGTCGGTCGTGGGAGGCGAACAATGGGCCAGATACTCCTTCCTGGGAACCCGCCCATCCAGTGCCTGGAAGGTTCGGGACGGACAGGTGTCTCTGTGGACTCCCCAGGCCGGGTGGGAAGACGTCGATACCGATGACCCACTCGACGACCTGGCCGCGAGGCTGTGTGCCCGCGTGCCTGCCGAGGTCCCCGGCCTCCCTCGCTTTTGGGGCGGTGCTGTCGGCTTCTTTTCCTACGATGTCGTTAGAGAGATCGAGGATTTGCCCCAAGCACCTCCGGACGACGTCGGCATTCCCGACGGCATCTTTCTATTCACGGACATTGTGCTCGCCATCGACAACCTGCGGGGTACAGCGATGGCGATCGCCGCGGTGCCCGTCGAACCCGACCTGGACGACGCTGATCTGAAGGCGCGTTTCGACAAAGCGGTCGACGCGACCGCGGCACTGGTGGCGCGGCTGGCCACCGCCCCAGCGCCTCCCCCGCTGTCGATCGCCGAGGAGCCAGACGACGATCCACCCTTCGAGAGCTCGTTCTCGCAGCGAGCCTTCGAGGAGGCTGTCGAGTCGATTCGCGAGTACATCCGTGCGGGGGACGTGTTCCAGGTAGTGCTCAGTCAGCGGCTGAGCATCCGCCTCGACGCGTCGCCCTTCGAGCTATATCGAGGCCTTCGTAGCCTGAACCCGTCACCGTATCTGTACTTCCTCGACATGGACGGCATCAGTCTGGTCGGGAGCTCTCCGGAGGTCCTCGTCCGAGTCGAGGAGGGGACGGTGACCGTGCGGCCGATCGCCGGGACGCGGCCTCGAGGCAAGACGCCGAACGAAGAGCGTGAGCTCGCGGCGGACCTGCGGAGCGATGCCAAGGAGCTGGCCGAGCATCGGATGCTCGTCGATCTAGGACGCAACGACGTCGGACGAGTCGCCGAGTACGGTTCGGTCGTGGTGCCCGAGCTCATGGAGGTGGAGCAGTACTCGCACGTCATCCACCTCGTAAGCCAGGTGGAGGGGAAGCTCCGGAAGGGCTTGGGCGCCGTCGATGTTTTCCGGGCGTGCTTTCCGGCCGGGACCGTCTCGGGCGCACCAAAGGTGCGAGCCATGGAGATCATCGACGAGCTGGAGCCGGTCCGGCGGGGAGCGTACGCCGGAGCAGTCGGGCACTTCAACTATGGCGGTGCCAGCATGGACACCGCGATCACCATCAGGACGCTCGTAGCGACAGGCGGGAATGCCTACGTGCAGGCTGGGGCTGGGATCGTCGCGGACAGCGACCCCACGCTCGAATATGAGGAGACGCTGAGCAAGGCTCGGGCCCTACTCAAAGCGGCGGTGATGGTGAACGGCTAGCCGCCGATCCCTGCCCTACTCCGGTCTAGCGCCAAGCTTCTCGTAGAGCAGCGCCAGCGCCCCGATACCCTTCTCGAAGTTGTCGATCGGGAGCCACTCGTTCGGTGCATGGAGATTACAGCCTGGGAGTGAGAAACCGACGAGCAGCACGGGCGCTCCCAACCGCTCCTCGAACTCGACGACGATCGGGATCGAGCCGCCCCCGCCCATTGGCACCGGGCGCTTCCCAAAGGCTTCTTCGAGCGCGTCCATCGCTGCCTCGAAGTGGGCGCCCTCCACCGAGGCGCGCCAGGGGCGCCCGCCATGGAGCTCACTGATCTCGATCGAGACGCCTGCGGGAGCTAGCGCGCTCACGTGAGCCTCGAGCAGGTCCTTGATAGCCTTGTCAGTCTGATTCGGTACGAGGCGGAAACTCACCTTGGCCATCGCGTGGTTTGGGAGCACCGTCTTGGCGCCCTCACCCGTGTAACCGCACAGGAGACCGTTCACATCGCAGGTGGGCCGGATCCACAGGCGCTCCAACGTACTGAAGCCCTCCTCGCCGACCAAAGCGTCGACGCCCAACTCTTCACGGTACTCGTCATCCGAATGAGGCAGCGAGGCGATCTGTGCCCGCGTCTCCGCGTCCCAGTCGAGCACGTCATCGTAGAAGCCCGCGATGGCGATCCGCCCCTCGTCGTCGTGAAGGGATGCGAGTATGCGCGCCAGCACGTTGCCCGGATTGGCGACCGCGCCCCCGTATTCGCCCGAGTGCAGGTCACTTCGAGCCCCCGAAACACGAATCTCGAAATACGCCAGGCCCCTGAGCGAGAATCCGAGCGAGGGCAGCCCTTCCGCGAACATGCCAGTATCCGAGATGAGGACGACATCGCAAGCGAGGCGGTCGAGATTCGCATCGACGAAGGGCACCAGGTTCGGCGAGCCCACCTCCTCCTCACCTTCGGCGAGGACGACCACGTTCACCGGCAATGACCCGCTGGACGCCAAATGGGCCTCCAGCGCTTTGACGTGCATGAACAGCTGGCCCTTGTCGTCGGCCGAGCCGCGCGCATAGATGCGTCCGTCGCGCTCGGTCGGCTCGAACGGCGGTGACGCCCATTCGTCCAATGGCTCGGGTGGTTGGACGTCGTAGTGACCATAGATCAGCACGGTCGGCGCGTCCTCGCCAGCGCCACGCCATTCACCCAACACTACCGGATGGCCAGGCGTCTCCTCGATCTGGACGTCGAGTCCTGCAGCGCGCAATCGGTCCGCCAGCCATTCCGCAGAACGACGTGTATCGGCGTCGTGTTCAGCCTTTGCGCTGATCGACGGAATACGGAGGAAGTCGTATAGCTCGTCCCGGATACGGCCGAGGTTCGCATCGATATACGTCAGGACTTCAGACATGGCCCGTCCGGCTAGAGGTGCAGCGACGGCTGCGCGGTGCGGCCGGCTAGATCAGGCCCCGGATCCCCCAGCGGTACAGGAAGGTCATCATCGAGGCGAAAACTGCTCCTCCCCCCATACCCCCTGGGCTGATCGCGAGGGGCTCGTAGAGGTGGAAGATGCCCACGCCGAGCATACCACCGATCACAGCGGCAAAGGCGCCTAGCGCCATGAGCACCGCGGTGTGCCCTTGGGTCGCCTCGGGCCGCTTGATAGCAGCCTTCATCGCGAGGCCGATCGCGGCTCCCATTACGATCCAAATCGCGATGCCGATCCAGTTCTGCATGCGTGGCTTCGACCCCTGAAAATGGCTCCCCGCAGGTCCCGGGAGGCGCTTGTTTGCCCGCAGAATCTATCCGAACGATTGGGTGGGAGCCAGAGCGCTCGGGGGCATGGAGTGTCGTTGACGACGACCTTGCCCATCGCCTTACTTGTTCCATGAGTGACGGCATTATCGACCTGACCCAGTATCTCAACAAAGAGTCGGGTGACGACGATCCACCGCGAGGAGCCTTTGCGCTCTGGGGTGCCGACGATGAGCGCTCTCGGTTCGCTCTTCCCCTGTGGCGCACCATCTACCTGGCACAGCGAGAACGCGGTTCGATCGTCTGGCGCGATCCCTCGGATGGTGGGCGCCCGCACCCGTTCGTGGTTCTGGACCTTGGCCAAGATCCTGCGAGGCTCGCCTTCGACGACGAAGCCGCGCCCGCCACTGGAGACGGTGAGCCGCCGGTGCTCGATGACCATCATAGTGGTGGGCTCACGATCTTCCTGGGCACCCGCGAGAATCGCGTCTGGCACCTCGTTATCGATGGCGGAGATCAGCGCACGCAGGTCCTTACGCCACCCACTCGCGAGGACATTCTGTTCTTGGCCGGTGAGTGTGCCGGGCTGCTCTTCCTTCGCGACTTCGCCGACGAAGTGGACTAACGCCGGGCCGCTACGCTTGCCCTTTCTCCATGCGGCGCTTGAGCTCCTCGAGGCGAGCGTCGTAGTCCACGTCGATCGGTGGTGGGGGCTCGGAGCGGATGTGTGTGTCCAGGGGATCGTCGAAGTCGACTGCGCCCATGGCCTCCGCCGCCTCGCCCTTGGCTTCCTCACCCTGGATCTTTTCGGCCATGCGATCCAACTCGCTGAATAGATCGTCGGCTCCCCCGATCGTTTCCCTCGCGCCGCTGCGCCCCGCCGTCGCAGAGAGAGACTCGCGTTTTGCGCGTGCCTCCTTGACCCGCCCGAGCATCTCGTCGACCTCCTCGCCACGGAAGTTCAGCTCCGCTTCCAAGGCGGTGATTTTCTGCTCGAGGAGCCGGACGTGCTCCTCGTGCTTGTCAGCGTACTGAGCCGCGAGCTCGGCGGTTTCGGTGTCGGAGATCTCGCGTGCCATCTGTTCGCGACGACGGCAAGTGGCGGCCTCGCTCCGCTCCTTGGCCATGCTCTTACGCGACTTGGCGATGTGGTTTTCGAGGTCCCCGATTTGCACCTTGGCCTCGGCGATCTCGTTCTTCATGCCCACGATGAGCTTGTCCACAGTTTCCGGTACCTGCTCGCGGCTCAACTCCTTGTTGAAGTTGTCTATCGCTTCGCGGAACGCGGCTCTCAGGTCGTCGAACATGGTTAGATGCTACCAGGCATGTCGGGGAAGAACGGGATCAAATGATAATGCCGAGCAAGGCTGGGCGCCCGACTCGGCATGGGGTGCTATGACGCTGTGACGGATCAGTTCAGAAAGGGCTCGATCCTCTGAGCGAAGGAGTTCCGCGCACGGTGCAGGCGGCTCTTCACGGTGCCGAGGTTCACCCCGGTGATCTCCGAGATCTCCTCATAGCTCTTGCCCTCGAGCTCTCTCAGGCGGAAGACGAGTCGGTGGTGCTCCGGAAGCTCCTTGACCGTGTCTTCGACCAGCCGCCTCAGATACCGCTTCCGATAGAGGTCGTCAGGCCTCATCGAGAAGTCTTCAAACTGCAACGGCCGGTGGTCGTCGTCCCAGTTCCCGGTCAAGCGCTGGAACAGGACGAGGGGGCTCCGGGACCGATTGCGCAGCTCGTTCTTAGACAGGTTGCTGGCGATCGTGTACACCCAGGTCGAGAATTTCTTCGACGTGTCGAAGCGGTGCAGATGGCGCGTGACCCTGATAAACGCCTCCTGAACTAGGTCCTGCGCGCGGTCGGAGTCGCCCGTCTTCCGGGAGATGAAGTGGATCAGCCGGTCGCGATATCGGTCGTACAGGTGTTGGAACGCACTCGGGCGCCCCTGGAGGTGGGCCGTGACGAGTTCTTCGTCCGTCAGGTCGTCTAGGCGCTTTTCCTCGAGGAGATCAGCCATCTCTTACCGGCTCTCGTTGCCCTTGGTGATTGAGAAGGATTCTTAATCGAGAATCATTCTCATGCTTGGAAAGATGCCCGAACATATTCCGGCATTCAAGCCCATTGCGCGAGCCCCATCAGTGCCGCCGGGCATCGCGACTGCCAACTGGAGATCGTACGGAGTCGAGGCTCGCCGATCATATCGGACGGTTCTCCAGCCCGATCAGCACGCCACCCTCGGAGAACCCATCGTACAGAGCCTGCTCCGGTGCAGGTACGCGGTCTCGCGACTCGAGCGCCTCCTCGGCGGCGCGATCCATTTCGGCGGTCACCTCGGCTTCAATGGTTTCGAGCACGTCTTCTTCGACCTTCTGTGTCTTCAAATAAGCCTCGAAGAGCCCAATGGGATCCCGCTTTCCCCAGGACTCGAAGAGTTCTGCCGGGAAGGTCTCTCGGGCCTCACGCTCATCATGGGTGGCGTGTCCCCCCATTCGGAAGGTGTTCACCACGATCGCGGCGGGCCCCTCACCGGCTCGGCACCGATCGGCAGCGACTCGGGTGGCCGCGAAGACATCGAGCACGTTGTTTCCGTCGCACAGTTGCGGCTCGATGCCGTACATCCTCGGCCATTCGTCGAGGTCGCCGGCGCCGTGCTGTTCGGCCCGAGTGCCCAAGGCGACCTGGTTGTTCTGGATGATGAAGATCGCGGGGAGGTTCTGAACGGCGGCCAGGTTCATCCCCTCGTGGCAGGCGGCGGTCTTGGTTGCCCCGTCCCCGATCCAGGTAAGCGCCACGCGGGGCTGTCCCGCATTCCGGAACGCCAACGCTACACCAGTCACGATGGTCACACTCGTACCCATGTGACTGATGGGCTGGATGATGCCTCGCTCGAGATCACCGATGTGCAAGTCGCGACCGCGGCTCGGGGAGTCGGCGGTCGCCAGGTACCCTCTGAACATGTCCGCGAGCGGCATGCCCATCATATGTAGGGCGCCCTGGTTGCGGATCATGGGACTCACGATGTCCCGTGAGGGGTCGAGTCCGTGTACCGCGCCGACCGTCGCGGCCTCTTCTCCCGTGCCCAGCCACGCCTTGGAGATCACCCCTGTGCGCACCCAGCGTTTCAGCCCGATGTCGTGGAGCCGGGTGCGGAGCAGGTCCCGATACATGGACAGAAGGCCGTCTGGGCCGATGCCGGCTAAGACCGGCCCTCGGCGCGGATGCTCCGCCACGACTCTGCCAAGGGCTTCGACGAGGTCCGGATCCGCCGTCCAATCGAGGTACTCGGGTGGGTCGAAGGCCGGATAGCGTTTCATTGCGGGAGCTGGGCGGGGACGGGCACGGAAAGTTAACGGGCTGTATCTGATGTTGTGCTGACATTGATCTCGCCACGCTCGATCGTCTCGCGGACGACCCCGTAGCCTCGCCGAACCAACGGGCGCATCGGCTCGGGCGCCGATGCATCCCGCCCCCACCCACTCGCTTCGCGAACGGGTACCCGGTTAGAACTCCTCGCAATAGCCCTGCTATTACTCGTCGTTCCGCGACCCACGCCTTCGGCGCGGGTGCCCCGGATCGGGCGCCTCGGCACCCTCGGTGCTACCAAACATCAGATACAGTCCGTTAGCTCGGTAGCCGCAACAAAAAAGAGCGGGGGAGGCAAAGGGTCTCAATGGCACGAAGAACCAGACCCCCCAGGGTGGGCCACGAGAACACCTTCACACTCTCCCCGCTCTACTCGTCCCGTCGAACCACAGCGGGCCGGTGCAACACCGCTATATACAGCACGCCCGTCCGGGTGTCACTCTCAATTCGGTACATTCTACAAATTGGCGAAAACACCTTGTGAACAGCGCGTTGCAGCGATCACAACCGTGGGTGAGATTGGTGTTCCCGCCCCCACCAGCTCCGTGAGCGAGTTGACCGACTCCAAGAACTCCAGCCCCCGACGACGCGTCCAGGCGATCGTCGGTCTCCGACTCCTGGAGGTTATTCGCGATCAGGACCTTCCCGGAGAGATCCTCGAAGCGGAGGATCTTGCGCAGACCATGCCCAGGCGACTCGGCCTCAGCGAGGTCGTGGAGCGCCAGATGCGAACGTACCGTGAGGATGTCAGGAAGCGGGTTAGGCTCACGGATGCAGAGATCAAGGACCTGTTCCGATTGGTGATCCGCCGGCCGGACAGCGAGGAGGTGTTCTTCGGTGCTGGCCTCCTGATTGCGTCTGGAGACAGGGGAGGCTCATGGAGTCGCGTTGTGCCGACGCGGCTCCGATATGCGCTCGCTCGCGGCCGCTTCCAGCGACGACTAAAGCGATTGTTCGGAAGGCGCATCGGCGGTTTCGCCCGCGGGCCGTTTACGGTTGAAGGCCGGGGCCTCCTGTTCATCGACTGTGACCCCGGGGGGGATGCTTGTCACCTCATGTCCGGATTCTGCAAGGAGATACTGGAGCAGACCGGTGGCTATGGTGCCGAAGTCCGTCACAGTCTATGCCAGGCCCGTGGGGACGACAGATGCCGCTGGGAGGGGACGTTCTTGACCGATGTCATCAAGGGAAGCGAGGCCCCGAGCATCTCCGACTCTGGCGCGGCGGAGGACGACTCGGTGCTCGCGGATGCCCACGGCACTGCCGCCGAGTAGCGCCGAACCGCACATCACTTTTTGAGGGACTGATGCGATGATCGAGAAGGGGAGTGAAGCTCCGAATTTCACCCTGGACTCCGACGCGGGCGAGGCCGTGACCTTGTCCGCGCTTCGCGGTAAACGCCTAGTCCTTTATTTCTATCCGAAGGACGACACCCCTGGGTGCACGGTCCAAGCGTGCGATTTCCGCGACGCTCTCCCTCGCTTCGACGGCGTCGAAGCCGTCGTCCTCGGCGTGAGTCCCGACTCGGTCGCATCCCACGCGAAGTTCCGGGCCAAGTTCGACCTGAACTTCCCACTGCTGGCCGACGAGGACCACGCGGTTGCCCAGGCGTACGGGGTGTGGACCGAAAAGAAGATGTACGGGCGGACCTACATGGGCATCGAGCGCAGCACGTTCCTGATCGATGAAGAGGGTCGAATCGTGGAAGCTTGGCGAAAGGTGAAGCCCCAAGGGCATACCGAAATGCTCGCGCAACTACTCGCCGACTAACCGCTCTTCGAGCCTGGCCGCGCTCCCGCCGTGGAGCGCACCGTGCACGCGGTACGTGCACATGTTCTGCACGACCATGAAGCCCTTTCGCCGTGCGGCGTCGACAGCGGTCCGGGCCCAGATGCCCTCCTGTAGCCAGATGGCCGGCTTTCCGGCGAGTCGCGTCGCCTCGGCGACAAACGTCCCGGCGCTCTCAGACGGTCTGAAGATCACGACCAAGTCGATGTCCTGAGGGACATCGCTGACCGTAGCGTACGCGGCGCGGCCCAGAATCCGTTCGGCGAGGGGATTCACGGGGATTACCTCATATCCCTTCGTAGCCAGATAGGACGGCCCTCGCCTAGCCGCCTTGGCCGGGTCTCGGGACATCCCTATGACCGCGATGGTCCGCACGGTGGCGAACAGTTCCGAGAGCTCCTCGGCGGTCGGGTTGTCGGGGTCGCCGGACGCGTCGAGTATCCGTTGCAAGGCTACGAGGGCAGGCATGCCGCGAGCATATGGGCAGTCGTTCCATCGCCGCAACGGGCGTGTTGCCCCTCCACCTTCGTCGTGCGAAGATCTGTCCCCCCAATCGGGGATCGCCCCGCCCGGAAAAACCCAATGAGATCAGTATGGAAATCGCCATCGGAGTAGCCGCTGGGGTCATCCTGGGCGTCATCGCCGGGAGGTCGGCCGGCCACACCGCGGGCCTGGCAGAGGGTCGAACCCAAGGGAGCGGTGAACTCGACAGCCGTCTCAAGGCTGCCGCAGCGGCCATCGCCCGAGGTGTGCGTCCCGAGGGTGCCGAGGCCGGTTCGGCCGAGGCTGAGCTCCATGCCGCACTGGAGCAGGGATGGGCGCCACGCGAGACCGAGCGCAAGGCGGCGTTGGTCGAGGCCATTGGGCGAGTCAGCACTTTCCTCAACAGTAGTGTGCGTGCGCCGCTGTCCGGCGTGACTGAACATGCGGACGCCGATGAGCTTCGGGAGCGGGTCGGACAGGTGCTCGGTGCTCTTTCGGACCTCGACTTCTTCCTCGAAGAGCCGTCTGGCGAGCGCGAGGCCTGCGACCTCGAAGCCCTCGTCAAGCAGGTGGCCCGCGAGTTCTCCGCCGATCAGAGCGTCGGGTTACGTCTCCAGCTCAGCGGCTCCGCAATACGCGCGTCGGTGAATTCTCGGACGTTCATGGACGGCCTCTACCTGATCTTTCACAACGCGGCGCGCTTCGGAGGTGGAGGCACCGTCGATGTTGCGGTCCAGGCGGTGGACGGGAGGGCGGTCGTCCGCGTGCGGGACCGGGGCGAGGGCTTCTCTGAGGAGGCGTTCCGGAGGGCCTTCGATCCATTCTATTCGTCGTCGTCCGAGGGGCTGGGGCTGGGACTCCCGCACGCCCGGGGCCTCATTGAGGGCATGGGCGGTCGCATCGAGCTCAGCAACGTTCCGGACGGTGGGGCGCAGGTGGAGATCTCCTTCGCTACTACGTCCTAGGATCGGCCCGGGCCGTCACGCCGACCCCCGCGACGCCCGCGACCACCAGTCCGACTCCGATCCAACCCATAGGACGCAGCCCCTGAGCCAGTAGCAGCGTCGAGAGGACGGCGGCGACCGCAGGCTCCACGGCGGTAGCCAGAGAAGCGCGGCTGGCCTCGATGCGTCCAAGCGCGTCGAAGAACAGGAACTGCGCGAGCGCGATTGTCAGCGCGCCGAACAGGATCACGAGCCCCCAAGCCGCGGGCGTTGGTGGCAACGCGTGGCTGCCGGGGGCTAAGGGAATCGTCACGATGAGCATGGCACACGCGCCCAAGGTGCTGTAGACCACGGTCGGAAGGACCCCGTATCGCGGTGTGGCCCACCGGCCGAAGACGGTGTACATCGCGTAGCTCACGCCGGCCAACACACCCCATGCGAGGCCCGCCGTCCCGAAGGTGGCGGTCACCTCCTCGGCTCCGGCGACCGACAGCCAGACGCCGGCCAGAGTGACGCCGACCAGCGAGAGGCGCGTTCGCGTCGGCCACTCCTTCAAGAGTGGTCCCGAAACCGCGACGACGATCGCGGGCGCCAGGTATAGGAGCGCGACGGTCGTAGGCACCCCGACCGCGTCGGTCGAGAACTGATATGCGAATTGGAAGACACCGATGGCGACGCCGCCTCCGATTCCCAGAATCGCGAGACCAGTGATATCGATTCGTAGCGTCTTTGGCCCACGAATGAGCGCGACTGCGAGGAGCAGGATCGCTCCCACCAGAGGCCTCAGGACAGCCAGGGTCTCGGGCGGCACCCCCATCCCAAACAGGTGAACCGCGAAGATGCCTGAGGACGCCCACAGCGTCGCGGCGGCCAAGGCCTCTACATACCCCAGCCACGGACCGCCGGCATTCGACTGCGAGGCTCTCACAGGCGAGTTCGGATCACTTGTATCCGTAGACCTGGTAGAGGAGCACGTATACGACGAGGCCCGTGACCGAGACGTACGCCCAGATCGGGAACGCCCATCGAGCGAGGCGGGCGTGGTCACGAAAGCGGCGTTGGCGGACGAGGTACAGCAACCTGATCGCCAGAGGGACCACCAGCACCGCTAGGGTGATGTGGGAGAAGAGAATGCTCAGGTACACGAGTTTGGCCGTGCCCTCGCCCGCGAACTCGTGTATTCCCGTGAGTACGACCCGGGTCACGTAGAAGACCAGGAACAGTCCGGACGCCGAGAACGCGATGGTCATCGCCTTTCGGTGGGCGTGCAGGGATCGGCGACGCACGAAGTAGAACCCCGAGAACAGGGCGACGGCGCTGGTGGCGTTCAGGCTAGCGTTGACGGCCGCCAGGGTATCGCCGAGTGAGGAGAGGTCCATGTTGCTTCCACAGCCCTTAGGCGGCCATCGAGGGCTCTTCGACCGGCTCGCGTCGGGCCGAGAGTCTCGCCATGATCGCGATGTGAACCAGAGACGAGAGGAGGGCGGCGGCGACAAGCGTGTGGAGAGATACTGGGGCGACAGCGAGCACGGTCAGGACCGACAGGAAGCCGAGCGACACTTGAGCGACCACGAGCCCCCCGGCGAGCAGGCCCCAAGTCCTGAGGGCGGCTGGGGCGCCTGCTCGCACCATCCATGAAGCCAAGCCGATGATCGCCAATGCGGTGATGACACCCATGACACGGTGAGCGAAATGGATCGTGATCGGGGTGTTCACCAGAGGGGGGACCACCTGACCGAGACACAAGGGAGCATCCGGGCACGCCATCCCTGCGTCCATGTGACGCACGAGGCCACCAAGAATCGACTGCACGAAAACCAGCGCGGCCGCACCCGTCGCAAATCTCGCGACGCCGCTCGACCGCCGGGCATCCCAAGAATCGACGTTCCTGGCCCAGCCAGTCGACGACGCCAGCAAGGTCGCGAGTACAAGGAAGAGGAGCGCGAGACCGAGGTGCGTCGTCGACACGAGGTCGGGCAGTTGGAATAAGACCGTGAGCCCGCCGAAGATCGACTGAACTACGAGTAGCCCCAGGCCAGCGAGGCACAGCCGAAAGATCCAAGGGCGATCCTCGGTCTCGTTCTTCGCCAGCCATGTGGCGAGTCCGAACATGAGCATCAGTCCACCCGCTACGAGTCGGTGGAGGTGCTCCCAAAAAACGCCGCCGGTCATTACGGGGGTCATGGTTCCGAAGCAGGTGGGCCAGTCCGGGCATGCCAGACTCGACTCGGTGGCGTGCACCACGCTGCCCAGATATAGCAGGCCGAGCGTCCAGACTACCGTGACCGCAAACGCCCGTGGGTGCAGCGCCTTCGTCACCCGGTCGCCACCGGCTCGCGGACCTCGGTCTGAGTCGGGGACTCCGCCCTCACAGCCGCTTCGACTTGCTGCCGATACGTATCCATCGGAACGATGCCTTTCTCGAGCCACTCGAAATCGCCCGCGAGGAAGCGGCGAGCAACTCCGTAGGTCGCCGAGTCGTCGTTGCGGAAGAGCGCTCTGAATCGTGCGGCGATCCTCCGACGGGCGTGGCGACAGAAGAGATCCGCGAGCGCGGTCGCTCCGTCGTCCCCGCCGTCGCGCTCCCGCAGCACGCTGGCGCGCACGATCACGGCGGTCATCACGAAGAGGTCGGAGCCGATATCGACGATCCGTCCCAAGACCGCTTGCCGTTTCTCCAGGGCCGGGCCAAAGCGCACCATGGCGTGGAAGGTGGCACGGGCTAACCGGCGTGACGCGCGCTCTACGTATCGAAGCTGTCCCGCCAGGGGTCCAAATCGAGAATACTTGGGCCAGAAGCCCCAACCCAGGAACCGGGTCGGATACCACCACACATAGTGGAGGCCCGCGCGGCCGAGCGCCTTCAGCTTGGCGCCTAGGGGCGCCTTCGGGTTCACCAGGTCCCCCGCGACGCTCAGGTGCGAGTCGACCGCTTCCCGGGCGATGAAGAGGCGCATGATCTCGGACGAGCCCTCGAAGATCCTGTTGATACGCATGTCACGCAGGTACCGCTCGACCGGGTACGGTGTCTCCCCGCGTGCGAGGAGCGACTCATGGGTCTCGTATCCGCGACCACCGCGCACCTGAAGCGCGTCGTCGACGATGCCCCAGCCAGTCTCCGTCGCCCAGAGCTTGGCGATCGCAGCTTCGAGCCGGATGTCGAACGTCCCCGCATCCGCCATGGCGGACGTGAGCTCCACCACCGACTCCATGGCGAAGGTGTTCGCCGCCATCGAACCCAACATCTGCGCGATCGCGTCGTGCTTCCCGATCGACCGGCCCCACTGAACCCGTTCGTTCGCCCATTCGCGACACATCTCGAGCGAACCCTTCCCGGCGGCCGCGCAGAACGCAGGCATTGCGAGGCGGCCCGTGTTGAGTGTGATCAGAGCGAGCTTGAGACCCTTGCCCTCCTCCCACAGCAGGTTCTCCCGCGGCACCCTAACGTTTGTGAACTTGAAGATGCCGTTCGAGAGCCCCTTCAGGCCCATGAATGAGCACTCCTGAATGGTCTCGACACCCTCCCACTCCGTCTCGACGATGAACGCCGTGATGGGGGCGCGACGGGATCCCTCGGGGGCTGGCGTCGTGGCCATCACGGCGATGATCTCGGCGCGGGGGCCGTTGGTGGTCCACAGCTTCTCGCCGTTGAGGATCCAATGCGAACCGTCGTCCGACAGGACGGCGGTCGTCAACATGTTGGCGGGGTCGGAGCCCACATCTCGCTCGGTGAGCGCGAACGCCGACAGGGCTCCCGTTGCGAGCCGCGGGAGATATCGCTGCTTTTGCTCTTCGGTTCCGAACTTCAACAGGGGACCAGGGACTCCGATGCTCTGGTGCGCCGACAGGAACGCACCCGTGGCGCCGCAACGGGACGCTACGATCGCCAGGGCTCGGTTGTAGGAGAGTTGAGAGAGTCCGAGACCGTCGTACTTCTGCGGGATCTTGATACCGAAGGCGCCGAGTTCGGCGAGCCCCTGGAGCACATCATCCGGGACCCAGCCGTCTCGATCGATCTGGTCTCCGTCGATGTGATCCCGCGCGAAAACGTGCAACCGGGCGAGAAAGTCCTGCGCACGGCTCTGCTCCTCGGGGTCAGGCTCTGGGAGAGGGTGGATCAGATCGACCTGAAGACTCCCGTCAAAGAGAGCCCGGGCGAAGCTTCGCTTCTCCCAGTCCTGCTCACGTGCGTACTCGGCGACCTCTCGAGCCTCGAGCTCGGTCGCGAGCTTCTTGTGGTTTGTCATGAGTGTCCTGCGCTATCAAGGTCCGGCACTAGCGGACTGTTTCCATCGGATACAGTCCACCGATGTTCGGGCGGTGAGCCCTGTCGACCGAAATCTAATACTGGACGCGGCGGCCGCAGATCCGGCGATCGGTGCTCAGTTGCCGCCCTCGATGAACGCCACGATGTCGTCTGCCCGGGCCGCGGCGTCGGCCTCTCCAACCTCGATCAGCGCTCTGAGGTAGTCGGGCTGGAAGAGGACTAGGCTGAGAAAGTCCGGTGACCTGGTTTCTTTGGTGCCGAGTCCGCGAGTCAGGAAGCGGAAAGCCTTCGGAAGTTGTGCTTCGTACTGATGGGCCAGCCTACCCAGGTCCTGAGACGGCCGCATGGTAAGGAGTTCGACCGGGCGGAACCCCTCTCGGGCCTCCGGCGGCAGGCTCGCGAGAAGCTGATTGAGCCGTTCGAGCCGGAGTGCATCGTGGTCGAGAAGGTCGAGAAAAACCGCGTTCATGAGGATGCCCATCACCTGCGCCGGAGGCGGATATCCGTGCGTCGCGTGCTCCTTCGCCTCCTTCGCGCTCCGAGCGTATCGGGTGGAGATCGCGATGATACGGCGTGCGCCAAGATGTAGTGCGGGCGAAAGGGGCGCCGTGAGGCGCATTCCACCGTCTCCATACCATTCGTCGCCGAGCTGCACTGCAGGAAACAGGAGCGGCAGCGCCGAGGAGGCCAGGACATGTTCCACCGTCAGGACCGTTTTGTGAGCCTTTCTCTCCGGGCGCTCCCACTCTCGGATGTCGCTGCCCTGCACCCAGGTGACCGACTGACCCGTAGAGTAGCTCGAGGTACTGATCGCCACTGCCTTCAGGCGGTCGTGATCGATGTTGTACTGGATTCCGGTCAACTCTCCATCGACCGCGTGAAGAACCTCCGTGAGGTATCGTCGCAGGGGATCCGTGTCGACGAGGCCTCGTACTCGCGGAGCCCGCAAGCCTCCGGAGGCGAGCTGACCAAGCCAGCGCGCCCCGCTCATCATCAGCGACGGCGTGTCGACCCGGAATACATCTTCGACGGTGAGGTTCCCCCACAGCTGGCTGAGTTCCTCCGCGGCCTGAAGGAACGTGCCATGGTGTGACGCGAGGAGGGCGGCGTTGATCGCACCGGCGGACACACCTGTGATGTATGGGATGCGCAGCTCAGGATACTGGCGAGCTAGGTAGCGCAAGAAACCCACCTGATAGGCGGCCCGAGCGCCACCTCCGCCCATGACGATGCCGAGGTCGCTCGGGCCGTGCATGCGGCTGGCTCGATGCAGCGCCTCGAGGGGCTGGAATGGGGGAATGCTCAACGCGCGCGGTCGCTCGAAAAGCTTCGATGGAGCAGCGAGTGGGCTGTATCGGATGTTGTGCTGACGTTGATCCCGCTACGCTCGATCGTCTCGCGAACAACCCCTCGACACTCTCGGTGTCTAGCTAACATGTACAGCCCCTAGCCGACGATGGGTCTCCCGATCGCCAAGATGCCCGCGGCGATCAGGCCCAAGACCACCAAAGTGCCGACGACATGTGGTCCGTACGTCCTCTCGGCTTCCGGCCGGCGCTTCATCACGCCATGAACGACGTGTGCCACGACGACCGCGCCGATCATCATTGCGATGTGTCCACCCAGCTGTGGGTAGAAGGTGCCCGAGATGAGATTGGCGACGCCGAGGAGGACAGTCAGGTCCACGAAGCCTGTGAAGGCGGCGGACAAGATTCGCATCTTTTTGTCGTACGGCCGGGACGAGGCGAGACCGAAACCGGCGTAGCCGACCACGACCAGTCCGGTGAGAAGGACCAGATATCGAATGCCGGAGTGGGCAGCCAGGAGCATCTTTTCCCCTTGTCAGTCGGGTTCGCCGAAATTGGCGGCATCAATATAGCTGTCAGCTTGTGACACCGGGATCGTACGTGGTTGCGCCGCCCCTTTCATTTCGGGGGAGCCCCCCGCAATCTAGATACGGATCGAGCCTTCGTTCGCAGGAGCACTGTATGACCTGGTTCAAGTGGCTCTTGGCTAAGCATGGCCACGGCTCTGAGTTCGCGATGCTTCTACTGCTGGCGGCCGGCGGGGCCTCGGATGCGCTCGCGCAGATGCCGATCGCCGGGCGTGTCCCGGCGGAAGCCAGGTTGGAGGGCGAGGTCGTGGACAGCGTGACGGGTAGACCCATCGAGGGCGTGCTCATCCGGATGGACTCGGGTCCCGAGACCCTCTCGGACGCGAATGGCCGGTTCGTGATCGAAGCGCTGACGCCTGGACAACACATGCTTGCCCTCCTCACCTCTGACTGCCGCATCAAATGGGGCGCGGTGTTCTTGACCCCGGGGGGGCGCCACACGGCCTCCTTTGAGTTGGCGCCGCCCATCGGCACTGAAATACAAGTTCGGAGAGAGGCGCAGGAACGGCGGCGGTCGTTCGGTCGCCTGATCACCCGTGAGCAGATCGAGAAGCTGAGCGCCAGGACGTTGGCGGATGTGCTCAGGCGCTATGTGCCTCGTATGGTCGGTAGCGCCACTGGCGACACCGGGTTTACCGACGTGATCACACAGCGGGCGCCCAACTCGCTGACCGGCCTGCTCGAGCCGATCGTAGTTGTCGATGGTATCCGGATGCACGATGCGGCGGAGACGATCGCTGTGATCAAGCCGGGGGAGGTTGAGGAGCTGGAGATTCTCACCAGTTCGTCAGGCGGTTGGGAGTACGGGTCGGCCGGGTCTGCAGGTGTCATCAAGATCACCACTCGGAAGGGCATTCAGGATCTCCCGCCCCGGTCCGTCGAGCCGTGCATGGTTCCGGGCTTCCCGCGCCCTAGGGGCTGACAGCCCTTTTTGGCGGGACAGCTCCCTCCTCGGGAGCACTGCGGGCTTGACATTCGGCATGTCAGGCCGTAAAAGTATCGTCACAACCGGTTAGGTAGGATCCGACCTTCATGGTCAAAAACACGATGCGGTATTGCACGGCCTTCGCCGAAGCGGGGGGGTTGATTCCAGCCCCCTCCGTTTGTGTTTCCTACCACTCGCCCTTCGGGGCAAAGCTCGCGATCCGCGCGAGCGACCACTTCAGTGTCTCGACTGTTGAGACGCAAGGAGCAGTCATGGCTAGTAGTCTGTTTGAGAACGTGAGGACGATGGTGCGTAACGGGACGGCGATCGCCGCGACGTTCGCGCTGATCGGCTTCGGTGCCGCAGACGCTGCGGCGCAAAATGCTGGGACGGTCACCGGGTTGGTCCGGGACGCCGTCAGCCTGCAGCCGCAGGCTGGGGCGCAGGTATCGGTAGACGGCTCGGGCGTAGGTGGACTGGCGAACAACGTCGGTCGTTACCTATTGCTGAACGTGCCGGCAGGGCAGCAGACGATCACGGCCCAGATCATTGGTTTTGGTACAGTCAGCCAGACGGTCAACGTCGCGGCTGGCGAGACCACGACTCTGGACTTTGGGCTGCGCCAGGAGGCGCTGTCTCTGGAAGGCGTGATCGTGACGGGTACGGCAGGATCGGCCCGTCGTAAAGAGATCGGGAACACGGTGGCCCAGATTACGTCAGCCGAGATCCAGATAGCGGCAGTGACGGACTTTGGCGACATCCTACAGGGCCGGACAGCGGGCGTGCAGATCAACGACGCCGGTGGTCAGGTCGGAACGGGAAGCATCATTCGGATTCGCGGGAACAACTCGCTGACACAGGGGAACGACCCGCTGATCTACATCGATGGTATTCGCATGGAGAGCGGTGGAATCGGCGACTCTGATGAGGCCGCAGCGGTGCCAACCGTGTTCGACATGATCAACCCGAACGACATCGATCGCATCGAAATCGTGAAGGGGCCGGCTGCGACGACGCTGTATGGCACGGAAGCGTCGGGTGGCGTGATCCAGATCTTCACGAAGCGTGGAAGTGCTGGTGCGCCGGCGTGGACGTTGTCGATAGACGGTGGCATGAGCACGAGCGGACACCAGGGCCCGACCGGTATTGGTTCGGACTTTCAGGATCTCGACGGGCTGCCGCCGTTCGATCTGCCGCCGGACGAAGTGGTGAACCCAACCGGTCTGAACTTGAACGATTGCTCGCATGAAATTGGTTGCCCAGAGAGTGGCAGCTGGCTGAAGACCGGCTACAAGCAGGACTACAACCTCAGCGTACGCGGTGGTGGCACGACGGCCACGTACTTCGTAGCAGGACGCTGGGGCCGTGAGCTGGGCGTCACCCACCCGCAGGGTGCGGACGACTACAGCGTGCGTGCGAACATCTCGTTCACGCCGTTCGATGGCATGCAGGTGAGCTTGAACAACAACTATGCTCGCCGGAGCATCACGTGGATCCCGAACGGCAACAACGCGTCGGGACTGTACTTGAACGTGATTCGTGGGCCTGCGGGCTACACGCCGAACAACGACGACTCGCTGGTGCTCGAGAACGACATTTTGTCGGTGATCGATCACATGGTGACGTCGTTGAGCGTTGGTTGGACGCCGAACAGCTCGCTCTCTCATCGCCTGAACGTGGGAATGGACTACACGCTGTCCGACTTCACGGACTTCAAGGCGTTTGGTTATTACGAGGAGCATGGCGGAGACCGCGAGTCGGATACACAGACCGACCGTAACCTGACGTTCGACTACAACGGCACGTTCAGCTATGACGTGACGGGTAGTGTGGCGTCGAACTTCTCGTGGGGCGGACAGCTCTATGAAGAGTTTGGTTACACGATCAACGGTTTCGACGAGCTCTTCGCGGGTCCGGGTGAGCAGCTTCTCGGCAACGGGAACAACCCGCGGGTCTATGAAAGACGTCGTACAATCCGCAGTGGCGGGTTCTTCCTCCAGGAGGCCCTCGGCTTCCAGGACAAGTTCTTCGTGACGGCGGGCATGCGCTGGGATGGCTTCAGTACGTTTGGTGAGGGCTTCGGCCTGGCCGCGTACCCGAAGCTTTCAGCGGCATACACGATTACTGACGAGAACTTCTGGCCCATCAGCGCGATTGAGACCATGAAGCTGCGTGCGGCATGGGGTCAGTCGGGTAAGGCACCGGGCGCCTTCGATGCGAAGCGCATCTACCAGGCGATTTCGGCAGACGAGCAGATTCCTGGCGTGATCATTGCCAACCTCGGTAACGCGGATCTCGGCCCAGAGCTGAGCACCGAATTGGAAGCTGGTTTTGAAATGTCGGCGTTCAACGGGCGCGTCAGCGCCGAGTTCACGTACTACGACCAGAAGACGACGGATGCGCTCCTGGGCGTGCCGGAAGCACCTTCCGGTGGTACGGAAGAGCGCACGCTGCGCAACGTCGGAACGACGACGAACTGGGGCACCGAGACATCGCTCCAGGTGATTCCTATCAGCACCGACAACATCGAGTGGGCGCTTGGCGTGACCTACTCGACGAACGACTCTGAGGTCACAGACCTCGGGCCGCTCGATAATCTCGGCGGCAGCATCCGCGTCGGCTACCCGCTGTTCATGCGGTATGGCGACCGGATTGCCAACCCAGGTGTTCTCGGCGCACTGCCGATAAAAGAGAAGGCCTACCTGGGCCACCTGTACCCGACGACGCTGTTGGGTCTGCACACGCGTCTGACGCTGAGCCGCACGATTACGCTCGACCTTTTGGGCGAGGGTCAGTACGGCATGCTCCGCTACATTGGGCCTGCTCACCAGAACACACGTCGTTCGCAGTGGCCTCTGTGCTACGCGATTCAAGACGTGTGGGCCAACGGTGACCGCTCGACGCTGACGTCATCGCAGGTCGGCCAGTGCGTCGGTTCGAAAACGGACTCTGATTACTGGACGAACAAGGCGGACTTCTTCAAGCTGCGCTCAGCCTCTCTGAGCTACCGTCTCCCGGATGGCTTGGTCCCGGGTGCGAGTAGCGCGCAGCTGACGATCCAGGGCAAGAACCTCTTGACCTACAAGGGTGACTACGTCGGGATCGACCCTGAGGCGAACGACCGTCGTCGTTCCTCTCCGTTCGAGTACTACAACTCGGCGCCGCCGAGGGTGTTCCTGATCAACGTGACCATCAACTTCTAAGCCGGAGAACACACAAATGAAGATTCGGACAAAAGGCGGGCTGCTTCCGCTGATTGCCGGGTTCGCGTTGCTCGCGTCCGGCTGCAACCTCGAGGTTCTCAACCCTGGCGCGATCTTGGATGAGGACCTCAACACACCTGACCTGATGCCGATCGTCGTGGCCGGTGCTTCTGCCGAGCTGAACGACGTCGGCGACGGCTACGCCTTCACGGGTGGACGTCTGACGGACGATCTGTCAGGCACGGGAAGTTACTTCTCCACCGGTCAGTATCGGTTGGGGATCTTCGACTTCCTGGACTCAAGGGGCTTCTGGGAGCAGACGCACGAGGCAGCATGGGCCTCAGGTGAAGCATGGTTCCGGCTGGAGGCGGTACTCGGAGATGCTGCGAACACGAGCAAAGACTCGGCGCGCCTGTTCTTCCTACAGGGCATGGCGCACCGTTTCATGGGCGAGAACTTCTGCGACGTGGTGTACGACAAAGGCCCGTTGCAGGACCGCACAGCTGCGTTCGACAGTGCTGTGAT
>Ga0209554_1000210_pt1 | contig 48699 bp, 38 predicted proteins | sample MarorgKNORR_S2LV_5_FD_188221 | JGI IMG/M metagenome (GOLD analysis project Ga0209554, IMG submission 188221) | Marine microbial communities from the Southern Atlantic Ocean, analyzing organic carbon cycling - Bottom_A/KNORR_S2/LV (SPAdes) (version 2) | ecosystem: Environmental > Aquatic > Marine...
GGGGGGTGAGGGCTGGACTGAGGTGCGTAGCACCGAGGGAAGTGCGAAGTACAGAAATAAGCAGCAATCCCGAGTCAGGCCTGCGCTACAAGCATCAAAATGCAGAGCGGGTCTGACGGGGTTCGAACCCGCGGCCACCTGGTTAAGAGCCAGGTGCTCTACCTGACTAAGCTACAGACCCAGCCATGCGACCCACCAACCCTCTATGAGCGTGACGGTATCAAAAGTAGTCGCTTGGGCATCAAGATTATGCCGGCTGGAAAGGAAAGCCGGTCAAGCCAGTCTACCATCGGGTTTCTTGAGTATGCGAACCCCTGATTCAGCCGCGAGATAAATCGCATCGCACATATTGTTGAACAGGCCGACCTGTGCAACACCAGCACAATTCAGCAGGGCTCGCTCTAGGGCGACCGGGTCGGAAATAGTTGCTCCAGTGTGACAATCTAGAATCACATTGCCATTATCGGTGACGAAAACCCCCCCACCTTTAGCAGCGGGAAAATCTATCCCATCCAGAACTGCATCGCTGAGTTCGGGTCTGCGCCGGAGAATGATTTCACCGCCACATCCATGCTCGGAAAGAACTGTCTTGATTTGCCGTGTCGTCTCTGACCACGAGAATGGTATGATTTCTATAGGCAGGGGGAATGCACCGAGTTTTTTGACTTCCTTACTGCCGTCAGCGACGACGACCATGGCGGCGGCAGATTGGGCGACGATCTTCTCTCGCAGCAATGCTCCACCGCCACCTTTGATGAGTTGGAATTCCGGGTCGAACTCGTCGGCGCCATCAATGACGACATCAAGCCCCGCCAATTCTCCTAATTCGGCCAGCGGTATACCGACTTCTTGCGCCAGTTTCTCGGTCGCGATACTGGTGGGCACGCCGATTATTTCCAGTCCCTCTTCGGCGATTCTACGGCCGAGTTCAATCACCGTGAAGGCCACGGTCGAGCCGGTGCCAAGGCCGACTTTCATACCACTGGTAACAACTTCACAGGCGGCGATTCCCGCCGCTCGTTTGAGAGCTTCGGCCGTATCCATCTCGGTGCCTCTAATGTGTTCTGGTCGTCCGACCTCAATAGGCATTACCACCCTGCAGATGGCTGTTTTCGTAAACTTCGGTGGGGAAGGTTATGATAACTTAGGTGAGGTGTGCGTTACGCCATGCGATACAATCAGCGCACCATTGCGAGTTTCGGGATGCTGGCTATTTTTGTTATAGCCAGTTTATCCCCCTTGCTGAGCGGAGCTATTGGAAATGAGTTAGGTGGCAATAATGGAAAATCATACACTCCGGTCGGTCAGACTGTGGAGATCAGCATCCCGGTATATCCCAACGGCTCGTCAAGCATCTTGAAGGTTGAAGTACCGGGCGGCGAGGCACTGCAGGAATTGGATTTGGAATTACAGCCCCGTCCATTACCGATAGTCGAGGAATTCTCGTGGGATACCCCGTCGCATTTCAACAACACCGGTGCTGTTTTCGACAATGTTGACTACAATAAGACCGGCCTGACGATTCTCCCGCATGGAATCGATTGGGATTTCGAAACTGCCAACCACGGTTGGACTCTTTCCGCCAATGGGGGATGGGCAAGGGGCTATGACTCAACCCTGGGCCAGAGCAATGGCGTGCACGGCGGCAGTAATGCGATTTACACCTACAATGGCAACTACCCGAATTATATGGGCTCAACCTACTGGGCGACCAGTCCGACCTTCGATTGCTCCTCGTGCTCCGGCACCTGGAGTTTGAGTTATTGGAAGCGCCTGGGGGTTGAATCCTCGAGTTGGGACCACGCCTATGTACAGATAAAGAATGCTCAGGGTGGTTGGATCAACCTGTGGTCGAACAGCGGCACCGTCAATGATGGATCTTACAGTATGGTAAGTCATGGCGTCGGTTCCTACATCAGCAACAATCCCTCGGCTCAGGTGCGCTTTGGTCTGGGAACCACCGATGGCTCGGTGACATATACCGGGTGGAATATCGACGATGTTTCGATATTGCCAGTGGGCGGTGTCAGTGGTGGCTTCGCCAACTGGACCTCACCTGACTTCGGACCTCAGGCGATGACCGGAGTCACTTCGGTGCCGGGTGCTTACGGGATTTTTTCTATCGATGCGATAGTTCCAAGTGGAGCCGCGCTGAAATGGACGATTCTAGATGCCACCACTCTGTCCCCGATACCAGGATTTTCCGACCGCAGTGAGCACGTTGCCGACCTTGGAATCATCGACTGGGAGACCCATCCTTCGCTTCGGCTCAAATTAGCATTGGTGGCCGGAAGTGGTGGGGCTCCGCACATATACTCGATAAATCTCCAAGGGCGCGTCGTCGATGATTTCTTTGCCGACCCCAGTGCCGATGGATGGTCATTGGGCGGTGCGTCATGGTCATCGGCTGATAACAGAATTTACGGCACCGCTTCAGAAGTGGTTTTCACCCCGACCTATGAGGTGGCGAGGCCGATTTCGAGAATTCGCACCGACATGGTGATGTCGGGCAGCGCCCAGATAGAGGTCTCGGTAAACGGCGGGAATTGGAGCAGTATCGAGCAGACGGTAACCCAAACTCTGAACAGTTCAGCCTCTAGTGTTCGCTTCAAGATTTTCGGTGGCGGCTCATACTGGCAACTCGACCGTTTTGAGGTCGACCTACAGGGTGCTGGGATGCCGATGCATCCGCGTATCGACATTGCTCTTGATAATCGCTATGAATGGGAGATTCCCAGCGGTGCGCACGGATTATGGGGTTGGCAGAACCGCCTCGGAAGTGGCTACTTGGAGACTAAGATGTCTTTCTCGACCCCATCGACAAGACAGGTTTCGCTACTTCTGCCCACCGCCGGAATCGATGCGATGGCCTTCGACCTGACTCCGGTCGGAGCCGCGACAAATAATATCACTTTAGATTTCAAGGTCGGTTCGACCACCATCTTCAGCAGAAATATTAGCACGATTGCCAAATCGACCACCATCTCCGTGGTCGGCGATGAATTGATTCAACTCAATGCCGCATTGCTCAACGCCACACCATCTTCTTCTGGCGAAGGCTATTCAATGACAATAGTCGATTTGGATATCACTGCTTCGGGTGGCTCGGACCTGCTATTGCGAGGTCTGCGGGCGCCATATTCACCGACTGCGGTCATCTCTGCTGACGGTGACCATCCTCTGGTCCGGTCGATCAACGAGGTCATAGCTTCTCAATCGGGGATGACGGGAACTCAATACATTCCGATTCCATTACAATCAGATATGCCCGCGGGTTATATTGCCAGGATGGCGAGGTCGTCGTCCTCAACCGCACCGAATATCATCAGCATGTCGATGACAAATGTTTCTCAATTCGAGCCTCTGACCCCGTCATGGCAATGGATTGAAGTCGATGTCTTATTCGACACTCAAGAGGATGCGCAAAGGGTAGAATTGGAATTGGCAGCAATAAACAAGTATGCGAGTTTTCATTGCTCCGTAGATGCGATTCAGCCTGCAGCCAGCCAAGGTGAGATGGCTGGGAATTGCCAAGGTCAGGGGAATTATGACCTGATAGAGTGGCATCCACAAAACCCGATGGAGGTGACCAAGAATAACACCCTGATACGCGTCCATTGGAGTTTCCGCTTCGATTCGGGTTGGGATGATGAGGACCTCCTTGATGTTCGCACCTCGATGGTCACGGTTTCAGGCACTCACTCACTGCCCGAGGTATTCGCTTTCGGCGCCGGCTCGACCAATGGGGTCGAGAATGATGTCAATTTAGATGATTGGTGGGTGGTCAATCAGATTGGTGAGGAAGTTCCCAAAACCGCTCTATTCCTCTCTCCCGGAGCTGTTGTTGATGTGGTGGTGAAGATCGGCTTCGAGGATGTTGGTGACATGTGGTCGCCGCGCAGTGGCGAGGTTGAGGTAAGCCTATGGCAGAGCGGGGTGCAACTGAACTCGACCACGACATTGGATAAGGGATTTGCGACGATGTCAGCGGCAGTACCCTCTTCCGGTGCATACATCACCTGGGAAGTTCGTTTATCCGGGCTGAACGGTCAAGGGGTCGCCTATTCGGTCAGATCCTATACCTTCCAGACCGATTCTCTCGCCCCCGAGGTGATAGGAATGAGTATCGCTCGCCATGACCACCTCGCTCCGAGCATAAATCAGCGCATCGAATTCACTATTCACGACCGGCCGGTCCTACCTCAGAGCATCTATCTTCATCTTTGGAAACAATGGATTCACGACATCGATGACGATGGTCTGCCCGATGCCGATGAATATGTATTCAATTCAATCGATTTACCGGATGATTTGTCGGCTCTTACCGGTAATTATGTCATTACTCTAGATGATACAGCAGCCGCAGATGGTGATTTGGTCGCCGGTTATCTGAGTGGCGCCGACCCGGCTGGAAATTTATTACTCGGTGGCGGCGGCGCCGGCGCCGACCAGCATCTCTTCATGTATCAGGTATTACGCGACATTGCGCCGAACATCTTGGGCAACGAGGTGTATTATTCGGACGGCGCCCACTCGTGGCTACATCCGGAAACCTCCTACACCCTGAATGTGCCGCTTGAGGAAGGCAATGGCATCTCTGACCTGTCGAGTGTGCGGATAGAATTGGCGAGTAATTCTCAGGATGACCGTTTGGTGATATCCTGGGATGGGGATGACCAGAGGTGTACTTCGGAATCATCTGACCTGTTGCTTGAATCATGTGTTCTCGGGGCGCGTTACGGCAATACCACTCCCTACACCAGCAGTATGGAAATTCGCATCACCTTCCACTTACAGTGGACCTTGTTGTCCGACTCCTACCTGTCGCGAGAACCATTGGTGGAAGTTGTTGACCGTGCCGGACAGAGTTCCTACTCCTTACTGCCAGAATTGCGCTGGCGCTATTCTCCCGATATGATGATTCCGCGCTCTTCGATGAACGTCAGCATCGCTGACTCGGTACCCAATAGCGAAGGGGCATGGGTGCGACCCGGTGCCGCGGCAACCATTCAGGGCGAGGTGATGTGGTCATCTGATGGGGTGCTGGTCAATCCTCCGGTCGACGTCGCCATTCTCCTCGATGGCCAGCGTCACACAGTCCTGGCCATCGCAGGAGGATTCACCGCAAATGTTGAGATGCCGATGACCTCGGGAGACCATCCGCTGAATGTCGAACTTGCCAACCTGCCGACAAATGCCGAGGATTTGACCGACCGCTCGACCCCGGTGATGTGGATAGTTGTCGATGGTGATAGACCGGAGGTGATCGAAGTCCTCTCGCCACGGCCGAATTCAGTCCTGACGATGGAAGATTTGTCTGAACTCGAGGTCGAGATACGAGTCAAGGAACTTGAGCAGTTGAATCCGACCTCGCTGCAGGTCAATTGGCGAATCCAGCCACTCGATTCCCTCCCCGGTGTCCTGCCGGTCGCCGAAGGCGTGACAATACCTACCTACATGGAAAACCGACTTTCAGGGCAGTCGATTCCGGTCATGGCTCTGCTCGACGTCGCCTCGGTGTTAGAGGATGGCGTTGACCTGTCGGCGCTGGAATTAATTGTATGGCTGGTCGGCGCAGATATGGCCGGAAACCAATTCGATGGCCTACTGAACTCCGAAGTGGTTCCACTCGGTACTTGGGCGGTCGAGCAGAAATCGCCATCATTCTCGATGCAGCGTAGCGATATTGAATATTCCAAATGGGGCGACCTCAATGAAGGTGAGAGTGTCACCATCAGCATCACCGTACACAATAGCGGGAAACTGGGTGGTCAAGTCGAGATTCTGGTCGAGGTGGTCAGGCCCGGTGGTGAGAGAGTCAAACTCGACCAGACCTACCTCTACATCGAGGCCGGCTCACACAACACCTCGGATTCGGTGTGGAATCTCAAAGGACTGGGTGCGGTATGGATTGAAGCGACGATCATCAGTACCGGTGAAGGGGCAACTGGTCCGACACTGCGAATCGTCGAGGCTACTTCTGAGGGCTTATTCGGTGCCGGCGTTGCCGGTGTCGATTCGATTTACATCTGGCTGGCGGTTGCTCTGATGGTGATTTTATCGATTGTCTTTGTCGCCTTGATGCGACAGAGTGGAAGTGGTGAAACCTGGATTGATGATGAAGAGTGGGAAGAAGAGGTCGTCGACCAAACCGCATTGGTCGACCAATCTCATCTACAGAAACAGTATCCCACGCCACCACCGGTGGCGTCTGCTGCGGTCCCTGTAGTCGGCCAACAGCAACCCAACTATCCAGCCGTAGAAGCCCGGGATGCCGCAGTACCGGACTATTCCGGCTATGTCGACCCCTATGCCCAAACCGGCTATCAACAGCCCCCGCAGTTCCCTCCACAGTGATGATAGGGTTCAAATGCGAGCGAGCCAGCCCACCCATTGGAGGAGTAGGAGGACCGCTGACAGGGCTCGACCCTGAGGAAAGTCCCCTCTCCGTAGTGCAGATGGCGAGATAAGAACGTGGTCAGAGATGGCTAGGACAATGCAGCAGAAACGAACGAGACTGGGTGTGTACGATGAATCCGACAGGACGAGATTGCCCAGCCCTCGATGAGACGAGCATCCCCATCGGAGCAAGTCCAAACAGCCCTGCTATGGCGGCACGCATAGGGGCGGGTAGGATGCAAAGTTGAATGTGGTCAACCGGTCAAACGGCGAACAGAAAGGGGCTTATTCCCTACTCCTCCATTCACTTGCCTGAGCGGCGCTGTTCTCAACACTCTTGGCAGATGGCCGGTTAGAAGTGAAAGTATGATTGGTGGTGGGGGATGATGATGGTCGTGGGAGTTCATGGTCGGCGTGGGTGAGGGGTGCTGGGTCAACTTTTTGCCAGCAATTCAACCTCGACAACTTCGGCCGAATCCAGTGAAGGGGAGCCTTCCAAATCACCCCATTTACCCTTCCCGAGCAGCGCCGACACCACCTTGTTGTGAGCGGTAAGGATGGCCGGTAGAAGGAATGCAGAGGTCAGGAAGGCAAAACAAATCAGCAGCATCATGACCACGAAGAAATTCTCCAGACCAGGGAACGCGACGAAGAATCCGGCCGCCATACCGGCAACCGTGGTCAGCGAGGTCTCGAAAATTGTCTGACCGGTGTGCTCTACCGCCTTGGTTATTCCAACCGCGGATTCGCCTTCTTCGCGTATCCTATGCATCACGTGTATCGCATCATCGACACCGATGCCGAAGACGATGGTTCCTATCATCGCCGTGAAGATGTTGACGTTGACATCACCAGACCGCATCAGCAATGGTTGCCATAAGATGACCACAGCGACCGGAATCATCGTGTAAAGTCCGAGCCTCGGGCTTCTGAAAACAACCATCAGGACGAGAGTCAAGACGAATAGCGTGACTATTGTAGTGTATGCTTGGGTATCGTGAATCCCCTTGTTTATATCGAGGGAAACCGGTAAACCTCCGGTTAACTTGGAGACCTTGGTACCCTGTTCCTCTGGTTCTTTGAGTAGAATGTCGTCGATTTGGTCGCGCAGACCGCCGGCATAAATCAGATTCATGTATGGTTGGGTGACATAGACCAATGATTTGCTATCGGCTTCGTTGAGTAACATCCATTTGACTTCAGAAGAAAGTGTATCGAAAGCGACATTCACCAAGTCCTTGCGCAAACCCTTCCTTCCTTCAGGGCCCGTTGCATCGAGCGCTAACCACACATTGCACTCGACCGGGTCGTTGCTTTCCCAACACTCATCGTGGAGGAGATCCCACAGGTTCCCCTCGTAGAGTGAAACTCCGTCGACAAGTTCTATATTCACCGGGATGCTCTTGAAGAAAGTAATCACACTGGTGGTATTTGTGTGCTCGATGGCGGCGATTTTCTGTTCTATTCTATCCATGGCATCGAGCACCGGAAGGTCACGAATCGCCTTGGTATTGTTCATCTCGCCACGCTCCACGGCATCGAATATGAACATCGAGGTCTGACCCGAGCCGAATTGCTCGGAATAGGTCGCTAAGGTCTCGAGCGAGATGATTCCTTCGGGTGCCTCGGACGAACCGGTTATCGGCTTGTTCATCTCCTCTTCCAGAATGTATGCGCCGTAGGCGGTGATCACACCGGCAACAAGTAGGACAATGCCGAAGTGTTTGACTGGGAATTGGCTAATCTTACCCCAAGCCAGTGGGTTTTCACGCTTGTGGAAACGAAATAACCACCCCAAGGTCGGAACCAGGATGATGCTGAAAATCAGGGTGGCGAATATCCCGATGCACAGGGTCATGCCGACCGAGCGAATCGGTACCACCGGGACGATTTGCGGTAGAATCATCACCGAGAATCCGATGATGGTGGTCAAGGCGGAGAAAAATACTGCAACTCCAGTGGTCTTGGTCATCTCCAGCACGGCTTGACGATAAATCACTGGGTCCCATAGTTCGGGAACATCCTCTTCGCTTTCACCACGGCGCCGGCGCTCGTAGTTTTCCTCATTTTTCCGGTCTATGATCCGATTGCGAGATTCCTCGATCCGATTGATCATATGCAGAGAATAGTCGACCCCGAGGCCGATCAATATCGGACCGGTGGCGACAATCATCGGCGTCAGTGTCATTTTGAGTAATACCGCCGAGCCGAAGGTGACGGCCAGAGCCATGCAAATAGGCAAGCCGGTGATGATGACGATTTTCCAAGAGCGGTGCAGAACGGTCACTACCACAACCACTAGTAGCAGTGAGATCGGCATCATTTCCTTCAAGTCTTCAAAAATCTCGTCGGATACATCCTCGAGGACTTTGGTCAAACCGGTAAGGATCATGGTTGTGCGACGCATGTCATTGGGGCGATTGTTCGTATTGATGATGTCCTCTACATGGTTGAGGTATGTTTCGAAGTCGTAATATTCTCCGGTTGTCGACATGTCGTGATTCAAGCCGATGATGATGGCCGCGGTGTCGTAAACCCCGTCACCATTGGTATCCTTGACTAGGGAATCTACCAATCCCTGTGCCTGTTCGAGAGTCTCATTGATTCTATCTTGGTCGGGAATGGTATATTCACCCCCGCTACCGATTTGTTCATTGCGCTCTTCACAATCGAGTTCGACTCCCAAGCGACTTTGTAGGCCGTGGTAACACATCGCGACATTGAATCGGCCGTCACTGCTGTTGACCTCTTTTATCACCTGGGCAATTGAGATGACCCACAGGGCGCCATCATTTCTACCGTGGTCTTCCTTATCCCAGTCCACACCGCGTTTATTCTCTCCCGCTCCTCGATTATCTTCATCTCCTTCAACCCAGGAAATCTCTTCAAGAATTTGCTTTTCAGTTATATTATCGCCTTCACCGTTGCCGATTCGAGCATTGCTGGATTGAATGTAGATTATCGCTATATCAGTCGTCCATTCCTTCCGCACCTCCATCAACAAGTCGGTTGATTCAGCGCCTTCGGGGAGGAATATCTCGACATCATCCTCGATCAGTGATTGGAAATCCGAACCGACCCAGCCGAACCATGCGGCCATGATGATCATCAGTACAACCGTGACCTTGGGCATCTCGAGAACGGTAGCATATAATCGGTCTAATCCGCGCTGTGACTTTTCCCAAATCATGTCGGTGGCGGATTCGATTTTTTCATTCAGCGCTCGGCCGGCAGCGCTGCTCTTGGAGTACCATTTCTTGTTGCGTACTTCATTCAGCCAATTTGCCAAGGCGTTGTCTCCAGAGCCTTTGGCATCACTGTCCATGGCACGGCCAAGCGACCTACAAGAATAACTTCACCCTACTTTGATGCGATGAAGTGCTGTACTTGGTGCCTGGCGGCGAGGTCGAAATTGGTGTTCAGATGATTGTTCGGGGTGGTTTCGGTCAAGCCATGATGGAAAAAGGTGATTTACTTTCCATTGAGTTGTGGAAAGGGCGCCACAAGGTCAATCGAGGTCGCGAAACGATTTGAGAGCTCGGAGAGAATCAATCGATGCCGAATTCGTTGACGATTAGAAGGCGGAGAATCGAGCGGGCGCTTTGTAGCACTACACCGGTGGCAATCAGTGAGATTCCCAATACCCCGATCCATGCCGCGGTCAGTCCTGGGCCGACGGTGACTTCGGTGATGTTCCCAACCGAGTTTATCGCCCTCATCCCCATCGCCGCACCTGTCGCCAGCAAACCAGCGCCGGGTAGTCCGAGAACCAGAAATGGTTTCTTCTGCGATAGCGAAATCATTGCATATGAAAGAATTGAGAATCCGTGGCTGATGGCGGTGAATCGGCTACCCTTGGGCACGTCGTAGCGGATGACAGTTGGGACTTCCTTGATGGCGAGATTCTTTTCCCGTGCATCCTCGAAAATCTCAAGACTCAACTCCATGCCCTCACTATTGAAGCGTAGGCGCTCCAATGCATTACGTGAAAATGCCCTGAAGCCACTTTGGGTATCTTTGATCCCCAACTCGCTGGAGAGGTTGGAAGCGGCGGTGATGACCTTGATTCCCAGTTTGCGATATGCCGGCATATCGACACTGTTGCCGCCATCGATGAAACGCGAGCCGATGACGATATCGGCTTCACCTGCGAGAATCGGCTCGATCAGGGCTGGGATATCAGCAGGATTGTGCTGTCCATCGCTGTCGAGGGTGATAAGAATGTCAGCATTGTTTTTCCTCGCCACATTAAATATTGTCTTCAGAGCACCACCATAACCGCGATTGAATCTGTGGCGCTCGACGGTTGCTCCGCACTTTTCGGCTATTCGGGCACTGGAATCAGAGGAGCCATCATCGACGCAAACGACTTGGTCAACGAATTTAGAAGTTCGGCGGATTACCGTGCCTATCGTCTCCTCCTCGTTGTACATCGGTAGGCCGGCGATAATGACCGGTTGGTTGGAAATGGGCTCGTCCAAGGTGACTCCCATGGCATCAACGGCTATGCGAGTCCTATTTGATAGTTGCACATCCATAGCAACACGTAGTGTTAGTTTGAACACCTTTTTCCTTTCATGAATAGTGATTTTTGGCCCCCCATCCCCGCAGGGATGGGGTGCCGGTTCCGCGGCGATGCCGGAAAAGGTGGACCGTTCCCGATTCAGCCTTGTAGTTGGCTGAGGGTGGTGACCGCGCGCTCACCCGATAATACTCGGTTGAGCGCCCCTATACTGATGACCAATTGTACGTACGTTTGGCCGTCGCTGGTCGTATAGGTTTCACAATCAGCGAAGGCCGAGGTGTTGATAGACACCTTGACCGCTCCGCCTGCATTGCTCTTTCGGACATAACCCACCAATAGCGAGGCCAAGGCCTGCTGTTGTGAGCTATTGCTCTTTTCATTTGTTTTTGTCATTTTTCATTTCTCCTGGCACGTTGCTTTAGAAAACACTCATTTCGAGATAGTAGTCGAAGGTCGTTTTGTATTCTCCAACCGGATTTGTGCCGAGTCCGGTAGATGGGCTGGTGTTGTTCTGGTAGGTATGTCTGCTGTAGGGGGTGTAGGGGAAAGTGAAAATGGTCAGCGACCTCACTACGTGGAATAATCAGAATTGCTGAAACTGAAGATCTCCGAATCACCATAAATCAGGATATTTCTCAGTGGGGTGAACAGTAATGGCAAATCTGCAGGTCACCCCGGTTCACCAAAGAACGGAAAGTACCGCGGTCGCACCGATGCCCATTCCATTGAATCCCATGCGCCTTGCGTAATATCTTGCGGTAAAGCCTGCACAGCAAAACCCTCAAACCAAAGGCCAAAGTCGGTGGCGCTGAAGGACATGCGTATATTGGTTACCGGCGGTGCGGGCTTCGTAGGCTCTCATCTGGTCGACATTTTGGTGGAAGATGGCAATAGCGTGGTGGTTTACGATAATCTATCGAGCGGGAAGCCACACTTTCTCCAACACCACCTTGACCAGGGTAGCCCGGTTGAAATAATCAAGGCTGACCTGCTCGACCTCGATACCCTGAAGGAGAATATGCTCGGCATCGACATCGTCTTCCATCTGGCGGCAAACCCTGATATTCGCCTCGGCACCGAGGTTACTGATACCGATTTGAAACAGGGGACGATTGCAACCTATAACGTGCTCGAGGCAATGCGACTGGCAGGAACAAAGAAAATTGCCTTCGCTTCATCCAGCGTTGTCTACGGTGAGGCCTCGGTGATGCCGACCCCCGAAGATTATGGTCCATTATTCCCCATCAGTCTGTATGGGGCGAGCAAATTGGCTTGCGAGGGTCTCATCTCAGCATGGGTCGGAACATTCTCACTGCAGGCCTGGATTTTCCGCTTCGCCAACGTTGTCGGAGAGCGCGGTACCCACGGGGTGATTTTTGATTTCATTCACAAACTGAAGAATGATCCCACAAGACTTGAGGTGTTGGGTGACGGCAATCAGGCCAAATCCTACATCGAAGTGCGCGACTGCGCCCGATCGATGTACCATCTTGTGTGCACCACCGATGCGGCAATCAACTACTATAATCTCGGTTCCGGTGATGTATGCAGTGTTCGCCGCATCGCAGAAATCGTGGTCGAGGAGAGTGGCTTGCCCGAGGTCTCAATCGAATATACCGGCGGCTCGCGCGGTTGGGCTGGAGATGTTCCCCTGGCCTCGCTTGCGGTTGATCGAATGAAGGATTCAGGGTTTACACCAACTTTTGACAGCGAGGGTTCGATCCGCCATACCGCAAGAGCTCTAATCGAGGAGATTGGACTTCATGATTGATGAAGACAATTCCAGCCTGCGCCGAAACTTATTGCTCGATGATGCGGCCGATGGGCGCTTGAGCAGTTTTATGACCGTGGCCTCGGTATTTTTCATCGGTTTGATGTTCATCGCAGTTTCCACCGACCCGGTGAAAATCGGTGTCAACAAGGGAGAGATGCCTCCCAACATCACCGGAGAGGCGAGGATTGCCAATTCGGCATGGTTTTCTTTCGACCTCTATGCAAAGTTCAATCAGTCATGGGATGGAAATATCACTACTGACCGTTGGTTTGTAATCGAATTCATGGATACCGATTGCCCCTATTGCTGGCGTGACGCCGAAACGATGTCGCAGATTGATGCGCAATTCGGTGGCGTGATAATCACCATCGTCGTCGCCTCGGAATTGAATCTTCCCGGACATGAAAGTTCACGAAAAGAAATTGAGGCATTCCAAGATAAAACCGATTTTGAGGGTTGTTATACCGGCAAACGAAACTGTGCTGACCGCCCCGGCGACATCCACCAAGGTAGTAATGGCAATCTGTTTTACTATGTTGAGGACTTACCAGGAAAATCCCTCAGTGAATGGAATTTGCAGGGCACACCTACATGTTTCCTTCTCAAACCGAATGGATTGGTAGCATTCAATTCGGCTCAGGATGGTGGTTGTGACCAACTCGGGTTAAAGTTGTACGAGATTTTCGGTAGCGGTGGTAACTGATGGACTGGTGGATTGTTTTACATATCATCCTGGTCGCCAGCGGAATAATCATCGCCTCCCCCCTCGGCGGTAAAATCAGTAATGCGATTGGTGCTGGCGATAACAAGATGAAGTGGCTATCGAGTCGACGTGAGCGAATGCTCGCAGGCCTGTTGCTGGTCTGCTTGGGTGGGTTCACCGTGAGTTCCCACACCCTGTGGTTTCACAACAAGTTCCACGAGATGGGCAATTCGGCAATCGGCTGTTCCGCATTCAGCGTATTCGACTGCGCCAATGTCATCGCCAATGATGACTATAATTCCGCACCACTGTTGGGCATACCCTGGGGAGTGGTTGGCATGCTCGCCTTTGCCATGCTGGCTTGGCTTGCTCTGTCGATAAAAAAGGAACCTAGTGCCGGCTGGGTCGATACTCACTTGAAGGCCGGGGTCGGAATCTCGACAATCGGTGCGCTGGTCGCTCTATATCTCGTCTATGTGGAAATCTTTCCGCTCGAGGGAGTATTCTGCCAATATTGTACCATCGCCCATATCGCCGATATCGCCAGTCTGGTGATTTTCTTCAAATTACTGAACATGAAGAATGAGGGAATTTGGTTGACCGATGGTGAAAAAAGTAGCGATGAAAAGAGCAAGACCCTCACTAAAATCCGCATCGGGAGCAAGTCGAGGGGCGGATATGTCAAGCCCACATCTTCTGGTGAAGAAGAATAGGTCTGCTCTCAAAAGCCTGCTATTGAGGTCTATTCTCCTATTGTGCTAACCATTAGATGCACTCCCCCGCCGTCCATTGGTCAATGTCTCCTTAAGGCGAACAGAGTGCTCATGAGGTGTATGCGGAATTCAAATCGAAATTCTTCATTTCGGTGTGGGTGGTGATCGGCTCCAATCTGGTTATGGTCACTTCCAAGCGCCCCGAGCGAGGATACGTATTGCGCAGTTCTGTGAATATTGCAGATTGCACTTCATGTATATCCTGGCCCTTCAATATCGATAGATGTTGGTTTTTCAGGCCATCTCCAATGTCGACATCGTATTCGGCCAGCCACTCCCGCTGTGAGGTGGTGGCCCTCTCGGTTTCGTATTCGTTGGGTTGTTCCATCAATAACATGTAGTGCTGTTCAAGCACATTAAACTCTCGGTCAAACCGGTGTGGACGGGACAACCAATGATTGATAGTGGTCTGTGTGCAGGGTCTATCTCGGCGCCGAAAAAACGTACCACTGAGAGTATATTCTCTATTCTTCTCCGTCGTCGACCTTGGCGGCGGCGCGAATGGCGCGGAAATGCGAGTCGGCCAAGATTAACAACCCCAATAACAGCACTCCGCCTACCAGCCATTGCCATCCGGTGCGGGGTGATGGGGCGGATTCTTCTTGGATGATGCTGAGCGCGGCAAAGGTGTCAACGGTGGTATTGGCGACAAACTCCTCCATCACCTCGTGAGTGACGATGATGGTTGTGGTGTTAGCTTGTGCCTGCGGTTGGATTAGATGTAGAGAAAACGATACCTCGGCGGTGTTGAATCGGTAATCGGTCAGCACCCAGTCCAATGGTGGAAATGCATCGTATTGTGGCGAGGAGGTATTTGTAATCTCAACCTCGACCAACGAGTGCAGGGTGGCATCGTAGGGGCCAGCACCCGGTGCCAGATCACCATCCGGCACCACCGGGTCGTCATCGCCGACCATCACCGCAACCTGAGTATTGGCAAAGGTATCGTCACCGTCGATGGTCGCGGTTATGTCGAGCGAGAGGATGTCTCCGCTCTGTCTAGCACTGAGAGTCATTTCGGTGCGGTCTCGAAGATTGGATTCGAATTTGAACAAATCTGAACTGAATTGCGAACCGGATACCAATCCCTCACTGGCGATATCACACTCCATGTAGATGGTCGGTGTGCCTGTCAGTTTGGCGACATTAGTCTGCAGGCGCTCGAGGCGATGCGAGGCGGCGAGGGTCGATAACACGTCGACCCCATCGGTCGGGTGCAGGGTCATAAGTGCCATTCGGCCATCGTGCTCGGGGCGCAACACCGCGAGAATATCATCGAGTTCAGCACAGGATGGACACCAGGTGGCGGTGTAAACCTCGACCAATACCGAATCTCCACCGGATACCACGATGGTATTGTCGAGAAGACTGCCCGGGGGTGCCGAATAGGCGGCAGCGGGAGCAACACATAGCGACAACGCCAGCCAGATCATCGCCGTGGCAAGAAATCGCCTGCGCACCGCCATCGGGCAATGCCAGACAAATCGAGCACAAGTCACTTTCCTCCACCTCTCACCCGTCGCATTCATCACTGAAGGCTACCCCGACGGTTTGCTGAGATGTCGAACCGCTGGGTGAACGAGAGCCGCCGCGACACGTGGCGGCGACAGGCAAAGGAGGAGGGTTACCGAACCCGTTCGGCCTGGAAACTACGCCAGATTCAAGACCGTTATCATTTGATTCGCGCTGGAGACGTCATACTCGATGTCGGCTGCTACCCAGGTGGTTGGGCTCAGGTGGCGGTGGAGTTGGTTGGTGAGGAGGGTGAAGTGATCGGCGTCGACCTCGTGCCCTGCATACCAGTCGAGGGGGCAAAACTACTGGTTGGCGATATCACCGATATTGCGATACAGGAAAGTGTGATCAAGGAATTGGCTCAGCGCCCACTGAACGTGGTCGTCTCCGATATTTCCCCCGATATCACTGGAAATTGGTCTACCGACCAGGCGGTCAGCATCAATCTGGTGACCAAGGTTCTAGACTTCTCACTACCACTTCTATGTGCCGGTGGCTCATTTGTCACCAAGGTATTCCAGGGCACCGGCATCGATGAACTGATTGGCGTGCTGAAGGAGCATTTTTCCAAAGTGCGCAGATTTTCTCCCGAGGCCAGCAGAAATGCGTCTTCCGAGGTCTACATCATCTGCCGTAATCACCAGCCTTGGAAGGCTCCGGATCTAACCTTGAGTCAGCGCTGGGAAGAGGCGATGATCCGTCTTGACGGAGATGATGATGGTGAAGATGGTGAACCTTCGACGGTCGTTTTCAGAGTATTGAAGCGAACCGTGTCGGATTAGTTTCACCACCGCTACCTCTGGTAGCCACATTCACTTTTACCATGGCTCTGTGTAGTGGCTTGATATGCCATTGACAATCCTCGAATAATGAGAACCATGATTGAAACCAACCGAAAATCAGACAAATATCCAGACCAGGCCAGCGACCTATCAACCACTCCGGCCCAGACCGACAAATCCCCCTTGTCATTCGGCGAAACCGGTGACTCTGACGATCCCGGCATTACCGATACGTCCACCGAACTCGACCAACAACTCCCCAGCGTCCAGCCCAGCCCCGCAGTCCAGCCCAGCCCCGGCGACCAACCTGGTGGCTCACCCAGCACGGTCGCTACACCTGGCCAGCCCGCATTCTCTGGTGGCCGGTCTGAGGAAGTTCCAGGACGGCTCGTTGCCTGCGTTCCACAGGCTTGGTCGAGTGCTGAGGAGAGGCGGAAATTCATCGGTTGCGAAGGACAGAAGGTCGTCGACTTGCAAGGCCGAAGCTTCGTCCGCTCACTCGACCTTCTTATTCTACGTAAATATCCGCGCCGTATCGTTACCAGTGCAAGGTATTGTGGGCTGGTATGTTCGGCGGTCGGGCGAGATGAGACTGGAATCGTCGGAATCGTCCTCTGGGGTGAGCAGGTGAATCTGGTCAAATCTGGTGATGTCGTGCGAATCAACAACGGCTGGTGTCGAGAACAGAACCGCGAATTGGTGGTCAGCACCGGACGTTCCGGCAGTCTTACCATTGTCGAATCATAGTCACAGATGCAACTATGGTGGCACCTCTCATTTGAGCAACCTTGAAAGGTGATAGTCGTTGGGCGGGTCGTTGCGAGGGCATCTGATGGTAGAGCGAGCGACCGTTTGCACATCGAGTGGAGTTCCACTCACCGAGGCTGGTTCAACCTCTCTTCCCTGTCCGAAATGTGGCACTCCGATAGGCCGCAGTCCGCGCTGTCGCAATCAAGCGGTCCAATACATCTGCACATCATGTGGATTTCAAGGACCTTGAAGGTGAGATAAATGGGAGAAGTTGCGATTACGTATAAGATTCTGGCCGCCGATGCGGAATTTATTGATTATGATTCGATAATGAGTCATCTGAATGGATTGGGTGACGAGACCTACAATATTCAGTTGCTTGAACTAAAGCCTCTGGCTTTCGGTCTGAAATTCATCCAGATGCATGTGGTGATGAATGATGGCGAGGGGCTTGTCGATGCTTTTGAGCACCGGGTGAACGGAATCGTCGGAATCGGAGAAGTCGAAGTCCTTGAGATGGGACTCCTTTGAGCACTTCTCTCAACCGAGAACAACTCACACGGTTTTTTTCACTAGAGTTGCCGCAGGGGAACTCGCATGAATTCCCGCAAAAACGTCGTTGCGTAAGCCCCGGGTGGCAAGGTGAAACGAAAGCGAATACAGGCACCTTCGGGATGCCAGACATCACCTTCTTGTGGCCCGTCCTGCCAGCGACTTGAAAGAGAATCAACTTCGGCGATGGGAACGGTATCCACCGCCAATCCGGAGAAGGAAGAAACCAGCGCCCTCCTGCTGCCCTTGGTCGACAGACGCCCAATCTGCGGAACCAGCCAATCGATTTCATCCAAGCCCATCGAGGAAATCACCGTTGATTCTATTTTTCCACCTTTTCCCTGTGGTGGTTTGATGTCACTTCCTGGCAAAGTGCCGACAACCACCAATCTCTGAAGTATACAATTCCTGCCGATTCGTGTCTGGGTCTCAGCTGTGGTGACCACCGCACGCTCGATGTTGACGGCACCGCGTTCATCTAGCGGCGCGACCATATCTCCCTCGAGTGGGGTGTTCAGGGGTAGTCCGGCGTCTAGCCGAGCACCCAGAGAGCGATTGAAAATCTCAGATTGTAGGGCGTGAACGGTCATCAATTGGAGATTGCGGGGAAGACGCCCGAATGCACCGACCCAGTCATCTGGCTTGGTGACCAGGTGGGATAGCATTGTCGCTTCGTAGCCTAAGCGCTCGGGACAAATCTCCAATGTAGCGGAAAAATCTTTCCCGGCGCGAATGGCGCCGCGAAACACCTCAACTTCCGGTGATTCACCCACTCCAGCCATGCCGAGATAGGTCAGCACCGCACCTTCGAAATCACCTTCGACGACATGGCGTCCGACCAGCGAGGTAACCGGACGGTTGGCACCAAAGCGTTGTGGGCCGATCCAATTGGGAAATTGACCGGCACCGACCACCTCTTCCATCTCTTGCTTGATGACCTCGATTCTCGCCAATGCATCTACCTCAGACAGCGGCTTGCCGTTCTCGTCGCAACAGCCTCGGACAACGACGGTGAAGATATTGCCGCGATGACTGCCGAAACCGATTTTCTGATGGGTTCGTCCGATTATTTCTATCTCCACATCGGGAATCTCAACTTCGGCGACTTTTTCTCGCCGTGAATCGATGATGAAGAGTTGCCGCGTAATGGCACGCTTGTCCTTGGTTCCAGCGAACCAAATGCGGTCGCGCGACATGCGCAGGGTTTTGGCCATACGATTGATGAAGCGGTTGGTCTCCCAATTTGTCAGGCTGATGCGAGCGACGGTGAATCTGCCCTTTGGATCGAGGCTGACCGATTTTATTTCCTCATCGACGCGAAAGTCGGAGACCCGCACTTTCAGCATACCACCTATTCCCTCGCCGACTACGGCAAAGCGAGAAAGGCCAATTGCGGTGGCAATAATATCCCGACCCTCCATGGGTCATCACTCTCAAACGGATAGTTTGGTGAATTCAGCCTGCAGGTTTGAGCAGAGTTTGCGCAACAATTTTTCGGGGTCGGTATTACCGGTTGTGCGGATATAGAACTCCGGGTCCTCGAGCAGAGGGTGGCCCGGGAAGTAGTTTGCATACTCGACTCCTCGGGTGGAATTCAGGCGTTGCCTGAAGATTTGCAGAGAGGTGTGGTCCTCACCGATAAATCGCAGGCGTAGTTCGTTCTTTTCGCGGAGAAGCACCTTGATTGGCATAGTGAACACCGTGCCGACCCGGCTCTTATTCATGAACCCTTCTCTATGGCAACCGGTTAAGATTGCTTGGTAATTGAATTACGAAATAGTCGAAAATAACTTGTATAGTAGGCGACAAGGCCAAAGAATTCACTATGTAAGTAGTTATTCACCGGGTATTCCGTTGAGTAATAAGGTCTACAATAAAGGTTATTTCACCGTCACTAGTTGCCCACAGCGTCAAAAACCCAGCACCACTCGCCAGCCTATGGGAGTTGAATCAGAACCTTCGGTTCTAGTTCGTAATGCTGCCATCTTTGAAAAGGTCGCATGGCCAATCATCGCCTTGTCGGGAGTCATCACCCTGCTGTTGCTAATGCAACTGGTTCCCGATGTCCCCGAATTCCATACTCAATTGGCTGACTTCGCGCCTGAGACCGACCAGACCAGAGCTGAGGAAAGGATTTCACTCTATTTTGAAAATGAATCACGGCCGATGTTCATTCATGTGACCGCAGATGATGGTGGTAATGTCCTCTCCCTCGATAACCTGCGTCTGCAACTTGAACATCTCAAATTGATTCAGGTTTGGGGTGAGGTGAATCAAGATTTCATTTCGGCGAATATCAGTGCACCGGGTATCGTGCAATTGGCGCTCGATGAAGAGGCGAATGGCACTCCACTGGAAAATATCAGCGATTGGGCTGAATTGGTGGATTTGGTCTTGGACGATAATGTCAGTTGCAGTGGTGATAAAGACACTCAGTTAGAGGCGATAGCCGCGTTTGCTCAATCCAGTCTGCTACATCGTGATTTTGACCCGGCACCGACCTGTGATTATTTGGCGGGTCTGAACTCTGACCCCACTCCGGTTGCGATTTCCACCCTCTGGGTCATCGAGGCAGACCCGGCATTGGACGATGATGAGAGGCAGGTGAAGATGAATCAGTTGCGCGAGCGTTTCGCATCTCTCTCCGACTCCTCTTCACTTCACTACTCGGTCGCCAGCCTCGACTTGGTATCATTTGATATCGACCAAGGGACGTTTGAGAATCTCGCCACCCTGATAATCATCGCGGTGGTCGTGGTGGTGTTGATTCTGGCGCTCGCATTCCGCTCATTTCGCTGCGTCACCTTCCCCTTGGTCGCTCTTTCGATGGCGCTGATATGGACTTACGGAACGTTGGCTGGATTTGGCGCCCAGTTCACCGCCTTGGAGGTCGCAATAGCACCGTTGGTCATCGGGCTGGGTATCGATTATTCGATTCATCTTCAGCGGCGTTACGAGGCCTTTCGCAGTGACGGGCATACCCCGGCCGAGGCTTGGCTGATGGCCCTGGAGAAATTATCCGTAGCCCTTTCCCTAGCGGTGATAACAACCGTTGCCGCTTTCCTGACAAATATCCTCTCGCCTCTTCCACCGATCCGCACCTTTGGTTTGGGATTGGCTTACGGCGTCATTTCGGCCTTCCTATGCTCGACCGTGGTCGTCGGATGTCTCCACGTCGTGATGGATAAACGGGATGGGAAGGGGCGGGTGAAATCAAGAATTCTGACCTTTCCAAGGATATCAAAGACAATTGTCGACTTCCAAAAGAGCCAACAGGCCTTGGTCATTATCGTTGCAATCCTGATTTGTGCGGTATCGGTTCTCGGTGTATTGCGTTTGGAGACCGAGTTCGATTTGGCTGATTTCCTCGATGATGAGATGGAGATTATGCAGGTCAGGTCCGAGATGAATCAGTCCTATGAGGCGAGTAGTTGGAAATTCGTCTACCTCTTTTTCGAGGGTGAAAACGGTAATGCCATCACCGGTGATTTGGAACTGCTCGACCAATTATCTTGGCTCGACGATCGGCTAGCATACGTTCATGGCGTTGTCGGTTGGGAGGATGGAAGTCCTTCCTATGAGGGGCCGTACACGGTATTACGTGATGCGGTACTGGGCGATTCGGCTTGGGGGGAACAATATAATCTTGAGATGTTCGGGGAAAAGTTAGTCGAAATAGATGCCTCATCCGGAGTGAATCTAGGCTCGGCATTTGACAACCTATCCTTCAATGATAGCGTCGCCGACCCACTGACCGGGAGAACCTGGGCTGAGAGGGTGGGTCGGACGATAAATCTCGAAGGTGGAGAGATTTATCATATGCGGATGGAGATTCGAGTCGTCGCCGCGACTTCAGGTGAGAGCCAGCAGATAATAGCCAGTTTTGAAAGTGAACTCGGCTCGGTCGACCAACCGGGAACCCTGCGCTCGGGCCTGGCGGGAAATGCTCAGGTGCATCTGGGTGGAGATCTTGTCAAACTGCAGGCTGTTCTACAGGGTCTGACCACATCTCAAGTCGAGTCGACGATACTCTCCCTCACCGTGTCATTTTGTGTGCTGCTGCTCTTGACGCGCCGATTCATCCCGGCGATAATCGTGCTATTACCGATCGGCATGGCGACATTATGGGTCGCCGGTTCGATGGTTCTATTCGGTTTGAAATGGAATGTGTTGACGGTGATGGTCACGGCCCTTACCATCGGGATAGGAATAGATTATTCGATTCACATATGGCGGCGTTTTGAAACCGAGTTGGAAAACGACCCCGATAACCCTTGGAAGGCGATGGAGACGGTTATCTCGACCACCGGTGTGGCGCTGATGTTGTCGGCTGTAACAACTGTCTGTGGGTTCTTGGTATTGCTGTTCTCGCCGATGCCGGTGGTCCAGGACTTCGGCTTGGTCACAGCGATGACGGTGATATTCTCACTTATTCTGTGTACCTTATTCCTGCCGGTATTATTAGCGCTGAATGCGATGATGAATGGTAATGACAACAGTACTTCCGACTAGCGAAGGCCACTACGAGTTGCCACGATGTTCGGCCTCCCGTGTGGGAGGTGATGCGGAGTTGGACCAAGAACCGAAGGCCGCGCCTGATTTTGAATCTCAGTCGACCTTGTCAGTGGCCCCGGGGCTTTCTATTCGAACATCTCAATGATATCATCTACTGCAAGGCCCTGTTCCTTGGCGATGAAAATGAGACACAGCCATGGAGTTATCGGTCCTAATGCACGTTGTTTTCTGTGTACACGCCGTTCGATTTCAGTCACCTCAAGTGCGGATTTTCTGGCGATGTATTTCACCAGATGAGGTACAAGTTGCATCCGTGGGTCTTGTTCATCCGGTGGCTTGGTCGTCGCGGGTGCCAATTCTGTAGCCGCCGTGGGTGAGGTGGATTTCCCCTCACCCTCGATTGAATCTCCAGTTCCCACAGCGCAAGGCTCGGATATAATCGTCGAAATATCCGTCGATACCGCAGCAGTGGCCTTACCGGCGGTGAATAGAGGGGGGTTGGTAAGTGACTCTAGGCGCGGCCACCAGCCCAAAGGGGCGGTAACCGCTGCGGTATCGATACACGGCACCAGACCTTGGCCGGTCATCTCGAGCCAGCCATTCTCGACCAGAGCGGCGATTGCCGAATCAGCAACTGAGGCTTCAAACCATTGGGTGTCGTAGCACCAGATTCGAACCAGTTCCTCGCTGGTTATCGGTCGCATCTCACCCTTCCAGGTCATCGCCAAGGCTCGTCGGACATCATCGACGTCTCGGCTGGCATCATCCGACATGCATTCCACCTTTGGCTCGGGTCATTTAATACCTCATTTACTCAAACTGCGATGAATCAGCCATCCCGCCGGTTGTATACTAACCTCTATGGGGGTGCCTTCAGCAGGAGCGATATGCCAATCAAATGCCTTTCGGCACTCGTCTGGGAGTGCCTCCCACCAATTCTCTGCGATCCCATTTCTGGTACTGGTAACCACTGCTTTACGGCCACAACTATCTGCTAGATCGAGTAGAAATGAGTAATGATGTTGCATCGCCTCCTCATCTTCCGGTGGCCATGACTGCAGCCAAACTCTGGTTATCACATACTTAGACGCGGCAAAGGCCAGCTCGAGTTCGCGCCTTGGGGCGCCAGCGTCGATGCACACCTCCTTTGCTCCAAGCATTATGCAGTCGATGACCTCCTCGTGTGATACGGTGAAAGGGTCGATAATCAGGTGGGCTGTATTATTAGCCAGATCCTTGATGTGCTCAAACGGTAATGGCAATCCACCGGTTCTACGCACCTCGACATAGATTTTCTGTGCTGCCAGCACCGGGTCCCGAATATGGATGTGGTCGGGCTCCAAATAGTCGCCGATGAGGACGAATCTGCGAATTTGTTGAGCTGCCATAATCCCCCCCCAGTTCAATTCAGCAGACAAACGGTTCGCTCCGACATCCTTCAACCCTATGGATTCACACGGAGGCCATGGTTGCCCGACGTTCGGTGGTACCACAGCATTTGCGGGCAATGTACCAGTTGATCAGGAAGTACCCCGGCGTCTCGTCTTTCTCGATTGTAGAGATGACAAAGAACGATGGTCGATTCAGCGACGAGATGAGGAATGAGCAATCGATTTCCCAGATGATGCATGAATTACGTATTATTGTCGACGGCGGCGGCGCACCCGGAGTGGTCAGTAGGGCACTCGCGGTACACGATCGGTTGGCTTTGGCCGGATTGGGTGATGCATACCGCTACTTGGTGCGTTCGGTTGAGCGAGGTGAGTATTTCGGCATCGGTGATATTCAGCAGGAATTGGGACGGATGTCGAATTCGTTCCAACGGAAATTCAACGCTCGAATAGAATACATTTCGGCTGATTATCCCGAGGTGGGAGAAATCTATAACTCGTGGCTCAGACTGCGATACATCAGTAATCCAATCGTTCGGTTGAACCTGTCTGAGTGGTGATTCAGCTCTTAACCGATTTTGCTGAAGCCGCCATCATCATCCTGTTTCCATTCGCCGCAGGTCTCGCCCACGTACCAGGTGCCATCTTCGCGATACTCGTATTCGCCGTCTGAAGGTAGAGATTCCCACGAGCCGACTCGGTTGGGGGCGGTGCTCAATTTCAGCGAGGTCCCAGTCGTCTCGTAGTTTAGTGGCAGGGAATTTTCAGGGTCTGCCAATTTAGCCTGGATATCCTCGTGGCTGGGGGCGATGGCGGCGAGAGCATCGCCTGCTGATTGCAGGTCCAAGGTATCATCCGATTCTCCTTCGGTTTCGGTATCGTCGGTTCCTGTCGCATCTCGGCCTGCCTCATCCAGTCCGAGTGGACGGTTTTTTGCAGCACTTGGAGGCGGTGGACCCTGGTTGGCAGGCGGCCCTGATGGTAGATTATCGGCACCGGCGCCTCGGCGCCGTTGCAGGATGATATTTCCGATAATTATTGCGCTAATCAATAATATCAACCCGGTGATATTCTCGGCGGTGAATATCTGCCCCAACATACCCTCTGGCGGTGCGACGACAAGCATCGAGATATTTGCTTGATTATTCATCTCATCGAGCTCGGCAATAGTGTTATTCGCATCGACGATTGCCCGTATCGACCAGGTGCCAGAGGCGTTTGGAGTGATTCCGAAGGTCATCGTCCAGCCATGCTGTGCCGCAAAGCCGCCTTTCTTTGAATTGCGATATATCAATTCTGAATTGCCATTGTGGTCGAGCCAAACGCTAACCTCTACCTCTCTCTCGATCGCCTCATTGATATTCGTCACCACAAGGCCGACCAGATATTCTACCCCGGGTTGTCTGTCCTTCCCACCATCCTTCCACTCTAGGTCAACGGTAAGGTCAGGGCCATTTGAAGGTAGGATCAATTCCATCCACGGGTCGGTGGCATGGTTAGGCAGTCCATTATTGTCGAGTTGGTTTCCAGCGTCATCCTGACCCGACAGCCAACAGGCGAAAGTCGCTTCCTCGGACAGTGATGAGGCGTCGCCTAAATGTTGCATATCGAGGTTGAATTGGAATAGGACCAGGTCAGCGAAAGTGCTGTCGGGGAGTGCTTGTGCGGTGAAGGTCGGCCATTCGAGCGCAAATGACCTGACCTGACAAACGATGGTCAGGTTATTTGTCCATGCGGTGGTCTCTCTGACATTGGCTACTATCACCACATCATCGAGGGAATAACGGCTTTCCATGATAAATTTTTGAGGCTCTTGCAGTAGGGGGGCAGTCCCGTCGATGATGATCGTCGGCAGGTCGATGGTCAATAACAAGTAGTTGCCGGTTGAATCCCATAGTGATACCTCAGCAGTGAGTTCACCATCCTTAGATGGAAGTGTAATGGCCGCTTCTATATATCCGTCTACGGCCTCGACCAATGTTGAACCACTCCACTCATGGTCAATCACAGAGCCAGACCACAATAGGGTCAGGGGAGCATTCAGCGGATTTTGCGAGTCGAAGAACTCGATGTATGAAGTCCAGATCACCTCATCACCTGCAGACGCGATATAGCCAGCGGAAACATTGCCAACTGAGCCTCCGGTATTTTCGACAATGCTGAGCGATGTTGCATTCACCTGATTTGAAAAATACCATGAATCGTTCTGTGTCCACGAAGCATTGGTGCCGTCCTTGTCGATTATCACGATTGCCAATGCTCCACCATCCAAGCCTTGGAGAATGAATTCCCAATTCACGGCAAATTCTATTGAAACGGTTTCAACATCTCCAGCAACACTGCTGCCACACGAAATTTGTTGGGCGTTTATCCAACCGCCCAATGCTTGACAGATTTCTGAAACCCCATTCCATTTCACCCCGAGTGATTGGTCGCCACCAAGATAGAGAGATATTTCCAAGACATCATCAAGATTATTGAAATCGAAAAAGTCAACCTCCCATCCGAAGGTGGCGTCAGGCTCGATTCTCTGACCTAGTCCGGGTGGGCTCTCGGTAAGTGCCCTCACCCCTATAATCTCGGAAATCCGGGCATCTCTGGTCTCCCAACCGACCGATATCCCCTCACCTCCCGCACCGAGTGGGTGGCCGGCGAAATCAAGTCCGGTGAATTCGACCTCAACCCTGGCGTGGTCTGGATTACCGTACTCATTGAAGGTGGCATTGACCCACCAGATTCCGTGGCTACCTTGGACGGTGAAATTTATCGCCACAAATTCTCCTGGTTGCGCTTCACCGTCAGACAGAGTTCCCCCGTCGTGCAATCCCTCAACCCATATCTCCAACTGCGAATTATCCGGGTCTGGTCCACCACTATCGCCTAGCATCAAACTCAGGTTTCTTTGCGTTTCGACGTCCACATATGAGTCGTTTGCCGGCTCACTGGCCAGTAGGATGGCGTGGTCGCCATCGATGGTGAATTGCAGTGGAATCTCATCCCAGGACAAATTGATGCTCAATGCGGTTCGAACCTGCATTGTCATTGTGCACAGCCCTGAAACATTATTTGGAACAAATAGATTATCGGTTGCATTTGTAGTCCATTCCTCGCTCCAATTATTCCATCCCGAACCATTGGTCAATAGAGTAGATGCCTGCAGTCTCCATTCCACCTCACCCTGCTGGATGGTTGAGCCATCAGCAAATGCGATGCTGGGGGAGACCTCCAACTCACTCAGGGCCGGGACTACCGAGCCGGAAGTGACATTGGTGCCGGCGGCAGCATTTGTGACGATTCCTATCGATGCTGTGACATCGTCATTGATTGCCATGCTGGTGAGGTGTACATGGCTGAGTGCAGCGGCTATATCCTGACCGGGTACCAGATTTCCGGTGGATATGATCACATTATCGGTAGGAATCAGGTCCGATATTATCAGCGACCAATTAACTTGAATTGAATTGCCGAAATTAGTCATCATCGCGGTCGGCGTGCCATGAATGATATTCTGTGGGTCATAGAGGGAAATAGTCCCGCTCTCATTCAGGGTTATCAATGCCGCATCACCGTAAACGCCTCCCGTGTTGAGAATCGGCTGTAGCCTCAACCAGGCACTGAATCCAGCTTCATCAGCGTGTTCAGTAGTCAGATTTATCGCCTCTCCCATAGCATGTCCCAAGGTTGGAACCGTTCCTACGAATGCCGCGTGGGCAGCCTCGATGGTGACACTTTCAAGCGTAGGTAAATCCCACGTAGACATGGCGGTAGTTGAGAATCTGGCTCGATATTGGAAAAAGTTTGCTTTGCCAGAAATATTCAGGCTGTACGACCCGGGTACGAACCATGAAGAAATTGTGCCATCAGGTCCCTGCCAAGTCTTGGAGGTTGCACTGGTGGGGTCAATGCCGCTTCTGATCTGCATCTCAATCAGAGTTCCGGTCGGTTGAGTAGCGAGGAAAGTGAATTGACGCGGTTGGGCGCTGGCTTGGTTGGTCGGTCGCAGGTCGAGCACATCGCTGGATAGGATTCCATCAATCATGGTGATATTTGCGACGAAGAAAATATCCTCGGAATACATCTGACTCCACGTGCCATAGGGGTAGTTCGACATGTCCCCACCGAATGTATGGATTGTGCCGTTCAGAGATGATACTCCCATGTCACCGATAGTTGTCGGCAAGGATGAGAGTGTTCTCCAGACCTCGGTTTCCGGGGAGAAACCGACCACCTGATTAGATTGGATGCCACCGACCAAGATGATCTCATTATGCCTTATAGTGCCTCGAACTCCGGCCACAGACTTTGGGATGGTGGTATTCAATTGCGTCCAATTGTCGAGAGCCGGGTCGTAGACTTCGACGATTTTCGAGGGTGTGGGAGCACCCCATGAACTGGTACGAACTCCGCCGCCGAAAGCGTATAACTTATCTTTGAATGGAATCAATGCAAAGCCGAATTTAGAGTTATTCATCTTTGCAACTTCGCTCCATTGGTCATTGGCCGGGTCATAGCGCAGGGTACGATTGGTGGCGTCGGTGCCGGCCATACCGCTTACCCCGCCGGCAACCCAGATGTAGCCCCCATATTCACATACACCGGCATGGCCGACTTGCTTCAATGCCGGCATCGGCGTCCCATTTCTCCAGGTATCTGTGGAAATATTGTATATCTGCACCATGCCCTTTGCTGAGTTCGAAGGGTTGCTGGTCCCTGGCCACCAATCTCCGACCACGAAGATTTCGTCGCCAATCAAAACTGCTCCAGCATATGCGGCCTCGTTCGGCATCGAGGTTACAGTACGCAAAGTTTGGCTATCGATGTTATAGGCCTCTATCATTTTGCTGAATAATTCATCATTACTCTGCTGCGGATTCGCATCATCCTTGCCACCGATAACCCATATTTCCCCGAGGTCGGCAACAGCAACTGTCGCCGCGCCGGTCTTCATTATAGGCAACCCAGTGGCTGCTGGAATCTGCCAGGAGATACTCGGTCTATCGATCAAGACATTTCCATCATCCTCGATGGTCAGGCCTGAGGTAGACACCCCACTTTGGTTCCAGTCATCCTCGACTACAATTACTGTAGAAGGTTCGGGCTGCAGCCCGAGGGAGGGAGAGGATTCGATCAAAAAAGCGGATAATGGTGAGATTATCAACAGGGCGAAAACCAGCACGGATTTAGGAACTCCCCCGCCTTTCGCGCTACCCATGACCTGCGACTACACCTTTTGCCCTTGTTCTTTGCGCATGGTTGTCAACTGGATATGGGGGGCGAGGGTTCAAGGATGGCGGCTCACTACGGCCGGACGGTTGAGGTATGGCTAGAGAATATATCGCCCGTGACCCGAGGACCGGGGAGCCAATCAAATTCGCCCAGCCCCAGCGTCGCGGGAAGTCGAAGGCAATGCTTCGTGAGGGCCCATGGATGGCTTTGGAATATAGCGATATTCTACCTCTTGCCGCAGGAAAGATTCAGTCGATTACGGTCCGTTGGGACAATGGTGTGATATCACTGCGCCGAGAAGATGGCGTCCGTGCTCTGGCGCGTATGATTGGGCGAGAAATCGAAGCGGTACACAACCTCCTCGATGAATCTCTGATCGATGCCGACCCCGATATCCGAATCGCCGCTCTCGAAGCATTACCACTGGTTGCCGAACAACGTTCAGGCGCCCTTTTCGAGGTTCTTGAAGTGCTGTTGGATGACCCTGATGGAAAAGTGCGACAAGAGGCCAGCAAGTGTCTGGCCTCGACCGCTTCGACCTTCCCCTCAGCTACCTATGAGATGCTGGGAAGAGAATTGCGACACGAGATATCATTTCGCAAGGAACAAGCCTGGCGTGGCTTGAAGGAACTCGCTCCGATATGGCCTGAGGTTGCGGCCGAGCACCTCGACATCATTTTTCAGGAACCAAATGTCGACCTGCGCCGAAAAGGGGCCAAAATATTACGTCGAATTCTCGATAAGGGTGGAGCAGCGGTATGGGATCTTATTTCATGGACCTTACAGGATGAAGATGTCGAAGTTCGCAGGGCGAGTGCAAATGCACTACGGCCACTCGCGGAGCATAGGCCGAAAATCGCTCTGATCATCGCCGAGAATGCTCTCTTCGACCCTGATGAGGTAGTGCGAGAGAGGGTTATCAAGTGTTTGAATCTCCTCGATAGTTCATCAACTAAATTCCGCTCACTGGTACTTTCAGGGGTGCGCCATCGAGATAAGGATGTGCGAATTGCCTGCGTGAATCTGATCCCTCGACTTTTCTCAGAAAATGAAGCCAGGGACTTGGCACAGGAATTGCTTCGACAAGAGATTGACAAGAATCTGATCGACCTGCTCGAAGACATAATCTTTGAATCCGAACTGGAGGGTGACGAGCGGGAGAAGAATGCAAGTCTGGCTCCGGCGATACCGGTCCCAGAGCGTGACCGGGAAATCATGGCGGCGCAGGGTGAAGTACCATTCGACCGTCCTCAACCGGGACAACTGCGCCCGCAACGACCTCCGGGTCAGCCGCGATCGCAAGAGGTGCAGCCATTCCCGGGCGAGGCTTCATCCCCCTACCCGGAGACAATCGGGCAATTACAAAGCGAACAGACTCTCGGCGGAGCCGATGATTTCGCTGAAGGTGACTTTGCCGGTGCAACTCATATCGCCGATGCGATTGCCGATGATGCGATGACTGCGGCTGAGTACGAGGATGAATTTGTCGAAACCACACCGGCCGAGGTTGTCACAACCGAGATGGGGTTGGATGAAGGCTACGCGGGTGAAGATTCGGCAGGGGAAGATTTCGATGGTGACGACGAAGAGGTTGTGGTCGACGAATTCGTCATCACATCCGGACTGGATGCTGGAAACGACTTCGATCTATCCGATGTCGAATTCGACGAGAGCGATATCGTCGAAGAGGATTGAAACACGGATCACTGAGGTGAAAAACCCAAACCACATCATCCCCGAAGACCACTTGGATGAAAATCAGGCTCGGCCTTCGGTTCATGGTCCAATCCACATCACCTCTTCAACTCAAAGACCGAACATCGTGGCGATTCGTCTTGGCCTAAGTATTCGTGTCCTCGTTGTTGTGTCCTCGTCCTCGTGGCCCAGTAGTCGTGGGCTTCCGGTGGACTTGCTGGTCCTCGGCATTGTTATTAGGGACTTGTTGGTCGCCGCACTCGCAGGTGCTTACATGAGTGATGCTCCACTGAACGACAAGGAAGACCAGTTTGAGAGACTTTGGGAGGGTCAGACCCCCAAGGGATACAATCGAACCAAGGCTCTGAAGTTCCGCCAGTATATTCTCGAGCATGTCAGGCAGACCCAACGCCCGCTGACCCGTGAAAATGCTAAGAAGTATTGGATGGGTGAGTTGCAGAAGGAAATGCGTGACGCTGAACTCCTCTGAACAGGACAAGTGGGTTGCCGCCGTCTCGACGACCCCTCGCTAAGATGAGACGGAGGCAAAAAAATGCAATCACGGACCTTTGAAGACTGGGATTTACCTGCGGAAATTCTCGCTGGAGTGAAATCACTTGGGTGGGAAACTCCCACCCCGGTGCAACTCGATGCAATACCATTGGGTCGCGCCGGAAATAACCTCATCGGCCAAGCCATGACCGGCTCAGGTAAGACCGGGGCATTCGGCATCCCAATACTTGAGAAAGTCGAAGCCAGTGGTAATTTACAAGCACTGATTCTCTGCCCGACCCGAGAGTTGGCGCAACAGGTGAGGGTCGAACTGGAACAGTTGCAGGGCGATAAGGGGTTGGCGATTCTTTCGGTATATGGTGGCACCGACCTTGAGAAGCAGGCCAAGACATTGGATGCCGGCATCGATGTGATAGTTGGAACCCCGGGGCGAGTCATGGATATGAGTAAGCGTGGCCACATCGATCTGGCCTCACCCTCAATGTTGACTCTGGATGAGGCCGACCGGATGCTCGATATGGGGTTCATGCCCGATATCATGTGGGTGGTCGAGCGTATGACCGGGCGAAGCCAGACGATGCTGTTCAGTGCGACCTTTCCCCAGGAAATCCTCGATGCGGCCGGCGAATTCATGGAAGATCACAGATTCGTTCAGATGGGAGATACCGAACTCGACCTGCCGCCGGTGAAGTTGTTCTCGATAAAAGTCGGCCGGGCAAATAAACTCTGGTCTCTCGGACGTATACTGATCAGACAACAGCAATCCGAAGGTCAGACAATTGTTTTCACCAATACCAAGCGCATGGTCGACATGATTGTCGAGCGCTTGGCCAAGCACCGCATCGACGCGGTCGGCCTGCACGGTGACATGGCGCAGAACAAGCGCGAGAAGATCATGGATATGTTCCGTGAAAACAAAGCCAAGACCATCGTCGCCACCGATGTAGCCGCCCGAGGCCTGGATGTCGAGGGTGTTACCGTGGTTGTCAATTATGACGTTCCCAATGATACAGACTCGTTCATTCACCGTATTGGTCGTACCGGTAGAGCCGGACGAGAAGGTGAGGCATGGACCTTCATTTCCCGGGATGATATTCCTCAGATGAGCCGAATCCAAGGTACTTATAATCTTGATATTGAGGAAGTAGAGACCCCTGAACTCCCTGACGGGATAGATCGAGACCCGGTGCGATATCGCGATGATTACAGCGAGAACGCAGATGTTTTCGGGATGATTCCATTGAAGTTCAATGTCGGTACATCGCATGGTGCCAGTAAATTGTCGATTCACAACTTCCTCCTCACCACCGTGAGGATGGATGAATTAGCGGTTGGCGAGATTCAACTGGGCGATACTGAATCACAGGTCGCAATCCACGCCAGCAAGGTCGGCTACGTCATCGATGGCGTGAAGGGTAAGGAATTACTCGGCCAGGCGCTCAGTGCCAGCCCGGTGTGATTATTCCTCTTCACTGCGGACACTTTCCGCAGTATTCGGTTCGGTTGAGATTTTTTTGCCAGAATCATCCGATGAGGAGTCATCATCCGCAGCAACTTTCTCAGTCCTTGTGAACTCCAGACCGGTACCACCGATACCGAGAAGTCCGAGCGTTGCCAGCGACCAGACATATCCTACCTCATCGTTCCAGGTTTCCTCAGCACTGGCACAGTTTGGGCTGTATTCTTCCAGTGCGGTGCAATTATTCTGTGCCTGTTGCGCGGCATTGAAGGCATCGTCGGTAAGTGCGGTCTCGGCGGCTATGCTTATCAGCAGAAAGGCGATGATGATGATTACCCAGTGGTGAGACTCCCACCTCTGCCGCAGTTTGATTCGCAGTGGCGCTTTGTCGGCCTTGCTGGCGGCCGCGACCCTCTTCGGGCCACCGATCCACATGAACCAGGCCAACCACATCAGAACTAGGACGAACAGGAATCCCCATTGATAGACAAAGGTATGAAATTGCCACATATCTGCTGCGCAGGAAAATCCCCTTGGATTATTTGCACAACTGCTTACCGCCAACGGATAAAGAACAACCAATCTTGCGATATTGAGGACATATACCACTCCGCACATTACCGCAATCGAGCGCATCTTCAATTTCCATCCGACATTGTCGGTCATAAAAATAAGAGTTGAAATGAACAACATTTCGTGAATTCCGGCACACTCATCTGAAACATACAGGCCGATACTACCCCCCGGGAAATTGTAATTGTTGAGGTCAACCCTGGTCCACCAACCGTTGTGGGTGGTAAAGGTGGTCGCACCCTCGCCGTAGAGTAGGTCGGTCAGGTTATGCCAGATCCATGCCTCGGTGACCTGGATTGGTGCTAAGGTGTCGCTGGGGATGGTGATGAACCAGTAAAGTGCCTCGATAACCAGTAGCGCCGCAGGAATACGGAGATAGCGCCAGGCGAGGTCTCCGACCTCACGCAGTGAGAGGTCATCGGCGTGACTCTTTTTGCTCTCCATCACCACCGCTAGGATGATTCAGCCTTCAAGTCGTACGGTATAATTGACTTGTTTGGGGACATCGGTGGGGTTGAAGTGAGGTTGCGAATAGCAACCGGTATGGGCGATGCCGAGGCCGGGGATGGCGGAGTCTCTGGCAGGATTGACCGAACAATAGATGTATTGGGTTTTTTCTGTCCGGTACCGATTGCCGAAGCTCGCAAAGCTCTGCTGCAGATGCAGAGCGAGGAAGTCCTTGAAGTATGGTCGGATGACCCGGAAGTGCTGCACGACATGCCGCTACTGCTCAATCGTACCGGGGATGAACTGATTTCGGTCGAGGAAAATGCCGGTGAATATCGGCTGCTGATAAAAAAAATCGGGTGAAAAAATGACTCCGGAAAAAATCCGTTTGGCCGAGTTGGACAAAATCCCCTCGGAAGCAAAACTACCCACCCCGCATGGCGAATTCAAGATTCGAGTATTCCACGAGGCCGAGACCGGGATGGACCATGTAGTCCTGACATTGGGAGATATGGGTGGCCCCGACCCGGTGTTGGTGCGAATGCACTCAGAATGTCTTACCGGGGATGTTTTCGGCAGTCTACGCTGCGATTGTGGGGCGCAGTTGAATGCGGCCTTGGACATGGTGCGGGAACGCGGCTGGGGCGTCTTGCTTTACCTGCGTCAAGAAGGTCGGGGAATAGGCTTACATGCCAAGATTCAGGCTTACCATTTACAGGATAAGGGTGCTGATACACTGGATGCCAATCTGATGCTGGGATTACCTGCTGATGCTCGCAACTATAGAATTGCTGCCGATATGCTTGAATCTATGGGAATCAGTCGAGTCTGCCTGATCACCAACAATCACGATAAGGTCGAACAATTATCCAACCTAGGGGTCGATGTGGTCGAGCGGATGCCACTGGTAGTCGGGGTCAGCGACGAGAATAGGAGATACCTTGAAACCAAGGCGCGACGGATGGGTCACAGCATTACCTTTGGCGACGAATCGCCGTAGAATTACTTATCTGCCCTCACTGACCTGAGCGCTGGACTGAGCCAAAGGCGAGGGAAGTGCGAAGTACAGCAGAATTTGCTTATCCTGAGGCCGTGGCCGGGTGGTGAGCGCTGGACTGAGCCAAAGGCGAGGGAAGTGCGAAGTACAGCAGAATTTGCTTATCCTGAGGCCACGGCCCCTCTCGAAAATATTCATTATATAACTCGAGAGGGGCCGTGGCCGGGAATTGAACCCGGGCCGGCAGGACCACAACCTACCGTGCTAACCCCTACACTACCACAGCCATTAGCGAGCCTGTGACCTGAGCGCGGTATTTCAATGCTACTGGGTGAGGTGGTGAGGTGGCACAAACGACCAACGCATTGAAGGATGGACAACCGGCCCTATCCGATTAGCAGGTGGTTATATGGGGAGGAATTTTTCGATTGCTCTAGCAATCTTGCTGTTGCCGATTCTGTCCTCAGTGATGGTAAATGTGGAAGCGCGTAGCATTCACAATATTGAGAATTTTGATTTGGTCCATGATACCTTTTCACTGCAGCAGGAGTGGATCCTTTCGACCAAGACAGGATTCAGTGATGATGTTGCCGAATATACCTCGGTTATGGTTACCGACGGTCATCTCACCTTCGACCACAACCGTTCATTGAACACCCAATCTTCGATATTCTGGTCGACGGCCAATTCTACCATTGGCCATGGCTCAGCAACCGGTGCGCCCGATAATAACGTCGCCGTGAGTTCGGGATCTGAGATTATAGTCGGTGGTTTCCAGCATTCCGGTATGGAATCATATGCAATACAATCTCTTGCCCTAGTATTGACTTTCAATGTCCCCGACCCCCTCTACTCGGATTCGGTCCGGGTCAGCATCGAGGTTGGTGGAATGAATCATCTGGTCAAGGAATTCACCCATACTCAATCCGGATTATTCTATATGACCAGCCCGTATTGGAGCAAGGATGTCAGTTCACAGAATTACTCTTGGCAGGATATTGGTGATGCCAATATCAAGATCGATTACGCCTCGGTCGGAGGCACCGATGATTCTGAGATGCGCCTAGATGCGGTTGGATTTCAAGTGGTATACCGAGCGCCGTGGTACGGCATCGAAACCGCGGTTGCCGAACAGACCTTCACCGGCGATTGGCCGGTGCTGGAGATAAACACCTCGGCAGGCACCCACAGCGGGATTTCGCTGAGCCCTTGCGGGATTGAGAATTCCAGCGTTTCGCCGGGGGTGTGGAACAGCGAGGTACTGTCTCGTCCACAGGGCCAGTCATGGGGACGCTTACATGTGACTGCGGATGGCAATACCTCTTGGAAGGTGACGACTTCAAACGACGGTGAAAATTGGTCATCACAATCGAGTCATCTGGTGGGGGAAGTTCTACCGGCCTTTGCATTCCTGCAATTACAAGGGACTATTTTCAGCGGTTGCATCTCCAGTGTACGTATCGACATCAATGACCCGACACTGAATTTTGACTGGCAGATTGCACAATCTCTGGATGGGCTTGCCAACATGTCGTGGTTAGAGGTGAAGGTTTCTGGGGTTGAGGTCTATCGCCAGAATCTGACCGAACTCGGCTCTTATAGCCAGGTGATACCGGTCGGGGAACATCTTCCGAGTGATGATTCAAGCGTGGACGTGTCGTTTGCCATCGTATTCTCCTGGGCCAGCGATGGTCAACCTGTGACCACTGTTGTTCAGGTCGATAGCATGATGATTTCAGGTGGTTATGCATTAGAATGGGATGAAGACCCGGAATGCATGGCCATCGGAGACCTTGAACTTCTCGAGGACGGTGTCGGCAGACTGATGCCGATTCTCAATACCTGTAGTGACGACCGGGCAAGCAATACCGAATTGATTCTAAGCGTCTCCCAAGACCGCGACGACATCGTCGCGGTAGATGTCGTCGGTGACCAGATTCGGATAAGACAGAAGGATGAGCAGAGCGGTAATACCATCGTCACTGCCACAGTTACCGATTCAGCAGGGAATTATTGGCAACAGAATTTCACCGTCATCGTCAGTTCTCTGAACGATGCACCCTATCTGGTCGAGGCACTGCCGACCACAGTGATAGTTTCACTCGGCGAAGTCTACCTGCTACCGTTGAGTTTCGCCGATGTCGATTCACCCACATTATCGGTCGATGCCTCATATTCCTGGGCGAGTTGGAATCAGCAGGAAGGTCGGTTGGAACTGAGTCCTACCGTCGCCGGTGAGTACGATCTGCAGATCACCATCAGTGATGGCGACTTGAGCGTGGTAAGCAACGTCAATGTCGAGGTGATGGCGACTGCCGACCTTGTCGTCGAAGAGGTGATTTTGATTGGCAACCTCACGAGTGGAAGTGAGGTCGAGGTGCAGGTACACATTCGCAATGACGGCCAGTCGAACGCATATTTCGTGACCGTGCAATGCGAGGCCGACGGCAATCTGCTGAAGGTGGTGACGGTTGCGGAGATCAAGTCGGGGATGGTCGAGACCGCCATCTGTCCATGGGTGGTGCCATTTGATGATGACACCGTACTGCTGGTGATTGAATTGGATAGCGGTGGTGACGTTTTTGAGTCGAATGAAGATAACAATGCCTTTTCCAGAGTCTTGACCATAGAGATTGTATCCACAGAATCGTCGACTCAGGTCGATTCTTCATTTGCGGTCGGCTCGGCTACAGTCTGGGGTGGGACAATTCTGGTTCTGCTGATGTTGGTTGGGTTATTCTTGATGTTGAGCCCGGCGCCGATCAGGAAAATCGAGTAGGATAAAATTCTAAAAGTCTATTTTTCCGTAAGGAAAACGAGTACTATGGTTCGTATAATCGCAATATTTGAGAAAACTTTAGAAGCACAACCTGGGAAGTATGCCTGCTTCCGTGACTGTGTGGGTCCACTTCGGTGAGGAAGCGGTGTGTGGAAATATGAGGCAACTCAAGATAAGATTAGAGACCGATGAATGGGTATATGAAGAATACGTGGAAGCTTGATTACTCGCTCTTCCACGCTCTTGGATATACGTCGATGTCCATCAGCACCGATTGTGATTTGGCCACTTCCCCGCTTGACATCTGTTGCATGGAGTCGGAATCGACAATCAGTTCTGCCAGTGCGATGACCTCTCCTTTCAAGGTCATGATTCGAACCGTCTCTCCCTTGCTCACTCCTTTGCTGGCGCTGACCACACCGGGGCGGGCCAATGGTGCACCATGTGAAATTGCACCGACCGCAGCATCCTTGACGACGACTTGAGGAAAACCCTCGACCAGAGTCTCGATCGGCAATAGAATCTTATGCAGTGCGGACTCATCTGACTTTGTCCGCCACAGCCAAAACGCATCGGTGATAGTTCCCATGGTCACGCAGTGGCGCTCGTCGAAATCTCCCGAGTAGGGCCGTCTCAGTTCGACCAACTCGACATCTTGGGCAATAAGTAATCCGAGGTCTCGGGCGATGGTGCGAATGTAGGTGCCGGCTTCACACTCGATTTTCATCACTGCGTAGCGACCTTCGATTTCGAGCACCTCAAAAACCGATACGGTACGGGTACGCACCTGTATCTTCACCGCTGAAATCTCCGGTGGGACATTGTATATTCGCCCTTTTAGTGCTGCGGTGGCTGAGTCCAATTCATCGCCTCCGGGTGCATCGCTGAAGCGCATCACCGCGATGTAGCACTTGTCATGACCGAGCATCGCACCGGTCAAGCGCATCGTCTTTCCCAGCAGAAGTGGTAACACTCCGGTCGCAAATGGGTCGAGGGTTCCACCATGCCCCATCTTCTCGAGCCCGATCAGGTCTTTTGCCCAAGCCGCCAATTGATGCGAAGAGGGGCCTGACGGCTTGTCGAGAAGAATCACCGCGGCGCAAAGCAACTGCTCGATGCTGCGCTCTTCGGGGGCGCAGCCATGGGCTGGATCGGTTTTGGCCGAGGCATCGAGAATCCACTGCTCAGACATCGCCAAAACCTCTCTTCTGCAAAATCGTCAATGTTTCTATAAATACTTCATCTGCACTCATGTCATCAGCGGAGATAGTATCGCTATATGGTTCGGGGTCAGAGGGCTGTAAACCGTATAACTCAGCGAATCTGGTATGGTCGATTGCCATTCTCATGGCCGAGTCAGACAGCCGCTGCTCTATGGTTCCGCCCTCGCGCGCAACCACTCTGAGGGCTCTTTCACGTTCAGAGACCTCAAGCCATAATCTGACGCAATCCACCCCGATTTGGTAGGCCCATCTTCCGGCCAGTCTGCTTTCGATGATGTCGGGACCATCGTTTTCGCTGATCCGTCTTTGTAATTCCTCATCCAGTGCACGGTCGACCGATAGGTCGTCGCGGCATAGTCGTCCGAAGGCGAGCAGATCCAGTCCTCTTCTGCTGGCTTCATCACGAAAGACCTGGCCGCCGTTCAGAGATGACCAGGCGAAATGGCGCTCTAGTTTCCCAACCAGGGTCGAGGTGCCGCTACCGGGAGGCCCCGAGATGGTGATATTGACCATGCATCTACCTCCACTTGTGCATGCATACCATACATAGGTTTCTTCCTTCATTCCGGGTGACGATATCATTGTCGCATTGTGGGCAGACCAGTTCGGCACCGGGCTCTGCATCGGAGTTGGTGGACGAACTGGTTGATGAGTCACTAACATGTTGCGATTTCTGCTTCCGCGGCCCGCCTCGGCGGTGACGACTACGGGTCATTCGTGTCGTAGCAACATCGGTGGCAACCAGATGAAGCAGTGGCTCTTTGATGGTCTCTCCAGCGATTACCACCGGATGGTACTTGTAGCGCCACAATTTGATGTGGCGGTCGACAGCTCGTCCCAAAGGGGCTGATAAGCAGATGTAGGTGGCTATCCAAGCCGGGAAGAAGAGGAATTTATCGCCGAGCATATCCCACTTGGGAATCCATGGTAGACTGACGTAGCCGATGCGAAAATCCTCTACCACCATGCCGATCCAGGAAAAAATCGCGATGATGAATATCAATGTGAACATCATCGGTTTCATTCCACCCATGGTGAGTTTGGTCTGTTCAGGCATGATGTGTAACTGTAATTTCTGCGCCTTTTCCATTTTCGCAGCATCTCTCGACGTTCTTGCATCATTGCTCATTCGCCTTACCTGACCCATCCTGTGGCCGACGTGTGCCTGTTGAATCGGGTCGATGAAGAAGTTACGAAGTATCGTATTCACCAGCATTGAGCAGGAACCGATTATCAAGACGGTGATGACGAAATACGCCTCCTCTGGCAGCCATGGTGATAGCACGGGGTCGGCATATGTTGACAGCCCGGACCTGAAACCTTCATTCATCAGTAAGAAGGTCATCAGCAGCATGAAGATGAGCATCATGAACATCTGCCCACCCTCAGGGGCCGGTGGTTGTTGCCCATCGTGTGCTTGACTCACGTCCTCATGCGGCCATCTATTACCCTTGAACATTGGCCTCTTGCTACTCTTTTAGTTTATCGATTGAACGGGGGGTATCTTCGCTGAGTACAGTCGTGGTCACCACGGCGTGAGATTGAAACATGATAGAATGGTCGATGTGCCCGTTGACCATGCCAGACGACGAGCGACAAATCCGCACCGCACCTTCTGCGGTACCTGCCGAGGTCATCGATGGTGGTGTCGTAGGTGACCGCTATTGGTTGCATGGACAACCGATGCCGATGGTTGGCAGACCGTGCACCTGTGCGGCGGAGAATCTGTTGGCCCAATTGGCAAATCTACCCGCGATGCCGTTGGTATGGTGCTGGACTGACAGAGTTGAAAATGTTCTTGAGGGAATGCACTGGTTCCGAAGTGACCCCGAGGCCCACGCCGCTTCTGTGGCGCCCGAGTTAGACTCTTGGTTATTGCAGAATCCGAACTCGTGGCTGATTATCGATGGCCGAAATAACCGTATCCCCGATGCCGATGGCAGGTTGGAGGAGATCCTGCGTGACCTGGCTACCACGGTGGTTATGATCGTCGATGAAACAAATCAAGCTCACCCATTTCCGCCGTGGGAATTCCCACTGTGATGCCGGAGAATCGGCACTATTGGAGCAGATGTTCATACCTCCGCCCATTTTCACTCTCGACCCGTTAGGGTGAGGACGACTCAATCCAGCTCTGCCGAGTTCAACCACGGCTGGGAGTATCAATCCACCGTTTCCGGGTTCGATTTGGTGTGAGGTGAACACGGGACTTAGAATGCAAATCCGCAGGTACTGCAGGTGCTTGCAGAGGCCGAGTTTGAGGTTCCACAAGCGGGACAATCTCGAACATCAGCATATGCACCGCTCTCGGCTTCTTCAGTCTCGGCAGTTTCCACGAATGCCTCCTCGACGGAACCAATCTCGTCCTCGCCACCAGAATCGGCATCAGCATCACCCTCCTCGCTGGAGTCGGTATCAGCATCACCCTCGTCGCTGGAGTCGGCATCAGTATCACCCTCGTCGCTGGAGTCGGCATCAGCATCACCCTCGTCGCTGGAGTCGGAATCATCACCCTCGTCGCTGGAGTCGGAATCATCACCCTCGCCATCCGGATCGGCTATGGGAACATCCTCTTCATCGCCACCATCATCTTCTGAAGCAGAACACAACCTTTCTACCAGGTCTTTTTTCGTTCCAGCGGTTTCAAGTCCGGCAGATTCTGCCAAAGCGACCAACTCAGCCTTCTTCAACTTCATCAATTTCCCTGAATCCATTGTTGAACCATCGGTGGACTCAGCACCAGCAATTGCGGCCAGTCCGGAATCATCTTCAACTTCGTCGCCGAAGGTTGCACCATGGAACTTCTGCATTTCAGCGGCATCGAATTCACCTTCTCCCTTTATTTCGTAAGAAACCTCAAGGCGCTCATTCTTACCGATGATTGGCACGTGCCATTGAATGACTGAACCAGAGTCACTATCCTTGGTACTCATCTCGACATCGGTTCGCTCCTTTCGGCCAGAGCCGCGTACAATACAGTCAAGCATCTCAAAATTCGATGGTACTACATCATGGATTATCAAGTCTCTAAGAGCGGTGTCCGAGCGATTCTCAAACATGATGAGAATCTCGTATCTACCACTGCCACCGGCTGGTATGACGGTCTTTCCGGCACTGAATTTCTTGCGCCTATGACTAACCTTAATCGCCGGGTCAGTAGCAGCCGAGCGAGCACATACCGGGCCAAAACGCTCGGCACTGAACTCCACCTTGGCTGGTGCAGCAACATCGGTATTTTCCGGGCTCGGGTCAGGCGCGGTCAAAGAGTAGGTGATGTCGATGGCCTTTCCCGGCTTGAGTCCGAGAGGACCTTTTGTTCCGATTGTGAGAGTCAATGTATGGCCAGCACCATCGGGGCTGCGGCGGAAATCCTCAAGTGAAACACCTTCCTTCAATTCGGCACGGTATTGGTCTGCCGATAATAACTTCCCGTTCATGTGGATGCGAAGGGCATCGAGGTCTGGGGCATTGAACAATCCTGGAATGTCATCGGTGATTCGCATCAAGTTGATGTCAGAAGAACCAGTGTTGGTGATGGTCATCTTGGCACCGACCACCTGCTCGCGATAACTGCGTAGCACCTCGGCGTCGTAGGTCTTCTCGACACTCGATTCAAGAATTTGGAATATTTGTTCCTCCAACTCTATATTTCCGCTGGTTGAGTGAGTTACACGTGGGAGTACTGTGTAACCTAATTCGTTAGTGAACACCGGTTGCTCGGTCGCTTCGATAACTTTGATCTCCGATTCCCACTTGCAATCAGGAAGTACATCCTCTTCGACATCAGTGATGTCGAATAACATATCATCAGAGCCCGACATTCGCACTTGCAGTTTGACCAGATCGACAGCAAACGAACTACGATTTTCGAATACCGCCTGGCACTTCCAGTTATCCGGGCGTTCGTCCTCATCCACCACCATGTATGAGAAGCCTCGACAGAAGGCATCCAACTCTCTGAAATTCATCGATGAAAGTGCGGCGTCGGAGCGGTAGGTGGCAGACGTCTTCCCCGCATAGATAGGTTCGACACCGGAGACGAGTATATTCGCCTCGATGGAAAGCGACCTACTCTCACCCGCACCGATGCTGCCTATATTCCAAGTCAGTCTACCTTCTTCTATCTCGGCATCAGATGAAGACAACTCTAATTCTGCGGGAATTTTCCTGCTGACGCAAACATCGTGAAGTTCCACATCAGATACGTTTTCAATCTCTAATTCAATGCTAATCTGACTCGCCTCATCGGCTCGAGCAACCGAGAGACTGCTCTCTTGGTCACGGGAAGGATTGGTATCGATTTTCTCACGGACAACCAACATTCTTGCATTCTTAACCTTATAGTTCTGAGAATGGGTCTTGCCCGCTTCCAGTTCAGAGATGGCGAGGTGTTTGCCGCCGACATTGGTATTGCCAACATCGTCGAGAAAGATATCGATATCCCAAAGGCGATCGGCTGAACTTGGATTCTCGACGGTCAGGATTCCTTTGACTTTCTGCTTGATGATGTCGCCATCAGAATTCAATATGGATTTTTCCTCCTCGTGAATAGTACCCAATATCTTGTCGCCTGAAACCGAGTCAACCTCATCGCTGGAACGGATTATCGCTCCGGCACTGGTGCCTGGCACTTCGACCGGCATCGAAAGGGCACTGGCAGCAGCCAAAGCATCACTGGCAGGTGTGTCGGCTTCATCCTCAGCAGTTTCCTCATCCTCTGATTCAGGTGGTGGTGGCGGTGGTGGGGCCAAGAGAGAACCCATTCCGAGTGAATCTTGCACTTCTTCAGATTCTTCGACCTCAGATTCCGATTCTTCAACTTCTACTGGCTCATCCATCTCGGGTGGAGCCGGTGGCATATCGGGAGGAGCCGGTGGCATATCGGGAGGAGCCGGTGGCATATCGGGAGGAGCCGGTGGTGCATCCATCGGTGGTGGTGGCATCTCGCCCATGTCGGGAGGAGCCGGTGGTGCATCCATCGGTGGTGGTGGCATCTCGCTCATGTCGGGAGGTGCCGGTGGTGCATCCATCGGTGGTGGTGGTGGCATCTCGCTCATGTCGGGAGGTGCCGGTGGCATCCCATCCATGTCGGGTGGAGCCGGTGGCATCTCGGGTGGGGCCGGTGGTGCATCCATAGGTGGTGGTGGCATATCACCCATGTCGGGAGGAGCCGGCGGCATCTCGGGTGGAGCCGGTGGTGCATCCATAGGTGGTGGTGGCATCTCACCCATGTCGGGAGGAGCTGGTGGCATTTCACCCATGTCGGGAGGCGGCGGTGGCATATCGGGTGGGGCCGGTGGTGCATCCATCGGCGGTGGTGGCATCCCACCCAAGTCAGGAGGTGGCGGTGGCATCCCACCCAAGTCAGGAGGTGGTGGTGGCATCTCACCCATGTCGGGAGGAGCCGGTGGAGTCTCAGGTGGGGCTGGTGGTGCATCCATAGGTGGTGGTGGCATTTCACCCATGTCGGGTGGAGCCGGTGGCATCTCGGGTGGGGCCGGTGGTGCATCCATAGGTGGTGGTGGTGGTGGCATCCCACCCAAGTCAGGAGGTGGCGGTGGCATTTCACCTAAGTCAGGAGGTGGCGGTGGCATTTCACCCACGTCTGGAGGCGCCGGTGGTGGCGGCATCTCGGGAGGGGCAGGTGGCATTCCGGGCGGTGGTGGTGGCGTCATTGGTTCTTTATCACTCATGTCATTTCCACCCACAGGGTAATCTCAGTATCCCTACCATCTCCGCTCAAGGTTTAATGGTTGCGAGTGGATTCTCACGAATTATTATCATCCGCTGAAATATTTACACTATTTCAGTTCTGCAAATCCCAGCATAGGGTTCAAGGACGAGGGTTCATCCGCCATCTCATGGCGCAAGACGGCTCATCCCCACCTGTACTCTTTGTTGTCGGTACCGCCGGTTCGGGAAAGAGCTCGTTGGTCACGGCAATGCAGAGGTGGTCGCGCTTCCTTGAGGTCGAGACCCTGACCATCAATTTGGACCCCGGTGCCGAGCGGGTTCATTACGACCCCGAATTCGATGTCCGCGACATGATATCGCTTTCCGATGTGATGAGTGAATATGACCTTGGGCCAAATGGTGCACAAATCCTTGCCGCTGACTTACTCGCCGCCCAAGCCAGCGAAATCGCCGAAGAATTGGAAGGTCTTTCCGGAGACCTGATGATTATAGATACCCCCGGGCAAGTCGAGTTATTCGCCTTCCGTGAAGCATCCATTCACCTGATCGATATATTCGGTCGCGACAAGGCGTTGATCATTTACCTGTTTGACCCGATGCTTTCTCGCTCTCCCAGTGGTTTTGTGTCGCAGATGCTACTGTCCAGCATCGTTGAATTCCGACTTGGCCTGCCGTGTAAGAATTTCCTTTCCAAGGTCGACCTCCTCGATGAGGATGAGTTGGAGAAGATTATCGAATGGTCTGAGCGCCTGGAATCTCTGGAACATGCATTGTATGAAGAGGCTGGAGGGCAGAGAACGGAATTTGCCATCAGCCAGTTACGTCTACTACAGGATTTCGCGGTTTCTCCTGGCCTGACACCCCTCTCCAGTGAACTGGAGGAGGGCCTTGCCGACGTACTGTCCTTTTCCCAGGATATTTTCGGTGGTATGGCCGATGTCCGCGATGGATTTGCCTCTGACCTCGGGGGCGATGCCGGTGACTGAAGTTATCTGAACCATTACGGAATATTATTTGATGAACTCGAAGGAGTCGAAAGAGATGACTAATCTACTGGCAATCGATGATCTGGGCGAAGATTTTGCTGAGATTCTGCGCTGGGCGATCACCTACAAAGGCGATAATGAAATTGCCCCTGAATCGGAACCTCTGGATGGCATGTCGGTCGGCTGTATCTATGAGAAGCCTAGCACCAGAACCAGAGTTTCATTCGAAGTGGGAATCAACCGTCTGGGCGGACATTCCCTGACCTTACTCAGCGGTGATATCCAGTTGGGTCAAAGCGAGACCATCGGCGACACAGCACAAGTTTTGTCACGATTCCTCGACGGCATCACCTATCGTTGTTACGCCCACGCAGATGTGGTTGAACTTGCTGACAAGGCAACTGTTCCCGTCATTAACGCTCTTTCAGACCTACACCACCCATGTCAAGCTGCTGCTGACATGATGACGATAATGGAGCACAGTGACAAACTAGAGGGAATTAAGGTTGCATGGGTAGGTGATGGGAATAATGTTCTGCATGACCTCATGCTGGCCTGTGCAATGCTCGGAGTCGACTGCCATTGGGCGGTTCCAGAAGGTTATGAGCCGAATAAAAAGATAGTCAAACGGGCGAAACGCATCGCCGCTGAAACCGGAGCTGAATTAGTGCAGACACATACTCCGGTTGAGGCTGTCGCAGATGCCAATTTCATTTACACAGACGCATTTGTATCGATGGGTGAGGAAAACCTTGAGACTAAACTCGCCGATTTCGACGGCTTCCAAGTCAATCTAGAATTGCTTGAACATGCCGATGAGGACTGGAAGTTCATGCATTGTCTACCAGCCCATCGCGGCGAAGAGGTCACCGACGCGGTCATCGACCATGACCAGAGCGTCGTATTCGACCAAGCTGAGAATCGAATGTGGGTGCAGATGTCGATTCTAACCTATCTGTTGGTAAGGGATTCCTGGGATGTATATTCCGAGATAATGGAAGTCTAGGCGATTGCCACGCTCAACACGAATCCTACCATACCGGTTGCCATCGCAACACGCAAGCGCTTTTGCGCCCGGTGGTCATCGCCACCGTGAATGACTCCATTCAGGGTGATGAGGTTCAACAAGGTGGGGATTTGGAAGATTATCAAACCGATTCTCAGGGGGCCGAGTTCAAGGTAGTATGGCACCGAGGCGACTATCAGTCCGGCCAGGGAAATTACGTATCCGACCATCCGGGCATTTTCAAGACCGATTCGCATAGGCAGGGTATCGCGCCCCTCATCCCCAGACATATCTTCGCAATCTTTGAGTATCTCGCGAGCTAGATTAATCATCATCGCGGTCAGTGCAACGCAGAGGACCAGAGGGTCAAGATGATTGTTGGTGGCTGTCGCGCCGAAGATAATCACCAGACCGACCATCAGAGATATTGCCAGATTGCCGATGAATCCTCGATCTTTGGTGGATAGTCCGGCTTCGTAGGTATAGGTTAGGATCCCGGCGCATGTCCAAATGATGATAGTAGCCCAAGGGAGAGAGGTATTTTCACTATAGAACATCATACTATAAGTAAGAACCATGGCAAATGATGAAATTATTGAAAAGATTACGAAACGTTTTGCCTGAGTAACCGACATACGCTCGGACGGCAGTACTCTTTCGGGATGATTGACACAGTCATTGGTGTAGTCTTTGATATCGTTAATCGTGTTTCCAGCACCCATGAATGTGGCTACTGCAGTTGCCAGCATCACGGTGGCGATGAGAATATCTGCATTCATGCCATGGGGTGCTGCAATCCATGCGCCGATGAAAACAGTAGGTACTGCCAATGCGATATTTTTCAAGCGCATTAATTCCATCCACGCCGGTAGCGCCATGGTACGCGCTATTGCTGTTCTACACTTTACACTTCGGCCGACATCTTGGTTACTGAAAGGCTCCAGATGCATACTCGGCAACGTCCTCCGTCGTTGAATCTGGCGTCGTCGAAGCCGGACTTGGCGAATCTCTTGTCGCGCGCCAGAACATTACCCAATTGACTCATTGTCGCGCCCCAGCGGAAACGTTGGTTGATATGCTCGTAAATCTCATTCGTATTAGCCTGGCCACGACATGCGAGGTAGTCGTGAACCGCTTCTCGAATACGCCGGGTACGGCTCAAACTTCCACCCCACAGTCATCGAGATTACACAGATTTTTTGCTTTGGCAGCAAGGCGAGCCCAGGTGAATGAACTGTCTATCACTCCGCTGATCTTTTCTCCTGTGGATTCACCGTCATTTACTGGGTCACCAGGCCAGTGCCAGGCCATGCAGCGGTCGTCACGATCACTCGGAAGACGGCCGCTGGCATGGCCGAGGCGGTTAAGGACGGAATCGCTCCAAGCAGGTGATCCTCTGCCGGTGTGGTCGGTGTGGGAAGGTCGTAATTGTGACCATGCGCCTATGTCACTCCCCGGGTCACATCCGGGGTCATCTGGGCGCTGGTAGGATGTGGCAACGGCCGAAGTTCTGGCTTGGGGTGCATGGTCGGATGGTGTGGTTTCAGACTTCTCGGGGGGGTATTCGGTTTTCATCAGCATTGACTGGCAGTTAATGGCAGGGGTACATCAAGGACCGAATCAGGGTTAGGGTGAAAGTGAATGTGTATTGTCTGTGACGGTGTGCGTTTTCACTTTCACCTTTTGGCTGGTAAACATTTCATCGGGCGGAACTATCCCGACCTGCGAGTGGGCTAAATAGGGGATGTGTGTGGGCGGGCTTGCCACACTGCTCGCGTAGTGTAGCGGCCCATCATGAAGGCCTCTCGAGCCTTCGACCCGGGTTCAAATCCCGGCGCGAGCACCTAACTGCCTGTATCGTCCCAATTGGAACGTGCTCAAGTTCCAAGTGAAACATTTTGACATTGGACGGATTCCTAAAGCCACCATTCCCAATGAAAAATGTTGTGACACTTCATTGGGGTGCGGACCGACTCTTCATGTACATCAAAAAGGGCAAGCTTCGTCTAGAATTTGTTGAAGCAAATCATACAACAATGGATCGGACTCCAGACCGGACGAAAAATCAACGGCGTGTGGAGAAACTGATTGATTCGGGTTTGCTTGACATCAGATACTGGCATTACTATCAATCGAAGTATGGGCAACCGATATGGGATCTGCTTAGTTCATGGTAGTCATTCAATCCGTAGTCACTGAACATACCCTGTGAGTCAAGTGTTCAGCCCTTTGCAACCTATGTGTAGTGACTGAGTAGATCCTTTGCGTATGTTGCCTAGGCCTTTGCAACCCCTGCTCCTACCATTGCTAACTATTTGCAAAGCTAGGGAAACAATCGTTATTCAAATCACTCAATGATTGCTGCAAATGCTGAACCTGTAGAATAGATATCGGTGACGCCAGAACTCAAGTCAGAACTCAC
>Ga0209554_1000212_pt1 | contig 48648 bp, 45 predicted proteins | sample MarorgKNORR_S2LV_5_FD_188221 | JGI IMG/M metagenome (GOLD analysis project Ga0209554, IMG submission 188221) | Marine microbial communities from the Southern Atlantic Ocean, analyzing organic carbon cycling - Bottom_A/KNORR_S2/LV (SPAdes) (version 2) | ecosystem: Environmental > Aquatic > Marine...
CTGAGACCCAAGAGCCGCAGATTGTGAACACCGGACCAAGGTTAGGATGGGGGTGAAAGTTTACGCATCAATCCAATGTTGCACTGTATTAGGCCCGGCGGTTAATCGGCAATATTGGCTCACCTAGTTTGCATCTCACAGCACAATCGGCATCCCCAACCTATGTTGCCACCGGGTTGAATTTTTGGCAACCGCGCTCCAGGCCGGACGCCATTTCCCAGGTTGACAGTCAAACTCCGTCGCTTATGATGTGTTGACTATTGCCGACCAATATCTGCAGAGGTGTGCCATGCCTGAGATGAGCGGCGCTCAAGCCCTGGTGGGTTCCTTGGCCCGCAACGGCGTGGAAGTGGTTTTCGCCCTACCCGGGGTCCAGATAATGGACGCATTCGACGCCTTCTATCACGAGCCCAGCATTCGCCTGGTCCTGGCTCGCCACGAACAAGGCGTCGCTTATATGGCCGACGGATACGCCCGCACCACCGGCAAGCCCGGCGTCGGTTTGGTCGTCCCTGGGCCCGGCGCCCTCAACACCACCGCCGCTTTGGGCACGGCCTACGCCACTTCGTCACCAGTGCTCCTGGTTTCCGGCCAGATCGAAAGCTATAACCTGGGCCAGAACCGGGGGGCCCTGCATGAGATCGGCGAGTCCTTGGATGTGTTCCGACAATTGACCAAATGGTGCGCCCGAGCCGGCCGGGTGGAAGACATCCCCGGTATGGTTCAGACTGCCATGGAGCATCTGTCAACGGGCCGGCCCCGGCCGGTGGAGATCGAGATTCCCTGGGACATGCTGCCGGGGAAGGGCGACACTGAACTGCCCGAACCAGAAATCTTCGCTAAAACCTCACCCGACCCGGCCCTGATAAAGGAGGCCGCCGCGCTGTTAGCTCAGGCCCGGCGCCCCGTCATCTGGGCCGGCGGCGGAGCCCGTGAAGCCGATCTGTCCGCCGAGTTGCTGGAGTTGGCCAGGTCCCTGAACGCCCCGGTTATCACCACGGCCGAAGGAAAGGGCGCAATACCCGAAGACGATCCCCACTCGTTGGGCTGCTTCGCTTATGCCCACGGCCCCGGTTACCTGGCCCTGCCTCAAGCCGACGTGATCCTGGTGATAGGAAGCCGTTTGCACCTGGCCCCCAAGGTGCCATGGGCGATCCAGCCGCATCAAAAGCTGATCCAGATCGACGCCGACCCTGAGGAGGTGGGCCGCAACTACCCGACTACGGTTGGCATCACTTCCGACGGCAAACTGGGGCTAACGGCACTGCTTACTGAGTTGGGTGGGAACACCCGGACCAGCGAGTGGACAGAGGGCGAGATGGAGTCCATCCGCCAAGAGTCCAGCCAGCGCATCAGGGAGATGGCCCCCATCCAGTCCGAGATTATCGAGACCATGCGCCGGGAGTTGGACGACGACGCCATCATGGTGGCCGGTACCACGGATATCGGCTACTGGAGCCACCTGGCGTTCCCAGTCCTCAAGCCCCGTTCCTATCTTACGTCCAGCTACTTCGCCACCCTGGGTTACGCCTTTCCCACGGCCTTGGGCGCCAAAGTAGGCAATCCGCATCGCCAAGTGGTGGCCACCATCGGAGACGGCGGTTTTGGATATGCTTCCAGCGAACTGGCCACGGCCGTCCAAGAAGGCATCAACCTGGTAACTTTGGTTTTCAACAACGAGATGCTGGGGGCGTCCCACATCGAGCAGCAGAACCGGTTGGAGGGACGGGTCATCGGCACCCGGTTACACAATCCCGATTTCGCCCAACTAGCCGAGGTCTACGGAGCGATGGGCATCAAGCTTGGAAGCCACCAGGAATTGGGAGACGCCTTGCGCACCGCATTAAAGGCCGAACGCCCGGTAGTCATCGAGGTACCCATTCCCAACCTGACGCCGCCCTTCCAGATCCCCCCTCCTATCGTGGAAGGTGTAGGAGGGTAATCAACGCCGGTTAGATCGCCGTCGTCTCGACGTTCCTATGCTAGAATTGATTATCAAGCCCAGGCACGAGCAATAGTTGATATGGCCACCGAAACAGCCCGCATTAACCGCTACCGGTCCCAAAGCCTACGGCTGTTGGATAACGCCTTGGGCGACATGCGAGGCGGACGGTGGGCCCAATCGGAAGACCTTTTGTGGGGAAGCCTGACTCTGGCGGTCAAGGCGGTTGCTCTGAGCCGAGGCCAAAGCCTTAACGATGACAAATCGATTCGGGAGTACGCCGAGCAACTAGGGCAAGAGCGGTGGGACAAGAGGATCCGGGAATCCTTCGACCGGCTTGCCGCCTTTGGCGAGTCGCTTCAGAATATCCGCGAGTCCCGGGGAAGGCTGGACCGCCTCTTTTCCATTCTCGACGACGTAGCTTCAGCGGTGGAACAACTATGGGATCTGGTGCCCGTTGAATACGAAGACTAACCCTATCAACCTGGACTTTGCGCCGGGTGACATGCCCGATATCGCCCCATCACCAACGGGCGGCATTTTCCGGGGCACGGTGGCGATCCGAACCCAGGGGTGCAAGTTGAACCAGGCCGACAGCGACATGTTAGCCCGGCGCTTCGCCGCGGCCGGTTACCGCCTGGTGCAGTCGCCGGCCAAAGCCGATGTCTTTGTCCTCAACACCTGCACCGTGACCGCCACCGCCGACTCCAAAGCCCGCCAGGCGCTGAGAGCAGCGGCCAGGGCGAATCCCCACGCTCTGATCGTCGCTACCGGCTGTTATGCCCAGCGGTCCAGGGATGAACTTTCCCAAGTTGAAGGCGTGTCCCTGGTGATAGGGAACACTGAGAAAGCAGAATTGCCTGCCATAGTGACCGCCTTGCTGGAGCAAAGGAACACCGGCGCAAACAGTCACCCACCGGTTTCCTCGGCACTCGACTACTCGGTGCAACCGGTCGCCAACATACGCCGGAACCGGGCCATGGTGAAGATCCAGGAAGGTTGCGATCAGGTTTGCGCTTATTGCATCGTGCCGAAGGTCCGGGGCCGGGAGCGCAGCATCCCTCCTGAGTCGCTGGTAGAACAGATCAACCAGCGGGTCGCGGAAGGTTGCCTGGAAGTAGTCTTGACCGGAACTCAGCTGGGGACCTACGGTTTCGACATTCCAGGCGCCACGCTAACTAGGCTCGTGGAACGAATCCTGGCGGAGACCGCCGTCCCGCGCCTGCGGGTATCGTCCCTCCAACCTCAAGAAATCAACCCTCGATTGTTGAAGCTTTGGCAGGACCCCCGCCTATGCCGCCACTTCCATATCCCATTGCAGAGCGGCAGCGACCGGATTCTAGAGATGATGCGGCGCCGTTATACCACCGGACTGTTCGCCGAAAAGGTGGACCTGGTCCGCAAGACTGTGCCAGGTTCCGGAGTCACCGCTGACCTGATAGCCGGGTTCCCGGGAGAGACGGAAGCCGAATTTCAAGAGAGCTTGGCGTTCGCCACATCGATGGCATTCAGCGATATGCACATCTTCCCTTACTCGCCCAGGCCCGGAACCAGCGCGGTGTACCTGTCCGGGCCGGTTTCTCAGCCGGTGAAAAAAGCACGCACCGCCCAATTGCTAGCTATGGCGAAAGAGGGTTTTGAAGCGTTCCGCAGTTATCAGTTGGGTCAGACCCATCCGGTCCTGTGGGAGTCGTCGACGAGGCAGGACGGCGGACTCAAGTGGCGTGGTCTTACCGGCAACTACATACGAGTCTATACCCACGGCCGGGACGACTTGGGCAACACCATCACTCCGGCCCGCTTAGAGGAGTTGACGGGGGATGATGTCCGGGTGAAAGTCCTCTAGCTAAGGCCGTTTGATAAGCACAAAAAGCAACGGCTGCCTATCAAGGCTTCTTCAAGCCCGGTAGGCAGCCGCAAGATCCGTGATAAGAGCCCGTAAGGGCCGCGAGAGGTTTACAGTTCGACGGGACGCAGGTATCCGGTGTCTGCCTTCCGTTCCAGGTAGCCTGCCCTCACGTCGTGGCCGTGGGAGAAGACCAGCAACCATCCTTGTTTCTCGGCCTCAGCGAGCAGGTCGCGCTTCCGCTCCAATGTTGTCTCCGGAGAGCTGTCGAACGCCGAAATGACTCCCAGATTCAGATGGTGCGGCGTGGGCACGATGTCCCCCAGGAACACTATCCTCTCGCCGCCATGGTTGACCATGACTATCTGGTGGCCCTTGGCGTGACCGTCGGTGACGATAACGTTCAGGCCGGGCATGATTTCACAGTCGCCGTCTAGGAGCTCCAATTGACCGCGCTGCTCGATGGGAAGAAAGTTGTCTGCCCGATTCGTAACGTGGCACCGCTCGTTGGGATTACAAGCCTCGTCCCAGCAGGACTCCTGAACGTAGTAAGTGGCTTTGGGGAAAGTGGGCACAATGTTCCCCACCCGGTCCAACCGGGTGCATCCGCCGCTGTGATCGAAATGAAGATGGGTAAGCACCACGGCATTGATATCTTTGGGGCCCAAACGCATACTCTTTAAGCCTTTGAGTAAACGGCTGGGCCCCAGGCCCAGGGTTTCCTTGTCATTCTCGGCGTCTTTAGTGCCGACTCCGGTGTCCACCAGGATGTTCTGCCCGCTGATCTGAAGTAGAAGACAATTGAGACCCAGTGTCATGCGGTTTTTTCTGTCCGTCACCACACTGTTCTCCCAGGCCATCTTGGGCACTTGCCCAAACATGGAACCACCGTCCAGTTTGATAACTCCGTCGCTAAGAACCTTTACAGCTGTCGACATCATCTTTACACCCAATCCCCTTCTGCGAAATTATTTTAGAATTCGCTCCCCGCCGATGCCGTCCCCTTCTGGAATGAGAATAATACGATAAAAACAATGATTACTTATCTACTAAAACTGAGGGCGACCTAACCCGGTTTACCAGGAACGCCGTTGGCTGGGGCCCGCGAAATTTAGACGGATTTTAATACTTTTCCCAAAAAACATTGGTGTATTAATTCTTGCCTTCACCCCCTATCCGCAACATCATCCACCCCAAACACACACCCCTTCTCCAAGCTATTGTAGTAATAAACTCTATTACTTGTTGCTTGTCAAGGGTATTTTGGTCGAATATTAAACTGAATTCCAAAATAATATAAAATTCTAGACAGAACTAGGCGTAACTTTATTTTTTATGCCATTTCACCTAGATACCCCGGCCATTGCTTTCGCCGTTTCGGGCGCCCCTTTTTTGATACTGGGCCGGGACGCGGAACCTGATGCTATACTACCCACCAGCGAAGCACGGCTGGATCCCCGGATATGCCGTATCATTCGGCGCTAACATCAACAAGCATCGGGAGGCGGGCCAAAATCATGGACGAACAAAGGGCGCTGACCGCCCATCTACTACGGCGGGCTGGTTTCGGAGCTACTCCCCAAGAGTTGGATGAGTACCTGGAACTGGGCTACGAGGCCACGGTCGAGAAGCTGCTACACCCTGACCAAGCCCCACTCCTGGATGACGATGTGGTCCGGCGCTACCACATCGACCAAAACAGCCTGATGCTCATCGAAAGCTCTCAAGCTTACTGGCTGTACCGCATGATCAACACGCCTTTCCCCCTGCAAGAGAAGATCACCCTCTTTTGGCATGGTCTGTTCGCCACGGCCTACGGTAAGCTCAATCACGCCAAGGGCATGGTCAACCAGACCAATTTATTCCGCCGCGGCGGTCTCGGGTCCTTCCGAACCCTATTGCTGGAACTGGCCAGAGACCCGGCGATGATCTTTTGGCTGGATAACAAGGACAACCACAAAGAAGCCCCCAACGAAAATTTTGGGCGTGAGTTGCTGGAGTTGTTCTCCATGGGCATCGGCAACTACACCGAGGACGATGTTAAATCCTGCGCCCGGGCCTTCACCGGTTGGACGATCGCCAATGCCGAGTACATGAGCATACGGGCGTCGCGGGACTCCATCTGGCCCCACGGACGGCTAGACTGGCAATTCGTTTACGACCCGGAAGACCACGACGACACCACCAAGACCTTTTTGGGACAGACCGGCCGGTTCAACGGGGAAGACGTCATCGATATAATCTGCGCCCAGCCGGCGTGTGCCTGGTTCGTCGCCAGCAAACTTTACAATTTCTTCGTCTCAGATACTCCCGACGAAGCCGCGATACAAACCCTGGCCGACGAGTTCCAACGGTCTCACGGAAACATAGAATCGGTGCTGCGGACCATGTTTCTTTCCGGTTTCTTCCGCTCGGAACAGGTCCGCTTCGCCCGGGTCAAGAGCCCGGCGGAGATGGTGGCGGGAACCGCACGGTTGGCCGGAAGCCACCGCACCACCGACTGGAGCATCGTCGGCCTGGCCATGGACGCCAACTTCATGGGCCAAGAAATCTTAAACCCGCCTTCGGTTGAAGGCTGGCACACCGGTACTGAGTGGATCGATACCGGCAGCCTGGTGGAAAGGATAAACTCGGCGGCTCAAGAGGTCGGAAACGCCGGCCAACCTGGAGTTAAGGAGATCATCCGCCGCATGCGGGATGGGCAGGACGTTTTATCTCCCCAGGATTTCGTGGACCGTTGCCTGGACTTGGCCGGAGGCGTAAAGGTGACGGAGGCCACGAACCGCCATCTGACAGGCTACGCGGCATCCCAAGGCGACCTGCGCTTCGACCGCGACGAGTTGGTAGCCTGCTCCGAGCAAAGAGTGGCCGACATGTTGCAACTGATCGTCGCTACCCGGGAATACCAACTGGCATAGAGGAGCTATCAGCGGTCAGCACTCAGCTATCAGGGGCCGCAACGGTCCGAACGGCTGATAGCTACAAGCTGATGGCTGATCGCTATAGAAAATGACCGCTACTTCCAGCTTCACTTACAGCCACACCGTCGGATTCCTAGCCAACCAGGGACGGGGATTCAACAATCCGGTGGACGTGGCTTTGGATTCCCAGGGCATACTTTACGTGCTGAACCGGGCCGGACCGGAAACGGCGCTTCGCTTACCCTACAAACGGGTGGTCATGTGCACCGTGGACGAAGAGTACTTGGGAGAATTCGGGACCGGCGGCACCGGCGACGGCCAGTTCTGGTGGCCCAGCGCCCTGGCCTTCGATAGCGAAGACCGTCTTTACGTGGCCGACGAAGCCCTGCAACGCGTTTCCATATTTACCAAAGCGGGTGAACTGCTGGGGCAGTGGGGTAGCCACGGGTCCCAGGACGGGCAACTGGACCGTCCTTCGGCCATGGCCTTCGACTCAGAAGACAACATGTACCTGACCGACTCCTTGAACCACCGGGTCCAGAAGTTCAGCAAGGATGGCACATTCCTGGGCAAATGGGGGGAGGAGGGGGACGGCCCAGGCCAGTTCAACATGCCCTGGGGTGTCGCCCTGGACAGCAACGGAGACGTTTACGTGTCCGACTGGCGCAATGACCGGGTGCAGAAGTTCGACCCGTCGGGACGCTATCTGGCCCAATGGGGTAGCTCCGGAGAAGGGGAAGGACAGTTCAAACGCCCGTCGGGCCTGGCCGTGGACGCAGACGGAAATATATACGTTTGCGACTGGGGCAACGAGCGGGTTCAGGTATTGAGTCCTTCGGGACAGGTTCTCGCCTGTTTCCGGGGCGACTCGGTGACCTCTACCTGGGCATCCTCCTACTTCGAGGCCAACCCCGACGAAGGGGCGGCCCGGCTGGCGGCCGATCTAGAACCCGAGGTCAACCCCCGAAGCGACCACCACCGGGAAACGTCGGCCAACGTGGAGAAACTTCTTTGGGGACCGACATCCGTCAAATTGGACGGCCAGGGGCGGATATACATAGTGGACAGCCTACGCCACCGGCTGCAGATTTACTGGCGGGGAGTTTAGCGTCTCTGGATCGTGTTTCACCAGAGAAATATGAGGTGAAATCATGCTACAGACTAGGGTTACCGAACTGCTCGTCATAGACCGCCCAATTATCTCCGCGCCGATGGTTAAGATGAGTGGAGGGCGGCTGGCGGCAGCCGTTTCATTGGCTGGTGGGTTGGGAACCTTCGGTTGTGCCAATGCTCTCAATAACACTGATCCGGAATATATACGCGAGCAAATCAGCCACATCCGATCCCAGACGGACAGACCATTTGGCGCCGGGTTCCAGACTCAACACATCGCTGCGGCTCCCGAGAACTTCGAGACGGTGCTGGAAGAAGAAGTCCCGGTTCTCCTGTTTTCCTTCGCCGACCCCCGCCCCTAGCTGGGCCGGGCTAAAGAAAGCGGAGCTAAAACAATCTGCCAGGTTCAGACGGTAAAGGATGCACGAATGGCGATTGAAGGTGGCGCCGACGTATTGGCAGCCCAAGGAAATGAGTCTGGCGGGCATACTGGGGTGATGAACCTGATTCCTTTCATTGTTCGTCTCGTCGAAGAATTCCCAGAAGTCCCAATCATTGCCGCTGGCGGTATCAGCAACGGCTGATCGTTGGCTGCGGTGTTGGTTGCCGGAGCCGAAGGGGCTTGGATGGGAACGGCTTTCGCGGCGACGGAGGAAGACGACGAAATACCCGATTCCCAGAAAGAACTAATCGTTGGCAGCGACGGGGACAACACAATCTACACGCATGTCTTTAACATTATAAATACCGCGGCTACGGGCGGTGCGCCGTGGCCCGAAGGGCTTGCCGCGAGGGCATTTAGCAACCGGTTTTCCCGGGAGTGGCACGGTCGCGAAACCGAACTTCGGGAGCGTATGGAAGAGGTGCTTCCGGCCTATCGAGAAGCCCAGCAGCGAGGCGACATTGAAGAAGGCCCGACCTATTTTGGAGAATCTTCCTCGTTCATCAATAAGGTCCGGACCGCTGCTGAGGTTGTCCACACAGTTTGTGACGAGGCGGAACAGCAACTACGCCGCCGGGCCGCGGAGTTAGTCAAATGAGAATTGGGGGGAGCTACCGAAGCGGTGGATTCTCCCGGTACAACATTTATTTAGGGAAACCCGCTCTAACCCTGCTTGCCCGCCTGCTCGATCCTCGCCCAACTGTCGCGCAGGGGAACGGTGCGGTTGAACACCAGGTTTCCGTTGGTGGATTCAACTGTGTCGACGCAGAAATATCCTTGCCGCTCAAACTGGTACCGGCTGCCCGGGACTGCCCCGGCCAAGCTGGGTTCGACTTTGCATGAGGTCAATACCGTAAGGGAGTCCGGGTGCAAGTCGCTCTTGTAATCGGCGTCGTCATCCTCGCCGCTGCCGGGTTCCGGGGTAGCGAACAAATGCTCGTACAGGCGCACCTCGGCATCCACCGCATGGGCGGCGGACACCCAGTGCAAGGTCGCCTGCACCCGGCGTCCATCGGGCGATGAGCCGCCCAGGGACTCGGGGTCGTAGGTGCAGTGCAGTTCCACCACCTCCCCGGTCGTCTCGTCCTTAACCACACTGACGCAGGTGATGTAGCAGGCGTAGCGCAATCGCACTTCGCGCCCCGGCGACAGACGGTAAAAGCGGCGGGGCGGGTCTTCTCGAAAGTCATCTTGTTCCACGTAAATGACTCGGGAGAAAGGCACTTTCCGTGACCCCATGGACGGGTCCTCGGGGTTGTTAACCGCCTCAAACTCCTGGGTCTGCTCCTCGGGGTAGTTGTCGATGACCACCCGAAGGGGTTTCAACACAGCCATTACACGAGGAGAAGTCTGGTTCAAATCTTCCCGAACGCTATGCTCCAACAATGCTAGATCAACTATCGAGTTCCGCTTTGCTACGCCGATTCGATCGCAAAAGTTTCGGATCGAGAGTGGAGTGTAGCCACGCCGGCGCAACCCAGACAACGTGGGCATGCGAGGGTCGTTCCAACCGGTGACATAGCCTTCCTCCACCAATTCACGCAGCCTCCGCTTACTTAACGTTGTGTAGCTGATGTTGAGTCGCGCGAATTCGATCTGCTGCGGATGGTATACGTCCAGTTCGTCCAGGAACCAGTCGTATAGCGGCCGGTGGTCCTCAAATTCAAGGGTGCACACGGAATGAGTGATTCTCTCGATGGAATCCGATTGGCCATGGGCGAAATCGTACGTCGGATAGATACACCACTGGGTGCCCGTCCGGTGATGCTCCGTATTCAATATCCGGTATAGCACCGGGTCACGCAGATTTACGTTGGGCGAGGCCATGTCAATCTTGGCCCGCAACACCCTTGCTCCGTCCTCGAACTCTCCGTCCCGCATCTGCTGGAATAGATCCATGCTCTCCTCGATGGAGCGTTCACGGTGAGGGCTGTTTCTGCCTGGCTCGGTCAAGGTCCCTCGATACTCCCTCATCTCCTGGGCGCTGAGGTCGCAGACGTAGGCCTTGCCGTCTTTGATCAACCGGACGGCATAATCGAATAGCTGTTCAAAATAATCCGAGGCGTAGTACAGGTGATCGCCCCAATCCCAGCCCAGCCACCGCACGTCCTCCATGATGGAGTCGACGTACTCAACGTCCTCCTTGGCCGGATTAGTATCGTCGAAACGCAGGTGGCAGATACCGCCTTCGTGCTCGGCGGCCAAGCCAAAATTTAGGCAGATGGACTTGGCATGGCCGATGTGCAGATATCCGTTGGGTTCCGGAGGAAATCGGGTGACAACCCGGCCATCGTACTTGCCGGAACGGTTGTCATCTTCAACGATGTTGCGGATGAAATCCGAGGAAGGAACTGGATCGGGGGTGCTCATAGGCATTGGCCTCGATATTGATTAAATAAGATTGGCGCTGAGCAGCCGTTCGACCGCCCACTCCATCCGCCGTAACACTCGTTCCCGGCCCAGCACTTCCATAGTTTCAAACAAGGGAGGAGTTGCCGTCCTTCCGGTTACCGCCGTCCGCAATGCGCCAAAAAACTGTCTGGGTGAGACGCCGATCTCCAAACCTGTTGCCCTCAGCAACTCCTCAAGGGATTCATGGTCAAAGGTAGAGGCAGAATTCAACGTCGCTAGGGCCGACTTTAGGGCGTCCAGGGTGCCTTGAGGTTCCATCCCCTTTTGAATCAGAGTGGAGGGATCATATTCGGGTTGCTCTTCGAAGAAATACAACGTGGAGTCGGCCGCGGTTTCCATCAGCTTGATCCGCTCCTGTATCAGAGGCGCGATACTATCCAGATAGTCGCGGTCCACCGGCACCAATTCTTTCGGCAGGTCTCTCTCTAAGAAGGGGAGCATGTTCCCAGCCAACTCCTTGGGAGACATCTCTCGGATATAGACGCCGCTCATCCATTCCAGTTTGTCCTGGTCGAAGATGGCGGCGGATTTAGTCACCCGGTCCAGAGTGAAGTTGTCCTTGATCATATCCAGGGACATGACTTCGGTCTTGTCATCCAGCGACCAGCCCAGCAGCACCATGAAATTAATCAGCGCGCCGGGCAGAAATCCCTTATCCCGGTATTCCGACACCGCCGTGGCCCCGTGGCGCTTGGACAGCTTGGACCGGTCCGGGCCTAGAATCATGGGAAGGTGGGCGAACTGGGGCGGCTCAAACCCCAGGGCGTCGAACAATTGCAGATGCCTGGGAGTGCTGGGAAGCCACTCTTCGGCCCGCATTATGTGGCTGATCTCCATGAAATGGTCGTCGGCCACCACCGCCAAGTGGTACGTGGGGAAGCCGTCGGACTTGAGGATGATAAAGTCTTCCTGCAGGTCATTCTGCCATTCCACGTCGCCGCGGATCAGATCGTGGACCCTGGTTACTCCCTCGGTGGGCATCCCAAACCGAACCACCGGCGGCCCAGTCGCGGTTTCGGCATCGCTCCGCTGCTGCCCGGTCATCTCCCGGCATTGGCAGGCATGGCCGGTGGCGAACCCTTGCTCGCGGCGCTCCCGCCTCATCTGTTCCAACTTCTCCCGGCTGCAATAGCAACGGTAAGCGCGGCCTTGATCGACGAGCTTTCCCGCCAGATCCTGGTAGATGCTTAGGCGTTCCGACTGGACATAGGGCGCGTATGGACCACCCACCCGAGGGCCTTCATCCCATTGGATGTTCAGCCATTCCAAGCTGTCCAGCACGGCGTCCACCGCGCCGGGCACCAGCCGCTCCTGATCGGTGTCCTCCACACGAACGATGAACTTGCCATCGTGGTGCCGGGCGAACAGCCAATTGAACAATGCGGTACGGACATTGCCGATATGAGGTTCGCCCGTGGGGCTAGGCGCGTATCTAACTCTGACGTTTTCGGCCAAGTGGGCCCTCCGTTCACGATAGATTCCATTGTAGCGAGGATATCCTCACCCATCAACAAAAAAGCCCCCTTTCGTAAAGGGGGTTGGGGGATTTTCCCACTCTTCCACCGCAAACCAAGTTTCGTCAGTCTGTGCGGACCATCAGAATGACGGAGGGGATGGCGGGGGTTTTAACCCATTCCCGACCTTAAATCATCCAATACGCCCGCCAATTCGGGGGGCAACTCGGCCCGGAACTCCAACGCTTCTCCGGTCCTGGGATGTTGGAACCCCAACAGGTTGGCGTGCAGAAAGTGCCGGTTTAAGAGAGGGTTGGCTTTGCCGTATACTCCGTCGCCTAGCAGCGGGTGTCCCAGATGGGCCAGGTGGACCCTGATCTGATGGGTTCGGCCGGTCTCTAGAGCCAACTCCAACAGGCTATGTCCGGACGGATTTTCCAGGACGCGGTACCGGGTGCGGGATTCCCGCCCTCCAGCCACCACGGCCATCCGTTTACGGTGCCGCGGGTCCCGGGCGATGGGCTGGTCGATGATCCCGGCGTCCGGGGTCACGACGCCGGTAGCCAGGGCCATGTAGCCCTTGGTTACCCGGCGGTCTTTTATCTGATTGGAGAGTTCCTGGTGGGCGTGGTGGTTCTTGGCGACCATCATCAATCCGGAAGTATCTTTGTCCAACCGGTGGACGATGCCAGGCCGGATTTCGCCGCCAACCCCCTGAATGTCGGGGCATCGGGCCAGCAATCCATTCACCAGAGTTTGGTCAGGGTGCCCTGGACCGGGGTGCACCGAAAGACCGGCGGGTTTATCGATGACAACTATATCGCTGTCCTGGTATACCAGGGTCAGAGGCATCCATTGCGGCACCACATCGGTTACCCGAGGCGGCGGAATGGTAAGAGAAACCAGATCCCCGAAGCGAACCTTTTGGGCCGGTTTGACGGAGTGCCCGTTGAGAAGGACCTGGCCTTGCACGATTAATCGATGCAATTGAGCCCGTGTGAGTTGGGTGTCCTGAAGGGCCAAAAACTGGTCCAACCGCACCTGTCCCGCTTCGACCTTGAACTCTCTGTGGGAATCCCGAGCAGTCCCGATCGACGCGGTCATTCCGGCCTTTCGCCTGGGCCGAGGTCCGAAGGGCTGGCTGCTCCAGCTTCGTCGTTTTCCGGGAGACCGGAGTGCTGACCATCTTTATCTTGCGATATAGGCGGTTCCACGTGAGCCGTTGCGTCAGGTGTGTCCACATACCGATGAGAATGGGTAGCCTCGAAGTCCGGACCGCCGCGGTAAACAGCGTCCGGATCAGATCCAGATGTGGCAGCATGCGTTGAGTTTTCAGACAACGGCTTATGGGGGTCCATCACTTGTTCGATCCGTTCTTTAACGCCGCAAGTAGAGCAACGCCATCCCCACGTCACCGGCTCCATGACCCCGTCGCAGACTGGGCACCACGATGAATGACCTTGATCCAACAGAGCAGATCGGACAGCCTCCGCGACCCCCTCTGCCTGCCTGCCACGTCCAAAGCGTTCCCACGGTATCCCATGGAGCCAAAATAGCAGCAACAGACCAGTCACGATCGAGGAATCCGCGACGTTGAACACGGGCCACGGGCCAATGTCGACAAAGTCGGTAACGTGTCCCTGGAGCAACCGGTCCAGAAGATTGCCGGCGGCCCCGCCCATCTGGAGACCCAAACTAAGGCGCAGCAGATTCGTAGTGGGTCGAAGATTACGGTAAAGCAGCGCCAGGATGATGATGCCCAAGAAGGCCACCAGGATTAACGCGGTGTTTTGGTCGGGGAAAAGACCGAAGGCGCTGCCGGTGTTTTGGGTGTGGGTTATCCGGAAGAATCCGTACCGGGGGAAGGACTCGCCATAGTCCAGGAATGCCCGGGCCAAGTACTTGGTGAACTGATCCGCGAGAAAAATCAGGGCGGCCAACTGGAGGAGGACCAGGTCCTTGTACATCGCCGGCGGTCCGGTTGCCGCTGGGCCGGGAAGATCTCCGTTCGATGCCATGGAGATTTACTTCAAGTGCTCGGAAAAGTGCTTGACGACCTCTGGAACCATCTCATTCTCATGGCCGGCCCAGAAATGATCGGCCCCAGCCACGATGCGAACTTCAGGCTTTCGGGAAAAAGCGCCCAGCACGGAGTCCAATTGATCCGACTGCACCAGCTTGTCCCGGTCGCCAGTTATGATGAACGTCGGCTGTTTCCCTTTCTTCAGCGGCGTGCTCTCCACGGCCCGCAGCGGCGGCGAGATCAATGCGATCGCCTTGACTTTCTTGTGCAATGAGGCGTTGCCAAGGACCACCGATGAGCCGAAAGAATACCCGGCGAGCCCGATCTTTTTCGAATCTACACCTGGCCAGGCTTTCATCAGGTCGAGGGCCGCCAGGACTTCCTGGCTTTCCTCCTCACCCTTGGAGTGCTCACCTTCACTGTTGCCCACTCCCCGGAAGTTGAAACGGAGTGTGACGAAGCCTCGCTCCACCAGCGCGTGGGACACGGCTAGGACAACATTGTTATCCATGTTGCCGCCGAACAAGGGATGGGGATGGCAGATGACAACCCCTGGCAGGGAGCTTATCTCCTGCTCGGGTTGGGCCATCACGCCCTCAAAGGTCAAACCCTTGGTTTTGAACGATACGGCACTCTGGCGCACGGCTTTCTTCCTCCTGTTTGCTAACACCATCTTAGGAGAGCTTGTAGAGTTTAGCAAGAAAGCTGATAGCTTTCAGCAGTCAGCAGTCAGCAGTCAGCAGACCGTCCGGTACACAACCATGCACGGCATACCGAATTCAACATGCGGAGCAAAAAAGCTGATAGCTGAAGGCTGTGATACCTGGTCGCTTTTTTGTTAGAATACCGCTTATCCCGAAGAACTTAGGAGCCTCCATGGACGTTATTGATCTGCGCAGCGACACCCTAACCCAACCCACCGAGGAGATGCGCCAGGCCATGGCCAACGCCGAAGTGGGCGATGACGTATACGGCGAAGACCCTACCATAAATAAACTTCAAGAGCGGGCGGCGGAAATGTTGGGCAAAGAGGCCGGCCTGCTGATGGCCAGCGGCACCATGAGCAACCTGGTGGCTGCGCTGACCTATTGCCATCGGGGCGACGAGATTGTCATGGGCGACCAGGCCCATATGTTCTGGAATGAGGCCGGCGGCGCGTCGGCTCTCGCCGGAGCCCAGATCAGACTGATACCCAATGACGATCAGGGCCGCATCGACCCCGCCGACCTGGAGGCCGCGATACGCCCCCCGGGCAATGTGCACACGTCTCCCACCGCCATGATCTGTTTGGAAAATACCCATAACCGCTGCAGCGGCGGCGTGCTGACTCCGGAGGATACCGCCAAGATAGGCCAAGTCGCCCACGCCGCCGGAGCCAGCGTCCACCTGGACGGCGCCCGTCTCTTTAACGCCGCAGTGGCTTTGGAAGTTCCCGCGAAAGAATTGGTCAAGGACGTGGACGACGTAAGCTTCTGCTTATCCAAGGCCCTGAGCTGCCCGGTGGGTTCGGTTCTCTGCGGCTCCCGTGATTTCATCGACCAGGCCAATAAGTGGCGGAAGATGGTGGGCGGCGGCATGCGGCAGGCCGGTATTTTGGCCGCCGCGGGATTAGTGGCCTTGGATACCATGATTGACCGTTTGGCCGACGACCACGCCAACGCCCGGCGGTTAGCTCAAGGCCTGGCTAATATCGACGGACTGACCGTTGACCCGGACAGCATCCACACCAACATAGTAATCTTCGAAGTGGACCCATCCCTGGGCTCGGCCGCCGACGTGATCGGCGCCCTCGACCGAGAAGGGGTCAAGGTAGGCTCACCCGGCAAGGGGGCCATCCGAATGGTGACCCACCGGCACATCTCCAGCGAGGATGTTGAAGAAACCCTGAGCCGAACTTCCAAGGTGGTCAGGGCGTTGCGCTGAGCTTTCAGCGGTCAGCATTCAGGCATCAGGAAAGGACCCGATCAGCCTATCGGCAAGACGCAAATATCTGCATAAGGGGGAAGACTATGGCAGCAGGAGACTATCTAGGCCAGTACGCCGAGGGCTGGACCAAGGGTGACGCCCAGATCATAACGGGGTCTCTGGCCGACAGCTACCAGTTGGATGATCCCAACGCCGGGATGATTAACAAACAGGGCTTCGCTGAGTACCTGTCGGGAATGTGGCAAGTTGTCGAAGGCATACGTGGCAAGACCAGCGACCCGTTGCTTGATATCACGGAAGTGGTCACCCAGGAAGACCAAGGGGTAATCACCGCCTGGGTCTGGTGGACAGTCCCCGGTACGCCGATACAGGGCAGCGGCCTGATCAAGGTGGGCGACCAGGGCGTGCTCTCGGAGCGGCTCTGCTACTATACCAAGCTGCCCGAGGCATAGACGGACGATCTCCTCGATCGGAACATCGAATCGGGATTTCCCGTCTTGACCTGACCCTTGACGGCTGTCCGCGGATCGCTCCCAGGGAGAACCACGATGCCTAGCATAGAGGTGGACAAAACCACCACCGCCCTGCTCATCGCCGACTTCTACGCGGAGACGATGGGGTCGCTACCGCATGCGGTGGACCGGAAGGTTGTGGACAAAACCCAGGCGTTGCAGCGGGCGGCGAGGGACGCAGGGATCTTGGTCTGCTACTCAGCCACCGTGTTCCGGCCGGGATACTTGGAGATCAGCGACCGCAACAAGACGTTCAGCCAGCGGAAAAACTCCGGGCAAGAGGCGGTTAGCGACCCTGAGCAACTGATTCACCCGTCGGTCAAGCCCCTGCCCGGAGAGGTTGTCGTGGGCAAGCACCGGGTCAACGCCCTGTTCGGTACCGACCTGGACATGGTGTTGCGGTCCAACAATATCGAGACCCTGGTCATTCTGGGGTACGCCACCAGCGGGGTGGTCCTGTCCACCGTGCGCTACGCCGCCGACCTGGATTACCGGCTGCTGGTGGTAGAGGACCGCTGCTCCGACCAGGACCCGGAGGTCCACGACTTCCTCACCCAGCGAATCTTCCCCCGCCAGACCGATGTTGTCGGATCTGAAGATGTGATCAGTGCGCTGAGTACCGGGTAAACTGTGTTCAGACTAGTCCAAACGCCAAATGGACATCGGCGGCACCGTGTAGGGGCGGGTTTGAAACCCGCCCCTACGCATGGAATAACAGATTTCGACTTCAACATTTTCGTTTCCGGCGTGGCCCGCGCTGATGCTTAGACGCCTGAGTCCTGCTTGTCCCCATCGCCCCACCACTCCTTCATCCTTTTGCTGATCTCTTTCTCCGTTCCCTCATCCGTCGGTTGGTAATACCGGCGGTCCTTCAATGAGGGAGGCAGGAAATCCTGCTCGACGAAGTGTCCCGGATGGTCGTGGGCGTACTGGTAGTCTTTGCCGTAGCCCATGTTGCGCATCAGCCCGGTTACGGCGTTACGCAGATGCAGTGGGACGGGTTCTCCGGCCCGTTTGCGCACGTCTTCCAGCGCCTGCTCCAAAGCCATGTAGGCCGAGTTGCTCTTGGGTGCGGTCGCCAGGTACACCGTAGCTTCCGCCAGGGGTATGCGTGCTTCGGGCATGCCCAGGAAGTGGACGGCTTGCTGGGCCGCCACGGCCAGCGCTAAGGCTTCCGGCTGGGCCAGTCCGACGTCCTCGGCGGCCAGAATGACCAGTCGGCGGGCGATGAACAGCGGGTCCTCTCCCGACTCGATCATCCGCGCCAGCCAATATAACGCCCCGTCGGGCGAAGACCCGCGCACCGACTTGATGAAAGCCGAGATCGTGTCGTAGTGCCCCTCCCCGGCTTTGTCATATAAGGGAGAGCGGCGCTGCAAGGCATCGGAGATCGTTTCGAGGTCGATCGTGGTCGCGTCTTCTACGCCGGACGTGGCGAAGGCAGCGGTCTCCAATCCGTTCAAAGCCACCCGGGCGTCGCCGTTGGCCATGTCTACCAAGTGTTCCAGCGCCGGTTGTTCCAGCTCTAGACCTAGTTCACCCAGACCCCTTTGGGGTTCAGACAAAGCCCGTTGGACGATCTTTTCCACTTCTTCGGGAGTCAATAATTGGAGGGCAAACACCCGGCACCGGGACAGCAAGGGAGCGTTGACTTCAAAAGATGGGTTCTCCGTGGTGGCCCCGATAAACGTCACGGTGCCGTCTTCCACGTGGGGAAGGATCACGTCTTGCTGCGACTTGTTGAATCGGTGAATCTCGTCGACGAACAGAATGGTTTTTTCCTGGTGCATCCCCAGGCGGTCCCGTGCCTCCGCGACGATGCGCCTCAGGTCGGCCACTCCGGAGGTGACGGCGCTGACGGACTGGAAAGAGGCTTGAGTCACCCCCGCGATCAGCCGGGCCAGGGTAGTTTTGCCGCTGCCCGGCGGTCCCCACAGGATAATGGATGGCAACCGATCGGCCTGGATAGCCCGCCGCAGCACCCGGTCTACGCCAACCACGTGCTCTTGGCCGACAAACTCATCGAACGTCCGGGGGCGCATCCGGTCCGCCAGCGGTGCGTTCTTTGCCATCTGCTGTTGGGCTTGGTGTTCGAACAAGGACATTGGTTACCCTAGCTTTCAGCATTCAGCCGTCAGCTTTTTTTGAATCACCTCGATGAACCCGCATCCGACTAGTCGATCGTTCTTGATAGCTGAAAGCTGACCGCTACGAGAAATGCGGCATCACCTCTTCAGAAAAGAGGCGCATGGATCTTTCCACTTCTTCGTGGGGAAGCATGCCACCGGTGTTGAACCAGCACATGAACTCTTGGTTCTGATACCGATCGCCCAACGATCTCAGCTTCTCCACGACCTGGTCCGGGTCTCCGATGGCGGCAAAGTCATCGTACACCCGGTCGTACGTCAGTTCGGAGATACCTCTAAGCGACCGGGTCCGGTTGGCCCGTATCAGGCCCAGATAGCTGTCAAAGCTGGCCTGGGGCATGCCTTTGGCCTTGCTCTTGTCCATGGTGACGTACACCGGGACGTTCACGTTGACCTTTACTTTGGCCGGGTCGTGACCGTGTTCGGCCAATGCTTCCCGGTACACCTCCAGCCCGTCCAGCGCCCCCTGAACGGAAACAACCAACGGCGCTACCAGGATGTTGTGTCCCAAAGAACCAACGATGCCGAAAGTGTCCGCACTATTGGAAGCGATGTACACCGGAGGATGGGGATCTTGTAGCGGTTTGGGCATGATCCTGAGATTCTGGGCTTGAAAATACTCGCCTTCGTAGGAAAGCTCGTCGCAGCTCCAGGCTTTCAGAACAAAGTCCAAGGCTTCTAGGAACCTCTCCCGTCCCTCGGCTATGTCGACGCCGTAGCCCGCGAACTGGCGGGGATTGGAGCCCCTCCCGATGCCGAAGATAGCCCGTCCGCCTGAAATGACATCCAGTGTCGCGGCCTCTTCCGCCAATCGCACCGGATTATGTAAAGGCATCAGATTGACGGCGGTGCCCACCTTTATCCGCTTGGTTGTTTGGGCGATAGCCGAGGCCACCAAGAGTGGCGCCGGCATGATGGAAAATTCCGGATTGAAGTGCAGTTCGGCCAGCCACACGGAGTCGAAACCCAATTCGTCGGCCAATTGAGACTGGGCGATAGTGTCGGAATACCGCTGTGACGGTGACTGATCTTCCGAGCAAGGCAACTGGTAGAAGACGCCAAATTCCACGCGTGAACTCCTTAAAGTCGTAGGGTAGTACCAGCGGCCGGTTCTCCTGATGGCTGAACGCTGACGGCTAAAGCGGAATGTTTCCGTGTTTCTTGGCCGGCAGTGTATCCCGCTTGTTTTGCAGCATCTCCAAGGCTCTGATCAAGCGGGGCCTCGTTTCTGACGGGTCGATGATGTCGTCGATGTAACCCCGGCTAGCCGCTACGTAAGGGTTGGTGAACTTTTCCTGGTAGTCGGCCACCAACTCCTTCCTGGTCTGGTCAGGGTCTTCGGCGCTGGATATCTCTCCCCGGTGAATTATGTTAACCGCGCCCTCGGCGCCCATCACGGCAATCTCCGCAGAGGGCCAAACGAAGTTAACATCAGACCTCAGGTGCTTGCTGCTCATCACGATGTAAGCCCCGCCGTAGGCCTTCCGTATGATGACGCTAACCTTGGGGACCGTAGCCTCGGCATAGGCATAGATCAGTTTTGCGCCGTGGCGGATGATGCCGCCGTGCTCCTGATCTACGCCCGGCATGAATCCGGGAACATCAACTAATGTCACCAGGGGAATGTTGAAGCAGTCGCAAAACCGGACGAACCGGGCTGCTTTGTTGGAAGCGTCGATGTCCAAGACCCCGGCCAGATGTTGGGGCTGATTGCCGATGATGCCCACCGTGCGGCCGTCGAGGCGGCCCAAGCCCACCACTATGTTGGGAGCGAAACTTTGATGGACCTCCATGAACTCCTCGTCATCGACGATCCGATAGATAATGTCCCGAATGTCGTAGGGCCGGTTGGCGTCATCCGGTACCGATTGAGCAAGGTCCGGGTCAGTCCGGCCTGCCCCATCGCCGGTGACTACCAGGGGTGAATCGTCCAGATTATTGCCGGGGAGAAAACCTAACAGCCGCCGCACTTCGGCCAGACACTCTTCCTCGGTTTCATAAACGAATTGGGCCACGCCGCTGCGGGTGGCATGGGAAGCCGCCCCGCCCAGCTCCTCGTGGGTAACATCCTCGCCGGTAACCGCCTTGATCACGTCCGGTCCCGTGATGTACATCTGACCCGTGCCGCTGACCATAAACACAAAATCGGTTATGGCCGGAGAGTATACCGCCCCTCCCGCTGCCGGTCCCACGATCACCGAGATCTGGGGTATCACCCCGGAGAACAGGGTATTACGCAGAAAGATATCCCCGTAGGCCGCCAGGCTGTTGACCCCTTCCTGGATCCGCGCGCCCCCGGAGTCGTTCAGACCTACCAGCGGACAGCCGGTCTTGGCCGCCAGGTCCATAACTTTACAGATCTTCTGGCTCACCGCTTCGGACAAGGATCCGCCGAACACGGTGAAGTCCTGGGCAAAGGCGAAGACTTGCCGGCCGTCGACCCGGCCATATCCGGTGACCACCGCGTCTCCCAAAAACTTGCGGTCGGCCAAACCGAAATCCGTCGCCCGGTGAGTGACAAAGGTGTCCATCTCAACGAAGGAGCCGTCGTCCATCAGCAGCGCCAGCCGCTCCCGGGCGGTCAGTTTGCCCCGGCTATGCTGTTGGTCTATGCGCTCTTGGCCGCCGCCCTTTTGGGCTTGCTGGCGCATCTGCTCCAGAGTGACCAATTTTATTTGAATGGACTGGTTTTCTGCTGTCACTAGCCCCTCGCAACCCCGCCGCCGGGCAGGTTGGCCCCATCCTAGCAGACGGGTATAAGCGGTGCAAGGCGAGGGTGGCTGAGTGGTAGAATGATAGTGGTTCCGCTCTCGCGGCGAAGATTGTTTCTTGCCTAGAATTAAGTCCAACGGAGAATCCCTGTATGAAATTCACCCGAGTCACCGTTAACCCAGAACAGATGGGTGGAGAACCCTGTATCAGAAGCTTGCGCATTCCGGTCGCCGCCGTTGTGGGCATGGTGGCTGACAGAATGCCGGAAAAGGAGATCCTTCAAGCGTTCCCCGACCTGGATACTGAAGATATCTACGAAGCCTTGCGATACGCCGCCGAAGCGGTTCGTGAGCGGCAACTGCCCCTTTTAAGTAGTCATTGAGGTTTTTGATCGACAACGCGCTGTCGCCTCAGGTGGCAGAATTATTGTGCCAAGCTGGCCATGATGCGGTCCATGTCCGCGATTTCGACATGCAAGATGCATCCGACGAAGCAATCTTTGAACTTGCCCAACAAGAAAATCGCTGCCTCATCTCAGCCGACACCGACTTCGGTACCTTAATTGGCTCTGCGGCAAGAGATTTCACCTTCGGTGATTTTGCTTCGGAGACCTTCCCAACGCCATCCCGGCGAACAGGTTCAGCTACTCCTGTCTAATTTCCCCGCTATTTCCGAGGCGATAGCCCAAGGCGCCATTATATCCGTCGAAGAGACCCGCATTCGGGTCCGTAAAATGCCTATAAACAACGGTAGGTAGCCGATGGGTGGCTTTCTCGAGATGACCGTCTGCCAAGACGAGCCCCTGGTTTGGGGACGGCGGACCTACGTCATGGGAATAATCAACCTTACTCCCGATTCCTTTTCCGGCGACGGCTTGGGCTCGGACGTTTCCGGGGCCGTTGACCAAGCGCTAAGGTTCGAGGCCGAAGGCGCTGACTTTATCGATGTAGGAGCCGAGTCCACCCGTCCCGGCCATGAATCCATCACCGCCGAAGAGGAACTGGAGCGGCTGATGCCCGCTTTGGAGGCCATGGTTTCCCGCGTCAACCTGCCGGTCAGCGTGGACACCAGCAAAGCGGTAGTTGCCAGAACTGCAGTAGCCGCCGGAGCAGCGATCATCAACGACCAATGGGGCTTGAAATCCGAACCGGAGATCGCGTCAGTCGCCGCCCAATCCGGCGCGGGTCTGATCCTGATGCACAACCAAAAAGGACGGCATTACGACGACCTCATACCTGATGTAGCGTCCAGTTTGTCCGCCAGTGCCCAAGTCGCGCTCGAAGCCGGAGCACCGAAAGGAAACATCGTTCTAGACCCAGGAATAGGATTTGGCAAGACGCCCGACCACAACCTTGAGATCCTGAACCGCTTGCGGGAGTTCACGTCCTTGGGTTATCCATTGCTGCTGGGCACATCACGCAAGTCGACCATCGGCATGGTGCTGGACCTGCCCGTAGAGGGAAGAGTAGAAGGAACGGCTGCCACGGTGGCTCTAGCCGTAGCCGGTGGAGTTGACATCGTCCGGGTTCACGACGTGCGGCACATGGTGCGGGTTTGCCGGATGAGCGACGCGGTGGTCCGGGGCTGGAGGCCTTCGGGTTGGAAACGGTAACGGCATACCTGGGTTTGGGCGCCAATCTGGGAGAACGCCGGGGGAACCTGGAAAGGGCAGCCGATTTATTGTTCCGGTCTCCATCAACTCCGGTAAGTAATCTTCAACTACTGCGATCGTCGTCCGTCTACGAGACTGCTCCATGGGGATATGCCAACCAGCCTGACTTTCTCAACTGCGTCTTAGAGCTGGAAACCGGGCTAACATCGGACCAGCTCCTAGATATCACGCAAGGGGTGGAGCGGGAGATGGGCCGGGAATGGAGCCTTAGATACAGACCGAGAGTCATCGACGTGGATATATTGTTCTACGGCGCCATTATCATCGAGCAAGCAAATCTCCAGATACCCCATCCCCGGTTGCACCAAAGGGCGTTCGTGCTGGCGCCACTGGCGGAATTGGCTCCCGAACTGACCCATCCGGTGCTTGGGCTGACGGTGCGGGAAATCATGGCCGAAGTCGATGGCAAGAGCGGGGTCAAGCTATGGGGGCCGCCGCTGGATCTCCCGCACCCCGACGGACCGGCTCTCCAGGCGTGAAAGCTAGAAAACCGGTTGACAATCTAACCCGACTATCGCATATTGGTATCGTCTGATTTTCCAACTAATCTCCCTGTTTTCCGCTATCATTTTCGGCTCGATTCCAGGGAGCCTGCTATAGAGATTGGATGATAACTTACCGAGGAGACAGGAATGGCGGATAAACAGCTAACTTATAGTGCAGACGCGCGGACCAGCTTGATGCGCGGCGTAGACGAACTGAGCCGTGTCGTTGGTTTAACCCTGGGGCCCAGCGGCAGAAACGTACTCTTCAGCCGCATGTTCGGCTTGCCGGTGGTTTGCAGCGACGGCGTTACCATCGCCAAAGAGATTGAACTGCCCGACGCCTACGAAAACATGGGCGCGCAACTGGTCAAAGAAGCCGCGTCCAAGACCAACGACGTGGTCGGAGACGGCACCACCACATCAGTGGTGTTGACCCAGGCGATCGTACGCCAGGGATTCCTCAACGTTGCCGCCGGCGCCAGCGGTATGGCCTTGAAATCCGGCATCGAGAAGGCGGTTGAAACCGTCGTGACCGAGTTGAAAAAAATGGCGATCCCCGTGGAAAACCGGGACCAGATCGCCCGGGTAGCGGCCCTGTCCGCCCATGAAGAGGCCATCGCCGAACTACTGGCCGACGCCATGGACAAAGTTGGCCGGGAGGGCGTCATCACCATCGAGGAATCCAAAGCCATGGACGACGAACTGGAAGTCGTAGAAGGAGTCCGGATAGACCGGGGCTATCTTTCGCCCCACTTCGTCACCGACACCGACCGTATGGAATCGGCGTTGGACGATCCCCTCTTCTTGATCACCGATCAAAAACTTAGCTCGCCCACCGACATCGTCGCCACTATGGAAATGGTGATTGCAGAGGGCCACCGGCCCTTGGTAGTCATCGCAGAGGATGTTGACGGTGAGGCATTGGCGACCCTTGTGGTCAACAAGATGCGGGGCACTCTTGGTTGTGTGGCCATCAAAGCGCCCGGTTTCGGGGAACGCCGAAAGGCCCTGCTGGAGGATATGGCCATCTTGACCGGCAGCACGGTCATCAGCAGCGACGTGGGCCTGCGCTTGGACAGCGTGGAGATGTCGCACCTCGGATCGGCTAGAAGACTGGTTGCTCTGAAAGACGACTCAACCATCATAGATGGCCGAGGTTCGGCGGACGCCGTCAAGGACCGCGCAGCGCAGCTTAAGGTCCAGATCGAAGAGACTAATTCCGACTACGATAGGGAAAAGCTAGAGGAGCGTCTTGCCTCTCTGGTGGGAGGCGTGGCCGTCATCAAGATCGGCGGGACCACCGAGCCGGAAGTCAATGAGCGTAAATCGCGAGCCGAAGATGCCCTATCCGCAACCAAAGCAGCGGTCGAGGAAGGCATCGTGCCCGGCGGCGGCGTGGCCATGATTCGAGCCGAGAGCGCCGTAGAGAAGTTGGAGTCAACGCTGAGCGGCGAGGAGGCTTTGGGCGCCCGGTTGGTAAGGCAAGCACTGAGCGCGCCACTGATCCTGATATGCGAAAACGCCGGCCACCGCGGCGAGGTAATTCTTAACGAAGTTCGCAACGGCGAGGGCGACTGGGGATTCGACGCCGAGGAGGGTGAGTATTGCCACCTGATTGAACGCGGCATCGTCGACCCATTGAAGGTAACCCGTTCCGCCTTGGAGAACGCCGGCAGCATAGCGGGAATGATGCTAACCACTCAGGCCGTGATCACCGAGATTCCCGTCGTAGTGCCGTTGCCCCAAGACGTCCAAGACTTCATGCACGACTAGGTCCATCCCGGTTCTTAACTCCGCATTCTAGGGAGAAGAAACTAATGGCCCGGAATGTCATCGCCAAACCGGCGGTAATGTCCGGGCCAGAATTTTGGCAAGTGACATGACATCTAACGTTCTGGACCGGAATTCAATCTCGGAGTTGATCCTAGGTTCGTCGAGCCTCATCGAGTCGTACCTATCTCTGGACGAGCAGCTTCAGCCTAACGGATTCGACCTGAGCCTAAAAGAAGTCTCTCGCCTGACCTCAGGGGGCACCATGGGATCCGGGCCGGACCAACGGACACTATCAAACACCGAAATCCTGGATTTCGACCGGGAAGGCTGGCTTCGCTTATCCCTGGGACCTTACCTGATCAGCTTCAATGAGATCGTTAACCTCCCGCTGGATCTGATGGCCTTGGGCCGTCCCAGGTCCAGCCTGTTGCGCAGCGGGGTGAGTATCCACACCGCGGTTTGGGACGCCGGCTACCGAGGCCGCTCTCAAGCGTTACTGGTGGTGCACAACGATCAAGGCTACGCGATGCAACGAGATGCACGCCTGATGCAATTGGTGTTCTTCCACCTAACCCAGCCGGTGAGCCAGGGATACCAGGGTCGGTTCCACGGCGAGAACCTGTAGAGGATTCGCGTCCGTTAACGCCGGACCGGCAGGACGCGGTTGCCGGAAGCACGCCAGTGGATTTTTCCAAAAGGTGCGCGGGATCTCCACCGGTGGGATAATAGGTCCGGTGCATCAGTGAATGACTTAAAACAAACCGTCACCGGCTACGCCCTGGAACTGGGGTTCGACCTAGTGCGTATCACCTCGACTGACGATTTCGTCCAAGACAGGGAAATAGCCCTGGAGCGCTTGCGTGACGGCTTGATGGACGGTCTGCCCTGGTATCACCAGGCTCGCGTCATGCGGGGGACCAGCCCGCAAGAGCTTTTACCGGGCGCCCGCTCAATCATATGTTTGGGCCTCAGCTACTATCGCCCGGTTCTTTCCGATGGTACCGCCCCCCGATCGGCGGGGAAGGTGGCACAGTACGCCCGGCTCCAGGACTACCACAAGGTTATGAAGACCCGGATGCGCGACTACGTTCGGGGCTTATCTTCCCAGCTGGAAACGCCGATCGACGCTCGGTGGTATGTGGATGACGGCCCCATGCTGGACCGGGCAGCAGCAGCGCGATCGGGCCTGGGTTGGTTCGGCAAAAACACTAACATCCTCACCCCAACCCACGGCTCATGGATATTCCTAGGCCAGGTCATAACCGACCTGGCGTTAGAACCGGATCCGCCTCTTAAAAAGACCTGTGGGTCCTGCGTCAGGTGCATCGACGCTTGTCCCACGGGAGCCATCGTGGCCCCTTATGTCATCGACAACACTCGGTGCATATCCTACCTGACCATTGAAAATCGGGGCCCCATACCTCGGGAACTGCGGCCCAAGATGCTGGATTGGGTCTTCGGCTGCGACATTTGCCAGGATGTCTGCCCGGTGAACCGGAATGCCCTCACCGGAGACTCAGCGATGTGGAAACAAGGGTCCAGGGGCGACTCCCATGAAGCAAAGATGGGCACCCTAGATCTGGTTGATCTGCTCCGGATAACCGAGGAGGAATTTCGGCAAAGATTCAAGGGTAGCCCGATACTCCGCGCCAAACGAGAAGGCCTGCAAAGGAACGCATGCGTGGCCTTGGGAAACCAGGGAGACCCCTTAGCGATCCCGGCCTTGAATGAAGCCTTATCTCACAGTTCGCCGTTGGTAAAAGGCCACGCCGCATGGGCTTTGGGACAGATCGGAACCGTTGACGCACGGGAAGCCTTGAAGGCCATCCGGCCTAATGAGGTGGACCAGGAGGTTTTGGAGGAGATCCAAGCCGCCCTAGACGACACGGCTGGCCGGGATGCTGTCCCCGTCATCGACAACATCTGAACTGAGAGCACGACAGGGGCGAGATTACACTCCCGTTCGTATGATTCCGGCAGTAAAGTGTCTACCCATCGGGAGCGGTCCCAGGGGATGCGGGCGCACTGGGAGGAGTAGGCGCCTGTGCGGGCCCACATTGGGGCGACTGAGCCCCAGCAGGCGGCTGAGCCGGGCCACCTGGGGCTGCGGTTGCTCCGGGTCTCGTAGGAGCCTGGGCTAGGGTGCCCGGGGCCGCCAAACCTGGCCTTTGTCCCCCGCCCCGTCCGCCGTGTCTCCTCGAACCCGATTTTCTCTTGCGGTTGCCCGAAGGAGGTTGAAGGGTTGGCGTCGGCTTGTAGTCCTTCCCAAACTTCAGCTTCTTCATCTCTTCTTCGATCAAAAGAAAATCGGCCTTGGGCAACAGGTGAAGATTTCCCTGGAAAGCCATATACCAATTTTCCGGCGTCCACCGCTTCACATAGTCCAATCGGGGCGCCAGCAGGTTGGCGTCGATGTATTGAGTTTCTTCCAAAATGATTTCAGGCTTTATCTCAATCCGAAATGGCCAATCGGCGTGGCCCTCATTCTCCCAGATAGGCGTGTCGTCCTCAAAGAAAGATGTGGTGGCCGTGACGGTGGCGGTGAATTTACGCTTGTGGGTAACGTAATAAAGTATGCGGTCGCCGTTTCCGATACGTTGAACCTTGCGCCGGTGCTGTGGCTTCAAACCCAGTAAGTTGAACCCACGCTCCTGCGTTATCCGGAAGTTCTCGGCGTTGCAAACCACCATCCAGAAATTAAGAGGCATAATCCCTCCGAGCAGCCCACCGGCATCTGCGGCATGGCCAGGCCGGATTCTGTTTATATTTTACCATGCCGAAGCGCCGTTGTTCCCTGTGGGGTCCATCACCTCAAGGACGATTCTCGCCACCTGTTCAAAAAACCGGTTGTCCTGTCAGGTTGGTTGGTGTAACATCATTCCGGCTGCGGAACGAGGCCAAGTTGAAGCTGGGCATGGCAGTTCCATGAATCAACTATTAGGCTTGCCGTGGACGCCAGCCTATTCGTGAGCCGGACGGCAATCCGGCCCCGGGAATCCCAGTGAGAGAGGAAAAGGAATGACATCAAGCGGTTCCAGAGAGCGGGAGATCGCCATCGTTGGGGTGGCCGAGTCCGACGAGATGGGTACGGTGCCCAATAAGTCATCGCTGCAACACCATGCGGAAGCGGCCCACAATGCGCTGGCGGACGCCGGACTCTCCAAGAATGACGTGGACGGGATTTTCACCGCCGGGTTTTCCACGATGGCCACTGCCGAGTACATGGGCATCCAACCCAGATTTACCGACAACACGTCGGTAGGTGGTTCATCCTTCGTGATTCACGTCGCCCACGCCATAGCCGCGATCAAGGCTGGTTACTGTGAAGTGGCGCTCATCACCCACGGACAAGCGGGGCGGTCCACCCGGGGCCGGGTCCCCGGCGACCCTAACCTTCCGGTCGCTCAATACGAAGCGCCTTACGGCATGGTTGGTCAGCCCATCAACTACGCGCTGGCTTGCTCCCGGTACATGCACGAATACGGCGAAGACCGCGCCAGACAGGCCATGGCGGAGATCGCTGTTTCCACTAGAAAGTGGGCGAACCTAAATCCCAAGGCAGCGATGCACGACACCCCGATGACCTTTGAAGACTACCACGACTCCCGATACGTGGCATGGCCTTTCCACTTGTTTGACTGCTGCCTCGTCACGGACTCCGGAGCGTCCATAATCGTGACCACCGCGGAGCGAGCCCGAGCTTGCCGCAAGGAACCCGTTTGGGTTTTGGGCGCCGGGGAGGGTCACGACCACAACCTGATCAGCATGATGCCGTCCCTCACGTCCCTGATCGCACGGGAGACCGGCCCAAAAGCCATGGCCCAAGCGGGCATCAGCCACGACGATATCGACCTGACGATGATTTACGATTCCTTCACCTATACTGTAATGCTGACACTGGAATCTCTGGGCTTCTGTGGCCGGGGAGAGGTAGCGGACTTCGTTGCCGGCCAACGTACCGCGCCCGGCGGGGACTTCCCCCTGAACACCAACGGCGGCGGATTGTCATATTCCCATCCGGGGATGTACGGCAGCTTCCTCTTGGTAGAGGCGGTACGCCAACTTCGCGGCGAGGCCGGCGACCGGCAGGTGCACCGTAAAGGGACCAATGACCAAAATCCCCAGATATCCCTAGTCAACGGTACCGGCGGCTCTCTGTCTTCCACCGGCACCGTGGTGCTTGGCACCGGCTGATCGATACTCCCGCTACCTCAGACTCCCGCATCCCCTCGCCGTAACGTCAATAACGGCGAGGGGTTTTTATTTGTGAAAACTTCGAATATTCAGCGTAACCGGTACAAGTAGCACACATAACATTCCCGTCGCCTCTGCTAGTATTCAACGATATTGGCTTGGTGGTCATCCGCCAACCCATCTTTATCTGCTAATAGCGAAGGAATTCGTTATAGCGAAAGGATTCGATCATATGGAACAGTCTATAAACTCGTTTCTCCAGCACCTCATTGTCGAAAAAGGTTTTTCCCGCAACACCTCCGAAGCCTACCGCAACGACCTCGGCCAGTTCTATCAATTCTTCCAGGACCACAACAAAATCGAAGTAAACGGGAGTAGTCCCTGGCGGCTGGTGGACCTGGAATTGCTGAACAAGTACATCAGCGACCTGCGGGGCAACAAAGGCTACCGCGACACCACCACCGCCCGAAAAGTGGCCGCTCTTAAGTCCTTCTTCGGTTTTTTGACCGAAAGCGGCACGGTAACCGAAGACCCCACCCAATCGCTGAGTTCCCCCCGGGTGGGAAGGTCCCTGCCCAAGGCTCTCTCTCAAGACGAGGTTGCCAGACTTCTGGACATGGCATCGAGGTCTGGGAGCAACGAGGGACGCCGCGACGCCGCCATCCTGGAACTGCTGTATGCCACGGGACTCCGCGTTGGCGAGTTGGTGTCGCTGAATCTGCAGAACGTGGACCTCAACGATTCCTACATCCGCTGCTGGGGCAAGGGCTCCAAGGAGCGCATCGTATACATGTACCCAAAGGCTCTGGCCGAGATCAAAAGTTACCTGCACAAGTCACGTCCGGGATTGCTGGGAACCGAGAAAAGCCAGTCGGCCTTGTTCATCAATCACCGCGGGCAACGCCTGACCCGGCAATGGGTGTGGAACATACTGAAAACTTACGGCGAAAAAGCGCATCTCCCCCAGAGGATCACCCCGCATACATTGCGGCACAGTTTCGCCACCCATTTGTTGCAGAACGGGGCCTCGTTGCGCCACGTTCAAGAGTTATTAGGGCATTCAAGTATCTCTACCACCCAGGTGTATACCCATCTCACCGATGGCTATCTGCACCGTGAATACGAAAAGAGCCATCCCAGGGCCTAAGCCGAACACGGAATGGCGATGCACGTAGGAGCAGGTTTGAAACCTGCCCCTACCAGGTTGGGCGGCGCCGGTCACCCCAAGCAACCGCAGGTTCTCTCCAAACTGCCAGGCCCACTGCCCAATTCGGCCAATTGCTGTTATAGTAAAATTGTCGGCCCAGGAACCGGGTTGGTTGAGATTCGCTCAGACACTCCCGCTCCTGACATGGGCGTGACGGACATCAGGAGGTAGATTTCCATGCCGGGTAAAGCTCGCCGAGTGGCGTCTCGCCAGGCACAACTCAACCGAAACAAAAGGCAGCAACGGGGTCCCAGCGGGATTCCCGCCGTTGAAGCCACGGCGGACACCGAAGATCAGCCGTCCGCCGAAGAAGCTACCAGTCAGGCCAATGGTGTTGTGACTTCCTCCGAGGCTACCGCGGCTGCGCCTGCCGCAACTGCGGCCGCCCGCGCGCCTCGCCCCGCAGGCCCAGGCCGCCTTCGGCGGGAACATGTCGCCTCGGCCAACTACATTGGTGCTGAGTTGCGCCGTATCCTAACAATGGGTAGCGTGATATTGGTGGTCCTCATCGTCTTGGGAATCACCGTGTAGAAGTAATGGCCCTTTCATTATTCGAACGGCGCTTGCGTAACGCCCCGAACCGTCCTGGTGTTTACATCATGAAAGACGTCCGGGGCAACGTTCTATATGTGGGGAAGGCCAGCGTCCTCAGCAACCGGCTCCGCAACTACTTCGGATCGCCCGCCAATCTGCCCAACAAGATTCGCCGGATGCTCGGCCAGTTGGACGACTTCGAGTGCATCGTCACCGACACCGAGGCCGAGGCGCTGATCCTTGAAAACACCCTGATCAAGCGCCATAAACCCCGCTACAACGCCCGGCTCAAAGACGATAAGACTTACCCTTACCTGAAGATTGACCTTGCCGAGGATTTCCCCAAGGTCTACATCACCCGTAAGGTCGCCAAAGATGGCGGCCGGTACTTCGGCCCCTTCGCCACTGCCGGTACCGTTCGCCAGACCATGGACCTGATAAAGAGGCTGTTCCCCTACCGGTCTTGCACCAAGGCCATCACCGGCAAAGATGCGCGCCCTTGCTTGGAATACTACATCAACCGGTGTGTCGCTCCTTGTACCGGGCTGGCCAGCAAGGAAGATTACGCCAAAGTGATCAATCAGGTCACGCTGTTCATGGAAGGCGATACAGAAGCGGTAACCACCGACTTGCAGACCAACATGGAGAAAGCGTCGGAGGAACTGGAGTTCGAGAGAGCCGCCGTTCTGCGGGACCGGATGCGCAGCGTCCAGAAGGTCGCCGATGAGCAGCAGATCAAGGTTGACGCCAACCCCATCAGCGACATGGACGTCATCGCATTCACCCAGAGCGACTCAGATACATGGGTCGAGGTGTTCTTCATCCGGCACAACAAGCTCATCGGCCGGGACCACTTCTTTATGGACGGCGCTCAGGACGAGTCTCCCGGCCTGGTGATGGGCCAGTTTATCAAACAGTTTTATCAGTCGGCCTCGGCCATTCCGCCCCGGATCCTCCTGCAACACCATCTAGAGGAGGAAGAGTTGATCGGCGAGTGGCTGCGAGAGTTGAGGGGCGGTCCCGTCCGTCTGGTCCTGCCGCAACGAGGTCAGCACAAGAAGCTGATAGACATGGTAGCGGAGAATGCCCGCCAGGGATTGAAACACCACCGGGTAAGGTGGCTGGACAACACGGATGTTATCCACCAGGCCATGGCCGAGCTCCAAGAAGAATTGACCTTGCCCACCGATTTGCGGCGCATGGAATGCTACGACATCTCCCATATTCAGGGCACTAACACCGTGGCCAGCATGGCCGTATTCGAGGACGGCAAGCCCAAGTCTTCCGAGTATCGCCGTTTCAAGATAAAGACCGTGGAAGGCGTGGACGATTTCGAGAGCATCCGGGAGGTGCTAAGACGCCGCTTCAAGCGGATGGCAGACGCGCGGGTCAAAGGGAATCGGCCGGATGACAATGGCGCCCAAGATAAAGAAGACAGTTGGGGTATCTTCCCCGACCTGGTGTTGATCGACGGCGGGAAAGGACAGCTTTCGGCCGCCCTGGAGGTGTTCCTTGAGATGGGACTGGACAACGTCCCCCTGGCGTCTCTGGCCAAGGAGAATGAGTGGCTGTACGTACCCCATACTCCGGAGCCCATCGTCTTGGCCCGGAATTCCCAAGCGCTGTATCTGGTGCAGCGGATCCGCGACGAAGCCCACCGCTTCGCTATAACCTATCACCGGAATCTACGCAGCAAAAGCAGCCTGAAATCTCCCCTCGACATGGTGACCGGCATCGGCCCAAAGCGCAAGCGCATGTTGCTGCGCCGGTTCGGCTCGGTCAGCGGTATCAAGCACGCATCGTTGGATGAAATAGCCGCGGTCCCCGGCCTTACCCGCTCCCTGGCGATCCTCCTCAAGCAAACCCTGTAAGCCGCTGGGCTAGGCCCCCACCGAGGGAAAGTGTCCCGGTTGGAGTCTCAAGATTGGCTACTCTCACCCAAACTGTTACACCTCAAGCCGCCGCGGTAACGGATCACCCATGGTTCTGTTCCAATGCCGTTATACACTTCTACCGCAATCCGGTTGATTACCAGACTGCGGTCGGTTAGTATTACCTGGTGGGGTGGTATTCATAGCTAGGTAATGCATTATGGTAAAGGTTTCCATTTCTCTCCCAAGCAACGCGCAGATAACCGTTGAGTCTCAAGACCAAGCCGAACTTCAGGAAATAGTAGGGATGCTGCCTGGCCTGTCCAGGGAGTTAATGCATTATTCCCCCGAAACCGGCACGGCGGCCAACGGCGCCACTTCCCAAGCGCTGGACACGGAAAAGGGTAGTAGTGTAGACGATTCTTCCAGCATTATCGTGAACGTCGAAACCCCGGCTCCTCCTCCGGAAATTGCTCCAAGCCCAGTGGACGGTGATGACACCGTGGATCCGTCCGGCCAATCACCCGCCGCCGAAGAGATCATTCAACCTCCATCCGAACCCCCTCAGGAGTCTGCTCCGGTTGGCCGCGTAAAGGCCCAACAGGCAGCCCGGTCGGCAGCCGCGGAATTGGCGTTCGTGCAGTTCTGCCAGTCGATCAACCCCTTGGGCGACATGCGCAAAGTGGTGGTTGCCGCGGAAGGCGCGGCCCAATTCCTGGAGATGGATAGTGTGGACGCCGACGATCTGGCAAGCCTGTTCGACCGGGTGGGCTGGCTGATACCCCACAGCTTCACCCAAACCTTGCGCAACGCCGCCCGAAGCAAGTTCCGGTGGTTGGAGCGGGTACCCGGCCGTTCCGGGCACTACATGGTTACCATTCTAGGCCGCACAACTATCCTGGGCGAGTAGCTGCCAGGCTTCCTCCCTCGTTCATGCCGCGGGTTGCGGCCCACCCACGCTGGTACTATGCTTACAACGTCGTTCTGGCTTCGGTCATGGAATGCCTTCCCACATCTCTGAACGCCGAAGCGCCCGAATATTCACCGGCAGATTGCCGGATGTTGGACCGGGCATTCACTGGACCATTTTCCACAAAGTTCATCCTCTTGAAATTAATAGTTGAGAAGCGAGAATCATGAAATGGAAGGCCCCAGCTACGCCATACAGGAAATGGCTGAACTTAAGATGGTGGTGTTCCACCTTTAGGGAACAAAGGGATCGCACCTATAAACAGCAACTGCCGTCAACCGGGCTTATTCACCAGGCAAGGAAGGATCAATAGATACATGGAAATCATAAAAGAAGGGCCCAGACGGGCCCTGGCGGTGACCCCTCATCCGGACGATTGTGAGGGGGGCTGCGGTGGCACCCTATCAAAGTGGATCCGTGAATCCGAGACGGAGGTGGTGGTAGTCCTCTGCACCAACGGCGACAAAGGAACCTCTGACCGCGACATGACGCCAGAGTTGTTGGCGGCAACCCGGGAGCGGGAGCAGAAGGAAGCCTCCGATGTTATGGGGGCCGCGAACGTGGTTTTCCTCTCTCATCCCGACGGCGGCCTGGAAGACACCATGTTGTTTCGCAGCCAGGTGGTGCGGGCCATCCGGATGTACAAGCCGGACATCATCATGGCGATCGACCCCTACCGCAGCATCAGCCACACCCACCGTGACCATCGTATGAGCGGCCAGGTGGCCGTGGATTCGGCGTTCACTTACGCTTGGAACGAACGGCATTTTCCGGAACAGATCACCAAAGAGGGGTTGGAGCCACATCGCGTCACCGAGATTTATCTATGGGGTAGCGAGGATCCCGACGTTTTCGTGGATGTTTCGGAGTACCTGCAGATGAAGGCCGACTCCCTGACCAAACACGCCAGCCAGATGCGCGGCCCCGTGGAAGGCCGGCTTGAGCGGGTGACGAATGGAGCGGCCCGGAGCGGGGAGAAGGCTGGAATTCCGTATGCCGAAGGGTTTCGCCGCATCCGGTTTGAGATAGGGTCCAGGGATTGGCAATACCTGAGTTGCTAACTTAGCTGTCAGCTATCAGCTTTCAGCCGTCGGGAGAAGGCCGTTAGGCGCCGTCCTGGAGTTGCTGGATTATCCGGCGTAATTGGACTTCTTCTATAGGCCCATCGGTAGAGGGTGAGAAGTTAACGTCGTCCAATAAGTCTCCGTACCTTTCCAGGAATCTTCCGGCTATCTCGTCGTACTCGCCGATCACGGCGAAAGCGTCCACCATTTCATCGCTGATCAACTCGCCCATCTCCGCCCATTCGCCCTTTAGGGACATCTGGTGTAGTTGGACCCCGATCTCCTCGAACCCGTGGGCTTCCAATACCGGGAAGTAGGTCCTGGTGGAGGCGTAGAAAGCGATACGGCGGCGCACTTCGACCGTGGCGGCCCGGATGCTGCTTTGGTTCGGCCCGGTGATGATGAAGCCGCTACCGGTTAGCCGGGCTAGCGGTCCTTCACGGCCGGCCTTCTCGGCTCCTTTTTCCAGACCGGGGCGAACTACGTTGCGCACGTACTCCGCCGAAGTAAGGCTGTGCAGCATCAAACCGTCGCAAACTTCGCCGGCCACTTGGCAGTTATACGCATTCACGGCCCCAGTGAAGACTGTTGGCGCCGGATACAGGCTGGGACCGGGGTTGAAAAATGGAGTCATAAGAGAGAACTGGTAGTACTTCCCTTGATAATCCAGCTTGCTCCCCGTTGCCCAACAATCCCAGATATGCCGCAGGGACTGAACGTACTCCCGCAGTTTTGGCCCAGGGGCCTCCCAAGTCGTCGAGAACCGCCGCTCGATGTGACCTTTAACCTGAGTCCCCAAGCCCAATCGAAAACGGCCCTGGGAAAGATCCTGCAGATCCCTGCTGGTGTGAGCGGTCACCATTGGCGAGCGCGGGAAGGCTATAGCCACGCTGGTGGCCAAAGTTACCCGTGAGGTGGACGTGGCGGCCAGCGCCAGGGGCAGGAACGGGTCGTGGGCGGTTTCGCTGCTGGATACACCGTCATATCCCATCGATTCGGCCCAGGCCGCCTCGCCGGGAACACCGCTTAATTCTTTGGAACTCAACCGGTAGTTGACGCGCATGAAGGCCTCCAAGATGGAAATAACTCGACCGATGTTAGCACAGCGGCATCTCAGAATGTCGCAAGGAATCGATTCGGCAGGAACGAATCAAGTTCGACCCTGCCGGGTTAGGAGAGCGGAAGGGGGAAACTGAATATCTCTGTTGGCCGTCGTTTAGGCAAGATCAAGAGCTTCACTCCGTGGGCATCAAGCAGATTCCTAGAAACAACCACCCGAAGGTCCTTAGCCAAAGAGCTTCGGGCCGGGCGGTTATCCTTGGGCGAAGAAGGGGCTTGTTCCCCCCTGGATCCGGCCCTTCCGGGCCCGACTGGCTGAACCGTCCTTATCACTATGGCCGGTCCGCCTTGCCTCCGGCACGCCTTAACCTGGATCGCCTCTCCGGGGAGGGTCCACTCGGCTGCGCTGCGGATCAGGTATCCTAGCGCCCGAACCAGGCAAATAGGATCAACCAGCGCCACGGGTAAGCCAGGCTCGCATTGAAAAGTTACCGCCTTCGACCAATCGGTTAACTCCAGATCCGCTTGCGCCAGATCAAACAAGACGTCGATACTGGTGTGTTGAAGATTGAGACTTAGCAGGTCAGGCTGACTATCGGCGGCTAGCAACAAATCACCAACCACATGGTCCAAGCGGTCTGTTTCCCGATCGATAGTTTCGAGGAATTCCCGGTAAATCTCCGGCGGCCAGCTAACGTCCGGCTGGAGCAAGGCACTGCTGTAGCCTTTAATAGCGGTTAGCGGCGCCCGCAGCTCATGGACGGCGCCGGCCCTCTTTGACGGTTGTACTTGTAGGGCCTGCCGATCTCCCGGCTTCGCTCTTTGAATGGCAAACCGCGCGTTCTGGATCACCGGAGCAACCAGTAGGGCGAGCCGCTCCAGAACTCTAGACTCTTCGGCGGTAAACTCTGATGCGCCCTCACGTATCAAAGACAAAGCGCCTATCTCTTGATCACCAAACACCAGACAGGTTCGTAATCTGCGGCAATCGACGTTGTTGAAGTACATTGCCCTGCCAATGCCGCCAGGCCAATGCAGAGCGCTGAGTTCGCTGGCAGCCGGGTCGATCCAGGTCACGGTGGCATGATCGAATGGAATCAACTCGTTGACCGCCTTAGGCATATCCCCAAACACCCGTTCCAGTCCGTCCAAAGAGCCTGGCGCCTTTCCCATTTCGTCGATGACGGCCAACTCTTTAGCCTTTCCTTGCAGCTGGTTATCCAAGCGGAGATTGGCTACCCAAGGCCTCAGGAGTTCTGCGGCCTTGGACAAAAGGCCCAGCTCGCCCGGCCCATAGGCATTTGGCCATTGGCTTTCCAACGCAACAACAGCGGCAACATCACCTGCGTGATGGACGGGGGCTATCAATGCCGATCTCAGATCGGCGTTGTCGTCCAGGTCCGGCCAAAGGGAGGGACCGAATTGTGGTTTGTCCTGAATAATCAAACCCGTCCCGCTTGAAGCAAGCGACTCCCAGGCCACGCCGTCAAGATCTTGATTTGGTCCAAGTTCGCCGCGGCAGACCCCCACACCAAGCTGACAGACCCGGCTCAAGTTGCCGCCCGTCTCATCGGCCAGATAGAAAGTGATCCTGTCGTGGCGCATCAACTGCTTAACTTCGTCCGCGAAACGCCGGTACAAGGTATCGGGTGGTAGGTTGGCGGCAACCAAAGACGCGATGTTCTCCAAAGCCTGGTCTTCGATCGACTTGCGGCGCAGGCGTTCCTTCAAGTGGATATTCTCCAGCGTCAACGCCAATTGCCGGGTGATGGCTTGAAGCGGTTCCGCCTGCTCATAGCCGCACCCATGGGGGAAAACACCGCGAAACAGAACCGCGCCTAAACACCCTTCCTGTCCTTGGAGGTTTATTCGCAGCGAATGTTCCGGGATGTCAGTAGGGCTGGGCATATGCGCCAATGACGTGCCATGAGAGGTTCCGAATCGATGCGGAGGCCCCCAAGTGAATGCCACCTGGCCAGGATGACCCTCAGAGTTCAATAAGACAACCGCCAGGCTTCGGGGGTGAAGCACTGGTTGGACCTGGGACACAAACCGGTCGCCGGCTTCCATGACGGCCGTGTCGAAATCGGCAGTGGCCTCGATATATCCCATCAAAATCCCAAGCCGGCGTCAGACATGAATACCTGCCGGTATTTACGGGGCAACGTCCCAGCGATGGCACAGATCAGCATGATTCTATCTCACCAGCCAACCTTGTTTGGTAAGCCCGCCCCAAGAAAAGCGGTTAAGTATCGTCAGCCACCAAATCCCGGTAGATCTGATCGGACTTAGCAGCCATAACGAAATCGTTGCGATGAAGGTTGCGGATCTTGTGCGTCCACCAGGTGACGGCAACCCGTCCCCACTCGGTAGTCAACCGGGGATGGTGCCCCTCGGATTCAGCCAGACTCCCAACTTCGTTGGTGAAATCCAGGGCATGTTGGAAGTTGTTGAACTTGAACACTCGGTCCAGCTTGCTTATCCCATCTTCCGAAATCAGGTCCCAATCAGACACTTGGGCATGCAATTCAGCCACCTCTTCCTGCTCCACCGGCGGCGAGTCCCGGCGGCAGGCCACGCATGTTTCCTGATTGAGTTGAGTCATCACTAGCTCCCTGACAACAAGATAGACGTCGTGATTCACCAAGTAATCTTAGGTTCGATAGGCCAGCCTATTCCGGGTCAGCCTAGTGGTGAGATTCACCAAAATCGATACTGAATCTTAGCACAGACAATGGCTTCCCCGTCGCCGGCGCAACCTCGGCACGGCGGCCAACCTAGTGACAAAGGGGCCTGCCGCATAATATATTGGGCATAGCGATTGAGTTGGCAAGGCATATTTTCTCCGCCCAAGATCCGGCATCGGGCTCGCCCAGCCAACCGGTGGAGAGAATAAACCCAAAATACAAACTCGATAAAGGCGGCGAAGATGATTTTCGGAGCGATCACGAATTCCTGGAAAATTCAATTGAACGACACGGACCTGCCAGACTTGGTGTCCGACGCCAAAACCAGAGGCGCAAAACACATCGAGCTCAGGCAGACCTGTTTGGGAGACTGCGAATCCGGGGAAGGCGAAAACTGGCGCCCGGTCTTACCCCGCTTGCAGGCCTTAGTAGACTCATTCCCGGACTTAGACTTCGACCTGGCGATGGCTTGGCCGTGCTTGACGAAGAAGTCCGACCCCAAAGGTGAACAGTTCCAAGCCGCATTGGAAGCAGCTAAGCTGGTGGGCCGGCATACGCCTCACCTGAGAATCGTCGACCCCAGTCCCTTCGATCAGGCATGGGAGAAGGTAGAGGACATACCGACGGAAGCCCTTGGCGTGACCGAGTTAGCCCGGGAGGCGGCCAGTCAGGGCGTCATCCTATCCATGGAGAACTCTGGGCAGCCCATTCGGAGCATGGCACTTCTGGTCAGCGAAGCCCGGAAGCAGCTCTCGGATGAGGAGGGCTCCTACCTTGGACTCTGCCCCGACGCGACCAACCAATTGCGGCGATTTCCCGAGAGCGACCCGCTGGCCGAGCTAGACGCGGTACCGCTGGACATGCTCAAGATCGTGCACTTCAAGCAGGCCCGGGATGGCCGGGCGCATCCCACAGTAGATACCGGCGACCTGGATTGTTTGAAGATGTTGCAACTATTGGAGGCTAAGAACTACCAAGGGCCGGCAATCATGGAGATTCCACCCCACGAACAAGTGCTGGAAAACTTATCGGCCAGCTTCGCCTATCTGCGGTCCTAGACTAGGCGAGTTTACAGTAAGAATATGCGGTTAGTTCTCATATGACCAACTACACTAACTACACGGTTTCCATCCACTACGACCGTAGGCTTTACCGCCATGACATCGCCGGGTCCATCGCTCACGCCCGAATGCTGGGCAAGCAGGGAATCATCAGCGAAGAGGACGCCGGGCTGATAATTGATGGTCTGGGAAAGGTGCGTCAAGAGATTCAAGAGGATAAGTTTCCTTGGGACGAGACTCTAGAAGACCTGCACATGAACATCGAAAGCCGGCTGCACGCCCTGATCGGCCCGGCCGCCGGGCGTCTGCACACTGGGCGGTCCCGTAACGATCAGGTCGCCCTGGATATGCGTCTCTACACCAAAGATGTCCTCAAGGAAACCGTGCAAGGTTTGCGCGCGACACAGGGATCTTTGTTAACCCTGGCCACCCGGCATCAGACCGTGATCATGCCGGGATACACTCATCTGCAGCGGGCGCAGCCGGTGCTGTTCGCCCACCACTTGCTGGCTTACTTTCAGATGTTTCAACGGGACATCGACCGGTTCCGCGACTGCTACCGCCGCACCGACGTTCTTCCTCTGGGAAGCGGCGCGTTAGCTGGAGTGGCCTACCCTTCCGACCGGGATTTTTTGGCCCAAGAGTTGGGTTTCCGGGAGGTCAGCGCCAATAGCATGGACGCAGTCTCTGACCGGGACTTCCTCCTGGATTATCTGGCGGCGGCGGCCATCTGCATGATGCACTTTTCGCGTCTCTCCGAGGAGATCGTTATCTGGTCTAGCCGTGAGTTCGGGTTCATCCGGCTTTCCGACGAATTCACCACCGGCAGCAGCATCATGCCGCAAAAACGGAACCCGGACTTTGCCGAGTTGGCCAGGGGCAAAACCGGACGGGTGTACGGCGATCTGATGGGGTTGCTGACCGTGATGAAAGGGCTTCCCATGACCTACAATCGCGACTTGCAGGAAGATAAAGAAGGGTTTTTCGACGCCGTCGATACGCTGCTAGCAACGTTCCAGGTCTACCCGGACATGCTTAAAGGTCTCGTTCTGGACGAAGAGCGAGTAGCCAGCCTGGCCGGCGAGAGCTTCATGCTGGCCACCGACGTGGCCGATTACCTGGTGAACAAAGGAATGCCTTTCCGGGAAGCTTACGGCGTGGTGAAAGAGCTGTGTAGACACTGCGAAACCCAGGGAAAGGACCTCCAGGACCTTACCCTGGAAGAGTACCACCGCTTCTCCGACAATTTTGACCAAGATGTGTATAGCATCACCGCCGAGTCCTCCGCGGCGGCCCGGGACAATCCAGGGGGTACCGCGCCAAACCGGGTGGCCGAAGAATTGAGCCGCGCCAAAGAATTACTGGAGTCAACCGCCAATGACCTCTGAAGCACGAATCCTCATCGCTCCTTCGGTCCTAGCCGCGGACTTCGCCAGCTTGGGACAGCAGGTACGAGACGTTACCGAAGCTGGCGCCGACTTGATCCACGTGGATGTCATGGATGGCCGGTTCGTGCCTAACATATCTTTCGGAGAGGTGATCGTAGACGCCATACGCCGCTCCACCGATCTGCCTTTGAACATCCACCTGATGATCCACAACCCGGACGATTTACTGCCCGGCTTCATGAAATCGAAGTCGGATCAGATATTGGTTCACGCCGAGGCCTGTCCTCACCTTCACCGGACCGTGACCAAGATAAAAGAGGCGGGGCATCAGGTGGGAGTGGCGATAAACCCGGGCACACCTATTTCCGCGTTGGAAGAAGTGCTGCCCCTTCTTGATATCGTGCTAGTGATGACGGTGAATCCCGGTTTCGGCGGCCAGTCGTTTATCCCGGAAGCCCTGAACAAAGTCAAACGGCTATACCGGACGATTCAATCTCAGGGATATGCGGCGCAGATCGAGGTTGACGGCGGGGTGAAGGCGGACTGGACGGCCCAAGACTCGGTGAAAGCCGGGGCAAGCATCTTGGTCGCCGGGACGGCGATATTTAACGATGCCGAACCAGTGACTCAATCAATGGCGCGGATGCATGGCTGCGTCCACGGGTTGAAGCCGGAATAGATCGGCGCAGGCCGCAGGGTCTGGCCGCCTTGGTATTAAGCCAGCGCGGCGACGGCCTTACGGACCTTGGCCGACTTGCTGAGGGACCGCAAGCATCGAGTGCAGATCTTAACCTTGATCGACTTGCCGTCCTGCACCAGGGTCTGCTTGTGAACGTTGGCCATGAATCGCGTTTTGGTGTGGCGGTTGGAGTGGCTGACGTTGTTGCCGGTCATTCCAGCCTTTAAACAGATATCACATCTCATATTGCTTGATTCGATCCTCGAATATTAACCGGCTCCGAGCCGCCCATCCATGCTCGGATGGCGATTCCAAGTATACCACGCGGTGGAAACCGTAGCCACTGATTTGCTTACTCTGAGCGATGAATCCGCCGCCGGCTACGCCTTGAATCACGCAAACAGAAAAGCTCTAGACCGGGCGCCGGTCCCTAGCCGGCAGAAATTCTTGTAGGTCTTCACGCTTTTTGTATTCCGGAACCGGGGTTTCCAAGCCCTGTCTGGGAACAAACACCGACCGCTCAACCAACTGGTACTTGTGAACATACCGGGGGCAATTGGTGTACACCTCTGTCGCCTGGACCCGAATCATGAACTGAGCCTCGGGGTACTCGGACAGTAGTTCATCGTCGTCGAGAATGGAGGCAATCCCTTGCAATCGCAGCCGCTGTTGGCCTTCAAAATCCACGAATAGCATGCCTACATTTGGATTTTTCAGCAGGTTGCCCATGGATTGAAATTTCCCGTTGCCATCGTAATTCGGGAAAGCGAGCCACTTCTCATCCAGTACTCGCACGAACCCCGGGTCTCCACCCTTGTATGAGCAGGTTGGCAGCCCTCTGTGGTCGCACGTCGCTAGGAAGAACATGTCCGCCTTCTCGATGAACTCCTTCTGCGATTCTCCGATGGTCTCCGTGACCCTTCCGGTCAAATGGTCGGCCAGCCGCCGGGTGTCGAATCTATCCTGCAATTGCCGGTTGCCGTCGTGATAATCGTGCACCTTTCCGTTCATGGCTAGTCTCCGTAACGAAGCGACTTATTTCCGGGGTCAGGAATGGTCTTGATCGCGGACCCGGTAGATCTCCACCACGGCGTTGTCAACAAACGACCCTTTTATCGGAGGTCTTGGCTTTTTCACCCGCACCTGCACGGCGTCTACTGGAAATTCCTCCAGGATCCTCCTGGCAACAGCCTCGGCGGTGGCTTCCAGCAGGTTTTTCGACTCGCCTTCCAGCACCTTTTGCACCGCCCGGAAAAGGTGGGTGTAGCTCACGGTGTCTTCCAAACGGTCCGATCTGCCAGGGACCCCCAGATCCATCTCCACGGTAAGGTCAACCACGTAGGATTGGCCCAGGGACCGTTCCTCCGCGTTTACCCCATGGAAGCCATAGAATTGCATCCCTTCCAGGATGATTCTATCCGGGAGATCGGAGCGGCTTGCCATCAGCGTTCAGCCGTCAGCTTACCGGCGATGGACGCTGCCAAGGCCAGCAGGTTTTGCGCCCGCTTGATCACCGGGACGTCAATCATTCGTCCGTCCAGATCAGCCGAGCCCCGGCCTTGGGCCTCGGCCTGATTCCAAGCGTCCACTACTTTACGCGCGTAGGTCAGCTCTTCCTCGGAAGGGCTGAAGAGCTCATTGATTGTGTCGATCTGGGCGGGATGAATGGCGAATTTACCAGTGAATCCCAGTTTTCGGGCCTGCCCCGCATCCTGTCGAAGACCGTCGGGGTCCCGGAATCGGACATATGGGCCGTCCAACGACTCCACCCGGGCGGCCTTGGCCGCGACGGCTACCGCCGCTCTTGGGTAGTAGATCTCTTCGCCGGTGTCGCTGCGCTCCAGACCCATGTCGTCGGTGTAGTCTTCGGCGCCAAAAGCCACCGCGATGATGCGGTTCGACGCCATGGCGATCTGATAGGCGTTGACGATGGCGCGGGCATTCTCGATCCACGGAACGATCTTTACGTGGCCCTGTTCCATCCCAGCCGCGGCTTCCAAAGAGCTTATCAATCTATCGGCGTCCCGCATGTCTTGGGGCGTCTCGACCTTACCGATGCTGACGCCGTCCAGGTCAGGTCCAACAACCGCCGCCAGTTCGTCCCGGATCAGCCCCGTGTCCAGGGCGTTGACCCGGAGCATGACCCGATGGCCCATGGCGCGAAGTTTGGGGACCCACTCGGCGGCCAGGTCCCTGGCGTTGCCCTTTTCACCGGGTGGGACTGAGTCCTCCAGGTCCACCATGATCACGTCGGCCGGGAAACCGGTGGCCCGTTCCAACATATTAGCCCGGTTGCCGGGCACGAATATTAAACTGCGCAGAAGCTCCAATTGCTCTCCATCGCCGACACCATAGGGCGGCGCTAAAACGTGAGATTCGGATGTTCCGGTGTAGGGGCATCCTTCGGTGGAAGGACCCTGTGGATACGGCTCTGCGGATACGGATCCCATCTGCTAAAGAAGGGATTCATCCATTTGGCGCGACCTCGATCGCTTGCATCAGGCACACCCATGTCTTCAACGTCATTGCCTCGCGGCGAGCCCTCAACTCCAGATCTCCTTGCCATAGACTGGAGTCAACATCTTCACGCTTGGGTCCGGTGACTCTGGTCTCCTCCCAATGGCCTGGCCCGTGATATCCAGTCACCAGGACCACTTCCAAGGGGTCGGTAACGGCCAATGTGGTCCACAATCCTAGGATGCACGCGCCTTGGGACTCGATACCAGGCCACACACCGTTCTCTCCATAGTGGGCGAAGTCGGCTATGTCGCCGGGCCGGATGAAATACCTCCGGTAGCCGTAAACGGCCCTTCTGTCCTCCGGAGGAATCGGGGCTTTTGGCCGGCTCGCCACGGCCTTCAACAACCGGGCTTCATCTTTTAAGACCAGCCCGCTTTCGCCTGTGATTCGGCATTGTTGGTAACCGTTCCAAGAATCCCAATCAGGAAACCGGGTTATCTGCATCACCTCTTCTTGAGGTTGTCCGATGAATCCGTTAAGCAGGCAAACGACCTTGGCGCCTTGCCGGATCAGCTCAGGCCCAACCTGTTCCTTGCAATAAGCAACGTAATCCGCCAACCCGCCGGTACGCAGGGTAACGTGCCGCTGTTCATAGATTGTTGTTTCGTTGGCCAATCCTCGTCTGCCACCATCCTTTAACTACAGCAAATATGGGGGATTTGCCTGATCCCACCTACTCCATGTCGCCCCAGGTATTGCCCCACTTTATGTCCACTTTCAGGCTCACGTCCAGATCCAGCGCGGCGGGCATCTCGTCGAAGACCACCTCTTTGATAGCCTCCAGTTCCTCTTGTGGGACCTCGAAGACCAACTCGTCGTGAACCTGCAGCAGCATCTTGGAACGCAGGTCATCCTCTTCCAGGCGGTGGTGAACCCGTATCATGGCTAGTTTCATGATGTCGGCGGCGGTGCCCTGGATCGGCATATTCACCGCCATGCGTTCCGCGCCCCCCCGCACGTTGAAGTTGGATGAGTTGATGTCGGGCAAGTACCGACGGCGGCCCATCACAGTCTCCACGAACTGGGTCTCCCTCGTCTTGACCTTGACGCTTTCGATGTACTCGCTGATTCCGGGGTACTTGTTGAAATATGACTCGATGAACTTGGTTCCCTCCTCGCGGCTGAACCCGGTCTGCTGGGCGATGCCGTGAGCGGATAGTCCGTAAATGACGCCGAAGTTGAGGACCTTGGCGATGCGGCGCATGTCCAAATCCACGTCGTTCATGGACACGTCGAACATCAACGAAGCCGTGGACGAATGAATGTCCTCGCCGCGGCGGAAGGCGTCCAAAAGGCCCGGGTCTTGGGACAGATGGGCTAGTACCCGCAGTTCGATCTGGGAATAGTCGGCGGAGAACAGCAGCCACGCCGGTGAGTTGTCCGCCACGAAGGCTTTGCGCACCTGGCGTCCCATATCGGTTCGGATGGGTATGTTTTGCAGGTTAGGATCGCTGCTGGACATACGTCCGGTGGTCGATCCCGTTTGGTTATAGCTGGTGTGGATCCGCCCGGTTGTTGGGTTGACCATGTCGGGCAGGGCGTCAACGTAGGTGGATTTGAGCTTGGAGACCTGGCGGTACTCCAGGATGTTGTCAACCACCGGATGGAGGCCCTTGAGCCCTTCCAAGGAGTTGGCATCGGTGGAGTAACCGGTCTTGGTGCGTTTGGTGCGCGGCAATCCCAGCTCGTTGAACAGTAGGTCGCTGAGTTGCTGGGGCGAGTTGATGTTCACCGTATGGCCGATAGATTCGTACAGATCCACTTCCACTTTCGACATACTTTCGGTCAAGTCCCTGGACATTTCGTGAAGCGCGCCGGCGTCCAATTTAATGCCGTGCCGTTGCATGGAAACCAGGACCGGCACCAAGGGCATCTCCATATCTGCCATCAAACCGGTCAAGCCTTGCGCGGCTACTTGGCCTTCCATATTTTCCCTAAGCCGGCCGGTCATGTCGGCATCGGCGGCGGCGTAGTCCACGGCGTCCGCGATGTCCACCTGATCAAAGGTGATCTGTTTGCGGCCCGTGCCGATCAGGTCGGATATGGGGGTCATCTCGTGGCCCAGAACGTTTAACGACAGGTTCTTCAGCCCCAAGGCGCCCTTGCTCAACAGGTGAGCGGCGATCATTGTATCGAAATCTACGTTCTGGCAATTGATGCCGTGATTGGCCAGCACCATCACATCGTAGTTGGCGTTGTGAGCGCATTTGGCCAGTTCGGTCGACTCCATCAACGGCCTCAAGCGGGCGAGGACAAATTCCAGGGGAAGCTGATCGCCCTCTTTGTGCCCGACGGGGACATACCAGGCACGGCCGGGAGACACGGAAAAGCTGAGGCCAACCAAGTCTGCCCGCATGGGATCCAGGGCGGTGGTTTCAGTGTCGAAGGCGAAGCTCCCAGACTCTTCAAGAACGGCGATCAAGGCTTCCAGTTGCTCTTCGGTTTGGACGGCTTGATAATCGCCGCTGGGTTCTCTCGGTAGAGCGGCGGTGACTGCGTCGGGTGTCGTAGAGCCACCGGCCACCGAAGGAGGCAGTCGTTGGATGACGTTGAACATCTCCAGCTCGGTCAGCAGGTCAACCACTGAAGTTCGGTCATAAACACCAAATCTGGAGGCTTCCGGGTCCAGTTCCACCGGCGTGTTCCGGTCGATGGTCATCAGTGAGCGATTCTCGAAAGCCCGTTCGCGATTCTCCTCCAACGCAAGCTTGACGCTGGGCGGCTTTACCTGTTCCAGGTTGGCGAACACCCCTTCAAGGTCGCCGAACTCGGTAAGCAGACCGATGGCCCGCTTCTCGCCAACTTTGGGCACGCCGGGAATATTGTCTGAAGTATCTCCCAAGAGAGCTTTGAAATCCGGCTGCTGAGCGGCGGTGAGTCCCGAGTAGCGGGCCGCCAGTTCCACTTCGTCGTACACCTTGCGATTCTGAATGCTGTACGACAAGTCCACCCGGACTCCAGGTGTAATCAATTGGAAGGTGTCCCGGTCTCCGGTCAGTATGATGGTATCGATACCCTGTTCTTCAGCCTGCCGGGAAAGGGTGCCGATGATGTCATCGGCCTCATAGCCTTCACATTCGAAGATGGGAACGCCAAACCCAGCCATCAACTGCTTGACCCTATCGAATTGGGGCCTCAATTCCGGCGGCATCGACGCACGTTGGGCCTTGTACTGTTCAAATTGGATATGCCTGAATGTCGGGGCCGAAGTATCGAAGGCGATGGCGCAATATGTCGGCTTCCAGTCTTGCAGAGCCCGGAGAAATGTGTTGGCGAATCCAACTATGGCGGTGGTGTCTTCGCCGGTGGCCGATACAGTGAGATGTCCCTGTGCCGATATGGCATGAAAAGAACGATGGACCATGGCATGGCCATCCATCAACATCAAGAGAGGGGCGCCAGGGTTAGCGAACATGGGCAGGGTTTGACCCTCGGCGGTGGGCATGGCGGCACCTCGGCAGTCGTGTGGGATGGTGTGGGCCCAGTCGGCTGCATTATACACCCGGCCGGGTAGGACCTTCAGCCTGGCAACACGCTTCAAGCTAAGGTCCGCCCATGCTACAATGCTCTTGAGATTCAGCGTAGGACAAACCTCATGCCGATCCACGACTACCGGTGCCAAGATTGCCAGGGCGTAACCTCGGTTCTGTCATATTCCTGGTCCAAGAAGACCGACCCGGTTTGCTCCGGTTGCGGCAGCGGCAATCTGGGCAAACTGATTTCGGGATTTACGGTTCGAGCCTCGTGGGGCGATAGCTTGAACTGGGTCCCCAGCGGAGAGACCTCGCGAGACGTGGACGAAGACAGCCCTAAAAGCATTGACAACTATATGGGCCGGATCAAAAAAGAGATGGGCGGCCAAGTCACCTCGGATTTCAATCAGATGCGTAAGGAATGGACTACTGATTCCTAGTCGCGTTCCCTCATGACCTAGATGGCTAACGGCTTGGGGGATCCACGATTCGTTGATCCGCCCCTCTGACGGCTAATACCTGCAAGATCCGATCAGCCGGTTCTCATTAAATCCAAGGGGG
>Ga0209554_1000215_pt1 | contig 48365 bp, 26 predicted proteins | sample MarorgKNORR_S2LV_5_FD_188221 | JGI IMG/M metagenome (GOLD analysis project Ga0209554, IMG submission 188221) | Marine microbial communities from the Southern Atlantic Ocean, analyzing organic carbon cycling - Bottom_A/KNORR_S2/LV (SPAdes) (version 2) | ecosystem: Environmental > Aquatic > Marine...
CGGTGGTGGCTGGCTGTTCGGTGGGCGGTGAAATCGCCACGACCTCGGAATCAGATTTCAAGCCCTGAGAAAAGTCTTCGCCACGGTTTCGCCGCATCACATATACCAGTGTTGCGAGAATTAATACGATTACAATGGTGCCGGACATCACCACAACATCCGATGAACCGAGGGCACCTCCGAGTAATGCCCCTTGAACATCGAAGAATTTCTGCACTGTGATATCACCATAGCGGACTGTAACAGCATGGTCGGTACCGCCGGTCTCCATCGAGATCTTCCAACTGCCGTGATTGATGAAGGTGGCAGGGCCGGCGGTCGAGGACACCATCATATCCGAAGGTGGGATGGTAAGGGAATTATTGTAAGAATCGAATACCCTGACATCAATGAACATCTCATCTCCCTGATGGAATTGGTCGCTGGACAGAATCACCTCGATACGCGCCGCGTGTCCGGGTTGAACGGAGATACCGAAGAAGAGTTGAGCATCCTCTGAATAGAGTGCGATGGTCCAATCCCCGGCACTATGACCGGATAAAATCCATTCACCACTGTCGGTGCCGGCTCGAATACTCCCCGCACCTTCGGGAATCTCCCAAGTCAAAACATCTACCAGAAATGAATTATCGGACAGGTCATGCCCGTAAACCGTGAAGGTGACCTCACCTTGGCTACCGGAAACGATGCTGAGATTATTGGCCACATCCAGTGCCAAGGTCCTGGCTCGGCCCGGCATCACCTGCACCATGATACTGGCATAAGCCGAATCAGCTTGGGCGCGTATCTCGTGCAAGCCGACCGATTGAGGATAGTAAACCCCGCGATGCAGGCGGAAGTCGGTCGTGCGGTCATCACCATCGACGCTCCAATTGAGCAAGACCGAGCCGACATCATTGCCATCAGCATCGAATAATAGTGGTGATAAATCAATTACCTCATCGGTCGATATAACTGCACTTTCTCCCTGCAATTGGATCAAAGCCAATTCACCGGCGAAAACATCGATGGTCAACTTAGCCGAGAAAAGCATCTGTTGTTCGTCGTCGAACCAACTTCCGGTGATGTTCCATTTGCCGCTGGTGGTCGCCTCGAAATTGGCCCAGGTGCCAAATGAGGATAGCCAGTCATCAGCAACCACCGCTTCAGTATCCCATAATCCCGTGACTACCCATCGGTTATTGCGAATATCGCGAGCCTGCATGTGAATCACAACATCGTCATCAGCGCTGACGCGCTGGTTTTCGCTGACCAACAATAATTCGCTGGCATAGCCATGGATGATCTCGATGGTGATCGATGCACTCAGGCCCTCGGTGGAGACCGATAGGCTCCAATTTCCCACCGCATTGGGTAACCACTCGGTCGAATTCTCTCCCAGTCGAAGGGCGCCGGTCTGATAAGTCCAATTTGCCAAGGGGATGATGACCTCCTCGATATTACCGTAGATATCGGTGCGTAGAACTTTGAGTTCTACCACTTCATCGGCGCGGAAAGTACTCTCCTCGGCAACCATTTCAATGCTGTCGATAACCGCGGATATCACTTCCACCTGGGTTATCGCCGAAAGCCCCGTCGATGTCGCACACGATATATTCCAACTACCGACCGCACTACCGGTGAATACACCGGCGGTGGTGATAGTTCCCGATTCGGCATCCCACTGCAGGGTGCCTGCCGCATCGGGGGAGAGGATGTTTCCGAACGAATCCTGAAGTTCAGGTGTTATAGTGACCGATTGACCGGAACGAACATACAGGGCACTCGGCAGAATTAGAACTGTGGCTTCTCCGGGGATGACGGTCAGCATCATGGTAGCCGATAGTTCACCCCAATGCACTTCAATGCTCGCGTTACCGACCTGAGCGGGAATCCATACCCCGGTCTCATTCACCACCCCTTGTGAGGGCGACCAGAGCAGGGTGTGTCCAAAAACCTCGTTGGCCCTGGCATCGAGCAGTTTGGCGGTTAATTGCACGCTTGAATCCAAACCCACTTCACTGACATTGCTGAGCAGAGAAAGTGAAGCCGGCCAACCCGACTCGACGGTGATGTTGACTAATTGTGAAACCGCTTCAGAGTTAGCGGTAATGGTGATGTTTCCCGCCGACCAAGGGGTGAATAAACCGGCACCGTCGATGGTGCCATTGGTCGTACTCCATTCAATGCTACCGGAAACGGTACTATTCGATGCGTCATATAGGGTCGCAGAAAATTGCATCTGACTATCTGCATCGATGGTGATTGGTGGAATCTGGTCGATTTCGATGTGGGTCACCGGACCTGCGGATACATTGGAAATCAGTGGTCCGGACAATGCCAACAGCAGCATTAAACCAAGCAGGAAAGACTTGCGGCCAATCCTACAACCCGTCGCCGACACGTCTCTCCCCGAACGCGACTCTTGGTCGTGCAAATGAAGGCAGCGTTGTGAAGTTCCCCTCTTAGAGGGGAAAAATCCACTCTAGAACCGAAATTCGGGTTAGAGCCACCTTGGACGTGGGGATGCAACCCAGTCTTGGCATGGGGCGAGAGGGGTGAGAGGTGGGGCGGGCGCGAGCGGTTACTCGCTCCATTCCTGCCAATCTTCATCCCCGGGCTCCTTGAACCACCAGATACCATGTTCATCTTCCCACCATTCAGTGCCGTCGTCATCGACTCGATAACTATCGTCACCATCGGCAGATTGAGTCGACTCGGTTGCAGATTCAAGTTCCGGGATTTCCGGATCGCTCTTTCGGACCTCTCCATCCTCTTCGTCATCTTCCTCCCAGTCTTCCTCGTCATATCCTTCGGTACTACGTCGGAATAGAACGATTACCAAGACCAGAAGAACGACTATTACAAATGCACCGAGTCCACCAGCAACATAGTAAAGTGGACCACCGGAAGCGAAGAAGCCTGGAATCGTTGCAGAAACGTTGTAGATCACTGAATTGCTGACGATCTGCCCCGAGATCACGGTGGAGACGGAAATCGTGTGCTCTCCCTCATCCAATGTCTCAACCGCAAAGGTGGTGGAATTGACCTCGGTGACTTCGCCTCGTCCGGTGGCTTCGACTACGAGAGCACTTCCGGTTGGCACCGCCACCGGATTACCATAATCATCGAATGCAGTCAATGAGATGGTCACGGTTTCCTGCTGTTCAACCGCGGTGGTATCGATAACGATGATGATTTCTGAAAGTGCTGAATGCGCAACTGTAATCGACCAGGTTCCTCCCTGGGCCCCTGGCAATTCGTAGGCAAGGTCGTACGGCCCTTCCTTGGCTGCAGTGTAAGAATAAATCCCAATCCCGGTCTTTACCAATGTTTCAGTTGGATGCACCCATTCAACATCTTGAGCAAAGGTGTTGCCAGCAACATCGGTCCCGGTCATCCGCACGGTTAGCTTTTGACCGGCCTCGACACTATTAGCGCTGGCTTCGTGGGCAACAACAAGAGCTCGACCATGACTGATATTCACGGTAATCTGATCAGATAATAAACCATTTGAGTCTGAGGCACGGATCACATATAACCCCTCATCACGAGTCTCGCCGCTCCAAACGAAATCGTCGGTGAACATTGTTGCTGTAATATCCTCATTATCCATCGTCCACGTAAGGATATCATTGTCGATAGGGTTGTCATTGAAGTCGACCAACTCTACCTTGAATGGAATGACCTCATCGGTGTCCATTTCCCAAATACAATCACTGGCCCAATGTGAATCGGCCTCCGCGCCGGCATTGCAATCACCCGGAAAGATGAATGAAATACCGCTCAATTGACCATGGGTGATTGTGTAATTGACCGAGACGGTGAAGTTCAGAACTGAGCCGGACTCAGTGTAAATCGCCTGGACTGTGTAAAGTCCGGTGAAAGTCGGTTTGAATATCACCCCCGAGGCAGCATCGTTGACATCGTATCCATACAGCCAATCTTTGATGTTCATAGCATCTGGGATGCCATCTTTAGAAATCATCCAATCGACTTCTACCGACCAGCGATTACCTTTGGCATCGACGCCGTATGAACTGACCGAACTCTGGTCGTCGGCGGTAAGGTTGGTCGGCGTGTTCATATCTATTTCCATCAATCTAATAACGCCGTGCGAAACCGCGATGATGACCTCGGTTTGGGAGCCATTATAGCTGCCGCGAATCATCTTTGCGCCTACCGTCTCCGGTTCCCATATCGCGGGTGAGCCCTCGGTACCGGGAGTCAACCAACCACTCCCCACGGTCCAATTCTCAGCCGGCAGGTCAACCACCATCCTGTTTCCTCTGACGTCGACTCTGGTGGTATTCAGCCAAATCCGGTCGTCAGCGGTAATGGTAGTGGCACTGGCATTGATTTCCAGATAATCGATTGCGCCGTGAACAACGGTGACCGTGGTATTTTCATCCAGTCCAAATGCGCTGGTCAGATTGACCTGCCAAGTGCCGATGATGTCAGCGGTGAAATTTCCGGCGGTGATGTTACCCCCTGGTGATTCGACATCCCAAGTCACCAATCCCAAGACTGATTTATTGACGTCATTTCCCTTGGAATCCACTACCTCCCAAGTGAATGAACATGTTGTCCCAGCAGGGACGTAGAGGTCGTCATCACCGCAATTTCCGATAGTTATCGACACCGGCGAGCCGGGGATGACTGTGAATATTTTATATTCGGTTTGAGTACCCCAATTGATCTCAATGATCTGGGCGCTGCCCACTGCCCATGCATCCCATCGCCAAGCGTGGGTATCACTCGTCGATTGCTCGGTCAAGGTACCATTCGTCACCGATGACGTCACTACCTCACCTTGAACGATATTGGCATGCTGGTCGTAAACTGTGACTTCAAAAAAGACGCCTTGATCGGCATCAATTGTCAGACTGCCACTATCCGTGACAAAAATGCTGTTCCACGTAACCGGAGCCCCGGGGGTCACGGTGACGGTAACAGAATCACAGACCAGACCGAAGCAGGCCTTGACCACCCAATTTCCGGAAATATCTGGTGTGAACAATCCGTCACTGTTAATCGAGCCTGAAGTCGAAGACCACTCGACCGCACCCGATACAACCGAGCCATTCGGGTCGTACATGATGTAGGAATACTGAATCGTGTTGTCGGCATCGGTTGATGCTCCACTTGCCGGCGAAATCGTCACCTGGTCGACATGGGTGTAATTGACCAGAATTACCGGACGGTGAGAAATATCGGTATCCTGAGAGTGCGCGATGTCGAGGTATGCCGGTCCGGTTACGATGAGAACAAATTCGTGAATGCTGGTTAAGTCTAATCCACTGTGCGAGAGGTCGAGCCATACCCATCCCTCAAAGCTGACTGAAGCCATTATTGTGACATTTCCGGTGGCGGAGCCGTAGTCGACTCCGGCCTGCATTCCCGGAGCACCCCATAGATTGCCATTGGAGACTTCATTCCAAGTGGTACCGAGAGAGGTGTACCCACCCGTCAATAGCGGGTGGGCTGAAATAGTGACCCAGGACGAGGCGACACCGGCATTCATTATCGTATTTTCAACGTATAGCCCGATACTCGCCGAGTGCACCTGAGCGGTTGTCGGCAGAGGGAATTGCGTCGGGTCGAGAACGATGATACTACGCTTCTCATCGCCATTAGAGTCGGTGCCAACCATGAGGTCGCTATCTTCAATGGCAGAATCAGCAGCTCCAGCATCGATTACCGAATCGACCATGTTGGCATGACCGATGGAAGGTACCTCCTCGCCATGGCGGATTTGATAGGTGTAGGTATTGTCAAAGTTGTAGGTATTGTTTACCGGATTGCCGATGGCGAAATTCCAGCGACTGCTGGAGGGACCGGGAATGCTGCCATTGATGGCCTGTACCCACCATTCATAAGACTCTCCAGCGGCCAAAGCCAATGTCGGAGTATAGTTGACGCCATTGAATCCGGCATCTTCCCAAGAGCGATACTTGGTCTGTGATGTCAAGTTGGCAAGGGTCAATATGTAATCAGTGGCATTGGTGACCGCATTCCATTGCAGGGTCGGCTGCGCCGAGGGTTGGAGAATCCAATCGCTCTCATCGTAGATCACCTCGCCATCGGCAGGGTACAGCAAAGTTGGTTGCGCCGGCGGAATCACCCCAGCAGAATTGTCGACATATCCGAAAACAAGGCTCGGTCTCTGTTCGCTATCGGTGTATTCGCTAGAGCGGAACGTGTGGGTTGCACCGGGCGTTCCCAACACTGCGAGCATTATTGTCAGGGTGCGGTTACCTGCGGCGATATTTGACTGCGCCAGCGATGTGACATCCCATTCCACATATCCGGTCGGCGGTACGGTTCCCAAGGTGGTGCGGGTAATCTCGGTTGTTGAACAGGTCGGGGCATTATTCCACGTTGAGCCGCTTTCAGAGAACGAAGCACAGGGATATGCGGCAACGGTGAGGGACTGGCCGCCGGAAATTCCGGCGCGATACATCGATAAAAGTGTCGAAGTAGGGGTCATATTTGCCGGGAACGGTATTTCATTCAGGTCGAACTCGATCAGAATCCTAGATTCGCCCCCACCGGTTGCGCCGATGCCGAGAAATAGCGTTATTGCGCTTCCCAGATTGGTACTCGCACTGGACGAATCTATCGTGTTGTCCGGCACCGAGGGTAAGATGGTGGTATTTACGAAAACGCTCCCTCGATTCAAGTTCAAGGTCAGGTTTCCAGTGCCATCGTCTTCACCCTCATAGTCGGGCATCCTAAAGAGATTGATCGATGACCAGTTGCTGATTCGATAATCCTGAACCGAGCGCACCCGCCAGAAGAGCCATTGGTCAATTCCCATGTCGTCGGTGCCAATGGTAAATGTCTTGCTGGGTGAAGATACATTGAATGTACCATTTTCCCAGGTGTTCGAATTATTTGACCACGCATCTGCCTCCAGAATAAGGAAACGTGGTTCACTGGTCCCCTGAAAATGCCACCCGCTCACATTGGTTTCTACAGAATTCCAAGTGAATGCTATTTCCTCCATCGGTGAAGGCAGAACTGCAGACATGTTCCACATCGTCTGGCCGGTCAATGGATCCAGACCGGTCGCTGCCTGAGGCAACCACGGTGCGGTTGAGCGAATGGTCAAATTGAGTTGTGGCCTGATATTGACGTCGAGATTCTCACTGCTGGCAAAAGTGTGATACGAGTTCACACCAGCACCTTCGGCTCGAATCAACAATCGTACGGTCTCATCGCCACGTACCAGTGCCGCCTGTACCAATTGGGTGATATCCCAGGTGAACCAACCACCACCGGTGATATCCACGACGTCGATGGGCACGCTGGCATCGAGGCTACCACCAGCGCCTCCGACCTGCCAAGAGGTTGTATTTGAGGCCTGATTCCAAGTTGTATTTGATTCGTCGAATGGCACATAAAGGTCGCAAACACTAACCATGATAACCGCGTTTTGACCACCGTTTCGATAGAGTTTGAGTTTTGCATCAACAACGTCATATGGACCAGGAATCGGAAGACTCGAGACATCGACTTCTAGCACCGCATTAGCACGCAGCGTAGTCGATGAGGGACTTGCACCTATGGTGAATTTATCAGCACCACCATAGTTTATCGTTTGAGCACCCTGGTTGAGCCAGGTATCGGTCATGACATTTGGATAGGCGATATCGGTAACCATCGCACCCTCTACCACGTTCAGCCACGCATCGGTGGAGTTCAACTCGCCGCTCATTGCCGCCGGCAGATGATAATGCAGTGGCGAAGACCTGGGGCCGTATATGTCGTCGATGATAGGTTGTACGAACCAACGATAGGTCTTACCCGCATTCTGGTCACTGGGCGGAGTCCATGATAATGAAGCGATATCAAATCCGGATAACGAAACGCGAGTATCGTGAATAGTCCAGCCCTCGCGCTCGTTTGAGGCATTATTCCAAAAATAAATCCGCCAATCATCGACCGATGAAGGGGATGGGTGATTCCAGATTAGAGTTGGGGACCCTGCAGGAAGCAGAGCATGTGAAGTATTATCCCAGAGTATGGCTCCGGACAATGGGCTATTTGGGGTACCATGAACGGTGACTGAAGAGGCGTTACCTGCCGACCAGGTGAGATTCAACCACGGCCGATTCGAACTGGAATCAACCGATGAGAAACTGACCAGACCGGTGGCATCATCACCAATGATCATCAGGGAGAGATGGGTACTTCCAGCGAGGGTTGCATCCTGCACCAATTCGGTTATCTCGAATTGTGCCCACGAGGCGTGAGTTATCGCATGGACATCGGACATTGGGCCACTATCGGTTGCACCCAGTCCACCGTTCCTAGACCAGGTGTTGACACCATCGTATGTGGTGCCATTCGCACTGTTGTTCCAAGCCTTGAGAGAAGGATGAATGGAAATGTGCTGGTCTGGTGATGAACCCCACTCGGGGTAGAGGTTGAGTGTAGCCATTGAGATGTGTGCATTGGCCGGGTTCGGAAGTGCGTTCAAGGGTATTCTTAGTAGCGCAGATACTCGTGAGCCATCGCTTTCGGTGCCGACCTTGAGAACTGTATCGGTACCATGAGTGGATGAGGAAGACGTGCCACTATCGGCGACCCATGTATCTTCAAATTCTGGAATCTGCAGAGATGGTAGAGCCTCATGATGATGGTATTCCACCGCTGAGGTATTGGCGTCGAGAAGCCAAGTGGTAATGTCGGGTAAGAGGAAATTAAAGGTTGATGACCAATTACCCAATTGATTGGTGGTCGAGACCGCACGAACTCGCCAATACCAGACGAATCCTTCCGCGAAATCGGCCTGTGGTGTGTAGGTGAGGTTAGTGGAATCAAAGCCGTTATCATTCCACGAAGCGAAACTGCTGAGGTCAGCACCATCGAAAGTGTCGACGGTGTCTATTTCAATCGACCACCCCCCCACAACAACACCAATTCCGTAACTCCATTCCAGCACCGGCCGAACCTCTGGTGCCGGCTCGATTCCACTTTCTATCGACCACGACGCGTTGGCCGGTGAAATAGGCACCGGATTGTTTGGGATGGCGTCTGAACCCGGCGTGTATACCAAGACTATTTCCGGACGCGAAAGCGCTGGCTCTTCACTACTGTAGAGCAATGCTTCTCGGCTCCCGCCAGTGCCGGCACCAATCATTCCGACAATGAAATCAAGTGAACCATCGTTTCGCATCGCGTCTTGAGTTCCGAGGGTGACGTTCCATGATACCCAATCTCCCGAAGAGAACGCAGAGGTGATAGTGCTGCTTGATAGTAGTGAACCCCGCTCACTTCCCTTGGCACCGCTCTGGCTCCAGTTATTCACCCCGTCATAGGTATTCCAAGTTGCACTATCTGCATCCCAGTTGCTCTGTGAATTATCCCATGCACCCACCACCGGGTTACCCTGAACATAGGACAATTTCATTCGTAGATTGGCATAGGAGACGGCATAACCATCCGGGAGAAAATGCGAAGACATATCGCAGCCGAAAAGGATGGATGCCTCGGAAAATGAGCTGTAGGACACTTGGATTTCACCCTCGGAGCCATAGGTACTGTTCGGCGAACCACTGTCGATGTAGGTATCCTGACAATTCGGCATAGCCGGGGCGCTAGAAGACGAATTTCCCGAACTCAAACGTAATTCATAACTATCTCCACCCAGCCAGGTCGAGGTGATTCCCGGAATGAAGAAAGTGCTGGACGACCATGGGCCGCGATGTCCGTCACTAGCGATATGTTGCATCCTCCAAGCATAGGTATTGCCTATGATCAACGAAGATAGATTGAACGAACCGTCACTGGGAGCGAAGTCGGAATCATCTATGGTGTTGACAGACGCGGTGATATTGCGGAATTCTGGACCTGATGATAACTGCCATATCATTTCATAACCCTCGGCACTGGCATCACTTCCATTCCACTCAAGGGTGGGGGTGGTATTTCCAGACAGATTGTGCTGGTTCACCGACCACACGCCGGTGCCATCTTCTGGTGCCAGCAGGTCGACCGAATACGGAGCCACTCCATCACCCCATTTGTACATCAACTCAAGATAAGGTTGGTCACTTTGGCTGGTAGCCTCGGTAGAATGGAAATTGATGTCGGTCGAGGCGACATGCTGCTCATACTCACCGCGGATTGTGGAGAATATCGAAATTGGGTCGATAGAAGAGGTATCAAGCCATTCCTGTACTTCGGTCGAGATGTCGATGCGTAATTCACTGCCGGACTGATTGCTCCAAAAGGTCTGAATCGCGGCTATATCCTTGTTGTTTCGGCCGCCATCACTCCACGCGATACTGCCCCCCGGACTGTTTGAAGTCAGTCCTCCCTCGCTCCAATCATTATTATCGAAGCGGTGAAAAGAGACTCTGCCATCATTGTTGTAGGAACTGCGCGTCAATACAAAATCTGCTTGTAGCATGGTGGCATTGCTGTGCATCCCCCACAGAATAGGATTGATCCCAAAGTATCCGTATTGGTCATCCATCGGGGTATCCATGCCAACCACCACTTCACTCTCCCCACCGAAATTCTGATTACCACCCGAAACCGAATCATCGGAATAGGTATCTTTGATGGCATTCTCGGTCAGTCCCAAGGTATCGGTAAAAATGCTGACCGAGGCAGTGCCATTGCCGTTGTCGGTCATCAGTAATGATGGAAGATGGAAATAGCCGGTTTCCCAATCGCCAATCTGGTCGGAATTACTTGCCCGTATGCGGTAGTTCATCGTCGTGCCATTGCTCAATTCATTTTCACTTGGAAAAGTCATCTGGCCATTGGTTGCAGAAAATTGGAAGGTGCCATTATTCATCGATGAATACGACCACCACGAATCGCCGGTATCCATGAAGGAGTCGGAGAGGGAAAGCTGAACCTCGGCACCTTGACCGAGTTGGTTGGCCCAGGATATCGTCGGCAAGGTGTTGGCGCTGAGGATGAAATCACCGGTCATCAAGGCCGCGCCGTCGGTGATGAAATTTGGTTGGAGAGTCCCCACCACTGCCGGAGCGGTAACGGCATAGGTTATCAGAATCTTAGGCCGGTCAGAGGCAGATGTCTCGTCCATCGTCGAGCAGGAATACTGCGCCCCAAAAGCCGCTATCAGGAAATTGATCGAGGAATTACCATTTCGAACCGCCTTCTGTACTAGGGCGGTGACATTGAAACTGAAAGTACCATTCATCATTTCGACACTGGGTGGTTCCCACTCGCCGTGGTCGCCAACTCCATCAGCACCCGGACCCGCCCATAACTGAGTGGCAGTACGATTCATCCACGACACTGCGCTCTCGTTAAACGAATCGCTCAGAGCACTGATGAAAAATGTCGAAGTCTTAGCGCTCAAATCTGTCGCGCATAGCAGTTCGACCGAGGCGCTGGAAATATCTGTCGGGCCGCTGAGATTCAAGGGAAATGAAATCACCATCTTCGATTCACCGACACCAACGTCGTCGGGACCGATGTTTGCTGTGACATCGCCACCATAATTGGTGGTTGAATCGATACTGTAGATCTGCGAGTCAGCGGTCGCATTATCGGTCAACTGAACATGAAAAATCGCATTATCGGGTTGGAGTTCATACCTTGGTATTGCGTCTGCAACCAATAAATCTGCTATCAGGAAAAGAAGCACGATGGTCAGGGCTTGTCTGCGTTTGCTGCGGGTAGTGGTCGCGGTAGACATGGGGCTCACAATACCGCGGGAAGTAATACGAGATAATCATACTTCCTTCCGGCCTCCCTACGGGAGGCCAAGATTTACCGGTTAAAGCAGTTGCCTCCATGAGAAAGTTCATGGGCCATTGGCGAGGACGAGGAGCGTATCGCATGAACGAGATGTGGGTGGAAAAGCACCGGCCGCGGTCGGTCGCTCAAATCAAGGGTCAGACAGCCATCGTCGACCGCCTGCGCGCCTATGCTGAGAGCGGTACATTTCCCCACCTTCTGTTCGCGGGACCGCCCGGCACGGGAAAGACTACTGCGGCTATGGCATTGACGCGCGACATCTACGGCGAAGAGTTTCGCCAGAACCTGCTTGAGATGAATGCCAGCGATGAGAGAAAATTGGAACATATCCGCACCAAGGTCAAGCAGTTCGCCCGCACTCGCCCGTTCGGAAAGGCAATTTTCAAAATCATCTTCCTCGATGAAGCCGATGCCCTGACCAACGATGCGCAGGGAGCACTGCGCCGAATCATGGAACAATACTCGGAAACCTGCCGGTTTATTCTCTCCTGCAATTACTCTTCGAAAATCATCGAGCCGATTCAATCCCGCTGTGCGGTTTTCCGCTTCCGCCCCCTGGCCGACGAAGATGTCGGTGCTCAGGTCAAGCATGTCGCCGAGATCGAGCAGGTCAAACTCGATGACGATGCCGGTGATGCAATCGTCGCCATCAGTTTGGGAGACATGAGAAAAGCGCTGACTGCGCTACAGGTCGCGGCGGCCATCGATGGCCATGTCACCCGAGCGCTGATTTACGAGACCACCGCCACCGCACCCCCAGAAGCCCTGCATCAATACCTGCTGGCATGCCGCGAAGACGGCTTCCATGCGGCACGGCGGCGATTGCGAGGCTTACTCGATAAGTTCGGCTTGGCTGGTACCGATTTCATCAACCAGTTACACCGTGAAATGTACAATGCTGATTTCCTGACCGAGGCGGCGAAGCTCGACCTGACCGAATTGATGGCCGAGGTCGACTTCCGCTTGGTCGAAGGAGGAGGCGAACAATTGCAACTCGATGCGATGACGGCGAGAATCTGTGCGGCTCTATCCACTTGATGAAGCCAAGTAATGGTATTTCACTACTCGGGAGTTGAGATGTTAGATCCAATCTCGTTGTTCACTTTCACTTTCCCCTACCCCCTCACCTCAAAGGGGGATAGTCATGTCTCTCTCGAGTGGTTGGGATGAAGATGAAAGAACTGATTAAAAAAACCAGAATCGTAGCCATGAAGACCATTGACCTGGCCTGTTGGACCGCACTCGCACCGGTGGTGCGCAGATGGAGGGTGGCGCGCATCAATACGGCCTCTGAAGAGGTGCGCATGCAGCGCAAGGCCAAGTTGCTATGCCAGAGACTCGCCAGCCAATACGCTGAACTCACCGCGCCGGCATGGTAGAGTAAATTCCGAAAGGTACTGTATCGGGCGACCCCGGCCATAGTGTTATCACGGCGGTTCAGTTTTCGCCACTTCAAGTGCTGTTGGTGATAGTCAGTTCCCAGGTCCACTGGTCGGTATTCCTCCACGGACTACCGTCCTCGGAAACCACCACCGATATCGAGTACTCCCCAACCCCCAGATTCTCTCCTAGTTGTACCGCAATCAAACGGTCGCTGGCATGATCTGTCAACACCGCATCATGACCACCGGATTGGTTTTTGAGCGCCCATTCCCGGCCCTCGTCAATTCGTGACCATTGGTCTTCAGATATCGCCAGAGTTTCGGTCACCCCTCCTCCGGGAGTGATGCTGATGGTAATCTCAGCATCATTGGGGTCTGAATTATCAGCTAGAGCAAACATCAACCAGATGGTGCCATTCAACATATCCTCGGATGAATTCAGGTGCCAGACGATTTGACTTCTCCCCGCCAGAGAATCATTCGCCACCAGCCAATCAGCCCCATCTTCCACAACGATCGTCCAGCCTGCGCTAGGCTCTGGGGAACCGATGTCGCCGAGAGGTGGATTGGTGAGCAAGAAGGTGAAGGCCAGCCAGGCAAAGGTGTGCAGGAATCCCGCCTTGAACCATGTTCCCTTGGTATAGTGCTCGAGAAATGCCTCGGGCATCACCAACCGGTGAAGCGAGGGGATGACCAGAAGAAGTGCCAACGGGCCAAACCACAGCAGGTCATTATTGCCGTTCGGGTCGAGTTTAGGCATCAGCAGATATCGTGACAATAATGCCACGCACAGAGAGAATCCCATCACCAACCACATCGACGCGGTTTCAGCCTTTTCCTTGGCCACATACTTGGCTGGGTCGAACGGTTCGATGCCGAGATTTCGTCCCGATTTTCCCTTCTTATCCGGGTCTTTAGCACCGCGCCGACGACCCTCGGCGCTGGCCGCGGTCATGGCAGTAGAGATATCGACCATGGGTGGCTCGGACAGTAGGTATCAATTGAAGTATGCCCTCGCGACAATTCCCTCAGCCAACATTTTTCCAACCCCTGATGGGCTCACCACAATCTGTACGTTCCATCTTGCGGAAAAAATTTGAGAACGTCATGATTCAAATTGAAAGTGCTGGTACGGGAGCGGGACCTGAGCACTGGACTGAGGGCTATGCCCGAGGGAAGTGCGAACTTTCGCAATATTTCGATGCCAAGAGCGAAAGCGCTCGCCGAATCTATTCGTTTACTGGCGAGCGGGTAAGCTCACGGTACCACCACTATATACGCGTATTATTGTAAAGTGGTGGTGCCGGGAGCGGGACTCGAACCCGCGGCCTTCGGATGTCTCAGACACCGCTGAGGCTGACTTTCAGCGCGACTCTGCAATAATTGCTACCCTATGAGTCCGACGCGCTACCAACTACGCCACCCCGGCTGAGGCGGTCCACTCGCCAACCCTCTTTGAAACGTGCGCTCACCCAAACGTGAAGCAAAATGATGACGTAGCGTTCATGAGCCGGTGAGTAATGGGGGGAACCATGACAGGGCTACCAGAGCAAGGTTCACTGGTACGGCTCAAGTTACGCACCTGGGCTGGGGAAATCGAGGAACAGGGCATCCTGCTCCCCCCGGCCGCACCGGGTCATCTGACGATGAAGTTGGTGAATGGCTACAATATCAGCCATCCGGAGTCTTCGCTGATCTCATTTGAACTCATATCCGAATCCACCCCGCCGGACTCCGAGGATGAAGCCACGGACTCGGACTCTCAGGATTCCAACCTCCCCCTGGTCAGGATTCTCCACACCGGCGGCACCATCGCCTCGAAGGTCGACTATGCCACCGGTGCGGTCGTCGCCCGGTTTGAGCCCGAGGAATTGCTGGCGGCGATTCCAGAACTCGCCGCCGTCGCCAGAATCGAAGCGGTGAAACTCGGTAATATGTGGTCGGATGATATTCGCCCTCAGCATTGGAATGCGATGCTGGCCGCCAGTGCCGAAGCCTTTGCAGACGGCGCCGCCGGCGTGGTCGTCACCCACGGCACCGACACTCTGGCTGTGAGCGCCACCGCCCTGGCATTCGGCTGGGCTGGAGAAGGTGGCTGCCCGCCGGGGCGAATCGTCTTCACCGGCTCGCAGAGGTCATCCGACCGCGGCTCGAGTGATGCCGGTGAGAATCTCATCGCCGCGGTGCATTGGGCCGCCCACGGTCCGGCGCCGAATGGTGGCTTGGGCGATGCTACCGTAGTCATGCTACACGCCGGTGCCGATGACGGCACGGTGGCGGTGCTACCCGGCTGCTCGGCGAGGAAACTGCACTCCAGTCGCCGTGACGCCTTCAAGAGCGTCAACGCTGGGGTGTTGGCGCAGGTACAGGTCTCGCGCGAGGGAATAAACCACACCCTGATGCCAGAATATGAAGCGGCGCTTAAATCAACCCCACAGAGGGGGAGTTCCGGGGTCGAGCCGACTAATTATGATGGATCAATACGGGTCGCACAACTGATCTCCGGCGCACACCTGCACGGTGACCTCATCACCGCGGTTGCCGACGCCGGCTATCGAGCACTGGTGATTCACGGCACCGGCCTGGGTCATCTGCCGATTGAGAACGCCAATGGAGATGCACCCGAGAACGAGGCTCTCGAAGCGGCAATTTCGGCCGCCATCAGCGGTGGACTGAAAATCGTGATCGCCAATCAGTGCATCAATGGAGCGGTAAATATGAACGTTTATTCAAAGGGGCGGAGGCAGCAGGAGATAGGGCTGTTGGGACATGGTGGGACTTCAACCCCAGAAGCGGTGCTGGTCAAAACCCACTGGTCACTCTCGCAGCGGCGTGACCTGGCCGCCGACCTGGAATCGAATCTGGTCGGCGAAAATCCTGACCGTATCTCATCCTGAAAATCACTCAGAGTTGCGAGGGCTAAGGGCAAAGAACCCTGCCGGCATGAGGTGGGTATGAGCAACCTTGCGTCAGGGGGTTCAACCGGTGAGAAACTGGACAACCTCGCCCATGCACGCAGTGAGGGTGAGGCCGGAGGCGGGATGAAGCGGCTCGAGGGAATCCGCGCCAGCGGGCGAGGAACCGCCCGCGACCGAATCCGGTGGCTTCTCGATGCGGATTCATTTGTCGAAATCGATTCATTCATCACCCATCGTGCCACCGATTATAATCTCCACATGCTCAAGCATCTCGGTGATGGAGTCGTCGCCGGCCATGGTATGGTGGGTGGGCGACGAGTCTATTGTTTCGCTCAGGACTTCAGCGTCCACGGCGGCAGTATGGGTGAGATGCACGCCAAGAAGATCGCCAAGGCGGTCGAGATGGCTATGCGCGCCAGAGTACCTTTGATCGGAATCTGGGACGGTGGGGGTCAGCGGGTGCACGATGGCATTCCGGCTCTCGGCGGTACCGGTGAATTGCTCGACCATCTAGTGCAATGCAGTGGCCGAATCCCGATGATAAGTATAGTCCTTGGGCCCGTCGTCGGAGTGAGTGCCTTGGCCGCAGGTCTGGCCGATTTCACCATTCTCGGGCGTGAGTTCGGGCAACTTTTCCTCTCCAGTCCACTGGAGACACCGGAGGTGATCAGCGGAGAACTCGATGCCGAAGCCCTGGGGGGAGCGGAACTACACGCGTCTCGTTCCGGAATCGCCTGCCAGATTGCCGAAGATGAGGAGGAAGCGATGATCATCGCCGCCGACATCTTGTCTTATTTCCCCGACCACAATTTGGCGGCCGCACCTGAAATGCCGAGTGGTGACCCTTATGATCGCTCGGTTGCCGAGTTGGAAACCATCGTCCCGGATAACCCGAACCGCCCTTACGACATGGTGAAGATTATCGAAACAATCGCTGATGACGGGGAATTTCTTGAATTGTTTGAATCATATGCCGAAAATATTGTCATTGGACTTGCTCGAATGGATGGTCTTTCGGTCGGAATCATCGCCAACCAGCCCAAGGTTCTCGCCGGTTGCTTGGATATTGATGCCTCGGTCAAAGCGGCGCGATTCATCCGTACCTGTGATGCGTTCAACCTTCCTCTGCTGACCCTTGAAGACGTGCCGGGTTTCCTGCCAGGCGTGGTGCAAGAGTGGGGGGGAATCATCCGCCATGGAGCAAAACTACTCTATGCCTATGCTGAAGCGACGGTTCCGAAGTTGACGCTGATAACCCGCAAGGCCTACGGGGGGGCCTATCTGGCGATGTCGTGCAAACATCTGGGCTCCGACTACAACGTCGCATGGCCGACTGCAGAACTGGCGGTGATGGGAGCCGAAGGAGCGGTGAACATCATCCACCGACGCGAGATAAATGCCGCTGACGAAGAGGTGAGAGAAGAGGTACGGGTCGAGTTGGTCGCCGAATACAAGCGCAAGTTCGGTGACCCCTATGTCGCCGCCCGCAACGGCTGGCTCGATGATGTGATAGAACCGAGTGAAACCCGCCTGCGGCTGTGCCGGGCACTGCGTCTATTTCGTAGCAAGAAAGAGCACACTCCGGGCAAAAAGCACGGGAACATCCCACTCTGAAGTTCCATTCAGTGCTGAGGGAATATCTCCTCGGGTGTCATCTCATATACCTTTCAGACTCTGTGCACTTCGGCCCTTCCCATGTCGTGCCACCAAGTAGGCCTTTCAGGTGGTGTGCTCATCGGCCTTTCAGGTGGTGTGCTCATCGGCCTTTCAGGTGGTGTGCTCATCGGCCTTTCAGACGCTGTGCTCTCGCCAATAGGCCACCCGACTCGGAATCCGGAGGTGCTGATTCAACTTCATCGATATCGATGACCTCTTTGCGAGGTTGCACTTTTTCCTCTACGCTCTCTTTCTGCACCGCCCCGACCAAACCTCCTGACCTGCCGCTGGTGAACAGCATCTTGGCGAGGAAAATGGCCAACAGCACCCCGACGATGACAATCCATGTCGAAGGATTAGTGACCACTGAGGAAAAGTCTTCACCACTCGGCAACTGTTCGCCAGCAACTGTGAAAATCTGTCGCTCGGGGTTCAATTCATGCTCGCCGTCGACAACCACAAGGTCGATCGTATGGCCGCCAACCGCCAACTCACTGCCATTAAACATCACACTGCACTGGCGAATGTCGTCGACAACTCCACCGCAGATAGAGGCCACAGTCAGCCATTGAGCATCGTCGATACGATAGCGGAGGGAATGGTTTTCCCCGCTATCGACATCCAGATATGAATACTCGACCACCAGCATTTCGGATTGCCAGGTGGCAGTTTGCCACTGAGCAGTGGGAATATCGTTCACAGGAGTGATGGTGACCTTCAGCCGGTAAGTGATTGTGGTGCCGTTATCGGAGGCGTTCAACCAACCCAATTCCATCTCGCCATTCCAGTTGGCTGGGGGTTGTATCGTCAGCACTCCTTGTTCAATTAGTAAAGCGAATTCTCCAATTGAATCATCGGGTGAAAAAAGGTAGGACATCTCCACTCCGTCGGGGTCCCATGCCAAGGTCGTTAAATCGACGATTGTGGTTTCATCTTCGGCAAAGGTCAGGTTCCACGCCGCGGGGTTGAACTTTGGTTCGTCATCGGTAGCGATGATCTGCACCGGCATCGACTGGCTGAGCGCTGCGGTCGTACCATCGCTGACGTTGAGCATCACTATCGCCGCGCCATTCCAATCCACGGCACTGACCAATGTGATGTTGGTGTGATTCACGGTCACGCTCAAGCGTGCATCGCTGGAACTGGCCGAGACCACCAGGGGCTCACCCTCCGGGTCGTAATACCACTGACCCAGGTCGAGTACCAGAGGCTCGCCATCCTCATACATCTGTTGGCTGGGAATCTGCCCGAGGGATACCACTTGGTCATCGACCGCTAACACTGTCACCTGGGTCACCAGATCCATAGTGTCGGGGTTCTCGGTATTCGACTCTATCAGGGTCAGCGCCAGCAGGGTTGAGCCGGACCATTCGGGACTGCTGGTATGGCTGATGGTCATATTTTCCCCGGTGAGATCCAAAGAGAATTTTTCACCTTCCACCGCCATCCAAGTAGCATTTTGGAAATGGATGGGCTGACCATCAGGGTCGGTGGCAAAGGCCGAGGCTGAAACCAACACCGTACCGTGCTGGTCGAGAATAATTACGGGAACCGGGTCGGTCTGGTTCAGCCCGGTATTGCCGCGCACAACATCGACACTCAGCGATGCTGGCATGCCATTAAGTGATGACGACATCAGTACATGATACATTCCCGGAGCTAACTGGTCGAGGTTCAATTCACATGAGGAGCGAGCGGTGGATGGGTCAATACTGCCAACAGCCCAGATCGACTCATGGCCGATAACCGTGCAATTGAAGTCAAAACCGGTATCATTTCCAGCGATGAAATCACCGTTACGATGCATCGTCAACATCGAGAAGACGGAGACGTTGCCCAATTCAACATCATCTTCAGGCCCTCTGGCATCGGCGACATGCAGGAGTCGGGAACCACTCAAGTCCTCATCCAGATACGATATGGCATCGGAAGGAAGAGTGGTGTCGACCTCGCGATTGCTGGCCAACCTCCAATCATTGTGGTCACCTTTGAGAATCAGGTCGAGATAGGGGGAGATGTGTTCGAGGGCATGACTCTGTTGTTCCGATTCGGAAATCGTGGCATCACCGTCGGAAAGACCTTCCAGGAAACCGCTGTCGTCTTGGTACTGAAGGTGGTCCGCCCCCCTCACCTCCATCAGGTGCCAGCCGCCAGACCAATCCTCGAGCATTACTTTCACATTTTGATGTGCGGGGGCAATCTCATCGACCGTCCCGGTCATGAAGAGGGCATACCCCGGCTGGGGGTATTGCGGCATCAAACTTGATAGCGAGGGCATATCGGCTTTGTCCAACCCGAGCCCGAACAGTGCTCTGGGCGGTGCCAGGGTATCATTATTGATTTGAAAATCCCAAGCCACTTGCGCGGTGGCTGCCAAAGTTGCACCGGTGCCATGACCACCGACACCCCAGTGGTCAAGGTCGAAGCCGCCGATGAAATTATCAGGTTGATTACCATCTTCAAAGCCGCTGTCATTGACATTGCCAAAGGCTGAATATAGTCCTCGCATCTCCCCGAGAAGAACCGCCACCTCATCGGTATCCCAGCGCGCTTCGGGGGTGACGATGATGTATCCGGAACTGGCCAGAGATTGGGTTATCCAACCGTAATTGTCGAATCCCTCGCCCTCATCAACAAAGAATACCACCATCGGGAAGGGGGCGCCATCCCATGCCATTTCGGCCATTTCACCAGAACCATTGGTGCTCGGATAATCGATTCGTACATCGAATGAGGTGCTATCGCCGATATTCACATTCCCCTCGATAAAACCGGTGCTGAAGTGGTTGAGTGAACGCGACTGGGAGAACTCACCGGACTCATTCGGCTCGGCGGAACTGAGCATCAGCAGAGGAAATAGAAGGAGAATGGTGAGGAACATCGCCCTTGAGCGTAAGGATATTCCAGTACCCACCACAGTACTCGACGTGGCACTCACCAAAGCACCAACCTCCATGCCCTCTTGGTTCGGCCCGCAGCCTTACCATGGTGTTGGGCCAGCGCGCTCACGGTCACATCGTCCACTCGGCCCATGTGTCGCCCTCAAAGTGGAGGGCCTTGAATCTCTCGCGGGTATGTGCGGTCGCAATCAGTACTCTGCCAATAGAGATTCGGCGAAAACAAGACGGTCGAGCAGTAATTCCAACGACGGCAGATCTTCGGCTCGTCCGGGACACCAAAGCGTCGACCAAGCGCCGAGATGTTGAGCACATAGCAACCATCTGCCATCGAGTTTCTCGGCGTTCAAACGGATGATTCTCTCTTCGTAGGTTCCGCTCGCTTTCGTATATGATGGCCTCATCTGTAACCCGGCACCCACATATTCGCTATCGTGGTCTGCAAATAGGTCAAAATTAATCGATACCGCGATTTCCGCAACCTCTTCCACTCCCGCACCTGCTGCTACACCAGCCCGGTCCCCAGACCGGGTTCCAGCCGCAACTCGTACCGCCATACCGGGCAACAACAAGGCACTGGCCCAGGGCCCATCCTCGGCCAATTCACGACGACCACCGCTCCAAAGCAATTTGCCGCCGGCTTTGGCCCAGGCCTCGGCGCACGAGCGCGCCGCGCCACCACCGCCATGCAGGCACAATATGGCACCATTCTCGATTTCGATGCCGCGGTGTTGTGCCACATGGACCAAACCGATGCCATCGGTCGATGCCACCCACCATTCCCTGGTGTTCCAACGAAGTGCGTTGACGCTGTCGATTTCCTTGCCGGCATCGACGAATTTCATCGCCGCGGATGATAACTGGTGTTTCAAAGGCGATGTCAGCGATAGCCAGCGCTCTTCGGGTGAGCCGGGGATTCTCTTATTCCGCACCGGCAGAATCGCCTCTCCCAGTGGCTGAAGGGACTCGTGGGCCGTGGTGATTTCTGCGGTGGTCTTTTTCGCCACACGTTCGATGATGGTGCGGGCGCGGAATGCAGATATCGGTGAGCCGGTATATTCCCAATTCGGCACCTCACCGGGCAGTGCACCGACATATCCCCAAGCCAGAGCGTCTTCGACCCGGGTAGCAGGTATCACCTCGACCCGTTCCAGATTTGTCTCGAGGCGGATTTTAGCATTAATATCACTACGATTCTCATGCAGATGCTCAGCTACCAGCGCCATCAACATCGGCGATAGGGAATGGGTCACAGGCTCTCCACCAACACCGTAGCGGACCTGAGTCATGGCGGTGCATAATCGAGGCCGTAAATGAATCAAGCGCCAGCGATGTCCGAGAAAGACGGTCATCAAACCATCGAAATACAGAAAGAAACAAGAACAGGTGAGTGAAACAACGGCCATGGCGAAGATGGTCGAACGCGGTTCTTTCATCTGGTTTCTGATGTCTGCGACCCAGATCTGGATTTCCTTCATCATCCTGGATGAGGCTACTGCGGCGGTTGAAGCCCTGTTTGGAGCCGGTGCCGCGGCGTGCTTTGTGCTCGGTCTTTTCTTGTTCAAGCGGGAACAGATGGATATCTTCGAAAACCCACTGCGGATGGATAAGGAAGTACACGCTGAAATGCAGAAAAAGCAAGGCAATAGTTTTTGGCTCATCATCGGATTGTGGCTTACGGTGATGACCACATCGTCATTCATCTTCTGAGGTTTTCCAATGATGGAAGACCCTTCTGATAACTTGCTGGAGGGAATGTGGCCGTTTCTCAAGCGGCTGATCATGTTATTACTCCCGTTCTGGGTATTCCTGCTGTTCTATGCCGCCAAAGCCCCATTATGGGTGGCTTCGGTGATGGCTGGATTCTCACTGGCACCGGTGATCCTGTACGAGAAATTAATGCTCAAAAAGCACCTTGTAGATGAGAAACCATAGAGGGAAGAACCAAAGGCGGGAGCACCTGTGTGCGGTAGGTAGTGGTAGCCATGTGGTTGTTCGATGTTCTGGGAATCGATGCCCCCTCGACCCTTGAGGTAATCTTCATCGCCTGTGCCGTATTCGGTTCGGCATTTTTCATCATCATGATGACCCTGATGTTGCTCGGAGGAATCGTCGGTGGGGCGATAGATACGGTCTTTGACGCCGATTTCACATTGGATACCGACCTGTCGTTCGAGTTATTCACCCTGCAGGGGCTATCCGCCGCCATCATGATGTTCGGTCTGGTCGGCATGTTCGCGATAAAATCGACCGATACCGAAGTAATTGCCGTATTTGCCGGCGGCATCGCCGCAATCGCGTCGCTATATGCGATGAAGGTGATGATGCAGGGCATCTATGCCTTGCAGACCGACGGCACCATGCACACCAGCGAAGCGGTCGGCGTGCGCGGTTCGGTCTACTCGAGAATCAAGCCGGGGGAGACCGGAGAGGTGCAGGTACCGGTCAAGGGTGGCTTGAGAACCCTTGCGGCCAGGGCCAAGGACAAAGATTTGCTGATTCCTACGGGAACATTCATCCGAGTGGTCGATTCAATCGGTTCGACCCTGATAGTGGAAGAACTGAAAGACGTAAGTTCCCAAGTGGAAGAAGAGCAGAAAAAAGAAGAAGAATGAGGTGATGAAATGGCGGCTGATGCATCTGGATGGTTAATAGCAATATTTGGTGGACTGATACTGGTAGGGTTTTTCGGGGTGGTATTACTGATAACACGGTATAAGCGCTGTGCTTCGGACGAAATCCTGGTCGTATTCGGCAAGGTCGGGAAAGATCAGGCTTCGGTGTGTATTCACGGTGGGGCGAGATTGATTTGGCCATTATTTCAAGATTACAAGAAAATCTCACTCATCCCGATGACGATTCAGATTCCCCTATCCAATGCCCTGTCTCTGCAAAATATTCGCATACACGTTCCATCGACCTTCACCATCGGTGTCAGCACCGACCCGCTGATAATGAATAATGCCGCCGAGCGTCTGCTTCATCTGACCACCCCGCAAATCGAGGAGATGGCACAGGAGATGATCTTCGGCCAACTGCGCTTGACAGTAGCCAGTCTTTCGATTGAGGACATTAACAGAGACCGAGATAACTTCCTTGAGTTGATACGTGATAACGTCGGCGCTGAACTGCATAAGTTGGGATTGTTCCTAATCAACGTCAATATCACCGACATCACCGATGAATCGAATTACATCGACAGCATAGGTAAGAAGGCCGCCGCAGTAGCAGTAAACAAGGCGCTGGTCGACGTTTCCATCGCTGAGAGGGATGGTGCTATCGGCAAAGCCGATGCCGACCGCGAACGTGAAATCCAGGTGGCACAAAATGTCGCAGAATCGGCAAAAGGTCAGAAATCTGCCGAGCGCGACCGCCGTGTATTCGTAACCGAGCAGGAAGCGATGGCGGTCGAGGGTGAGAACCTGGCAAAGGCGTCTATTGCAGATACCAACGCCAGTTTGGCCGAAAAGGAGGCTGAAGCAATGCGCCGTGCCGAAGTCGCCCGACGAAGGGCCGAAGCCGATGTGCAAGCAGCGCAGTACGACCTTGAGCAAGAGCGCCTACGGGCCGAGGAGATCGTGCGCGAGGAAATTGCCAAGCAACAGATGGAAATCGCCGCCGAGGCCGAAGCCGAGCGTCTGCGCAGAATCGCCCGTGGTGAGGCCGATGCAATCATCTCCGTGAAGAAGGCCGAGGCCGAGGGTATCAGCGAGGTGCTGGGTGCCAAAGCCGCCGGCTATGAGAAACTGATCGCCGCTACCGGTGGCGATACCGCTGCCGCCGCAACCCTGCTCATGGTCGAGCAGTTGGAACCGATTGTGGCTCGTCAGGTCGAGGCCATCTCCAATCTGAAAATCGACAAGATCACGGTCTGGGATTCCGCTGGTGGCGGAGAGGGCGGCAGTACTGCCAACTTCATCTCCAGCCTGATTCACAGCCTGCCACCGGTGCACGATGTCGCCAAGATGGCTGGGGTCGAATTGCCCGACTTCCTCGGGTCGATCAAGCCCGACGAGTGAGGGCGACCGAACAAAATCAGTCAGTACGTATGTCGCCCCAAGCCACAGGCACCGCGAGGGCAAAGTGGAGAGAATCGATTGTCGATGATACAAGATAATTCACCGAAATCGCGATTTGATGAGCGCTTTGCCCGAGCCCTAAAGTGACTGGATAACCTGAATCCGAGTGCAAGGCTGTTGCCATCAAGCAGTAAGAAGCAATATGAGAGTTCATTTGTACCGACGAAGGCCGCACCCCATTAAGGGGTGCGAATTAGCATCTTTCTGCACAATATTAGGTCAAGACTTGAATACCGCCCGATAAGCGCCATGGTCATGCCTTCCGATGTCGAGATAGCAAATTCAGCCGAAGCCATTCCAATCGAGGAAGTGGCATGGAAACTCGGCATCGGGGTCGAAGAACTGATTCCCATCGGTGATGGAATCGCTAAGATTCGTTGGACTGCACTTGAGAGTAGGTTCAAAAAACCGCAGGGATTCATGGTGCTCATCACCTCGGTCCATCCCACCCCGTTCGGAGAGGGGAAAACGGTGACGACGATTGGCCTTACCCAGGCACTCAACCGGGTAGGACGACAGGCAGTTTGCACTATCCGTGAGCCGTCGATGGGGCCGGTATTCGGAATCAAGGGCGGGGCGGCTGGTGGGGGTTATTCCCAGGTAATCCCGATGGAAGAGATCAACCTGCACTTCACCGGAGACCTACACGCGGTGACCAGTGCCCACAACCTGCTCTCAAATATGCTCGATAATCATCTCAAACACGATAATGAACTCAACCTCGATCCGGCTCGAATCACCTGGCCCCGTGTAATCGACCTCAATGACCGGAGTCTGCGCCAACTGGCCATCGGACTGGGTGGTGCAAAAAATGGGATGGCCCGTGAAGAGCGCTTCGACATCACCGCCGCCAGCGAGGTGATGGCGATTCTGACGTTATCCAAGGATTATGTCGACCTGCGTCACCGCCTCGGCCAGATCGTCGTCGGACAGCGCCGCGATGGATATCCGGTAAAGGCTGATGACCTCGGTGCCGCCGGGGCGATGGCACTACTGCTACGCACTGCATTCCTGCCAAATCTTGTGCAGACCGTCGAGAATAATCCGGCCTTCGTACACGGTGGCCCATTCGCCAATATCGCCCATGGCAATTCCAGTATCATCGCCGACCGCCTGGCCTTGGCCACCAGTGAATTCGTCATCACCGAAGCGGGTTTCAGCTCGGAGATGGGGGCCGAGAAATTCATGCACATCAAGGCTCCTCTGCTCGGGAGAGGGCCGGATTGTATCGTCATCAATGTAACCGTGCGAGCGATGAAATTACATGGCGGTGCATTTGGCGAACGCGGCAATTACCGACCGACGGCGGAAGAGATCGCCGCCAAGAATGTCCCTGCGGTACGCAAGGGGGCGCGCAGTAATCTCGACCGCCATATCCGTAATATGCTGATGTTTGGTATGCCGGTCATCGTCAGCATCAACCGATTCGCCAGCGATACTGAGAGTGAAATGGCCACCATTGAGGAATGTGCCCGGCAATCCGGGGCGCGAAGTGTGGTGCGTTGCAACGTCTACGCCGAGGGAGGAGCCGGCGGGCGAGACCTGGCAAAAGCCGTGGCCGCGGCCTGTGAGGACCACCTGGCCGCCGGCCGGCCGTTCAAGCCGCTGTTCAATAATCGCCGGCCGGCGACCGAGAAGGCCCTAAGAATCGCAACCAACCTGTATCGGGCTGCCGGCCTGGATATCCGTGACAAGGCGAATCGCCAATGGCAGCAAATCGAGAAGTGGGGATATGCCCATCTTCCCGTATGCATGGCGAAAACCCAGTATTCTTTCTCCCACGACGCTAATCTTCTCGGCGCCCCGGAAGGATTCGACCTGCCGATAAGAGAATTCAGACTCAACGCCGGCGCCGGCTTCATCGTCGCCGTGCTCGGGGAGATGATGACGATGCCCGGACTGCCGAAGAGGCCGGCGGCAATCGATATGGATATCGACGAGCGCGGTCATCTCAAGGGTATCTTCAGTTGATGGTGGCACGATAATGCAGATTCTCAAGCGTGATCAAGACCTGTGGCGCTTGCGAATTCGCTCATCCGACGACCTATGGGTACTGGCGAGAATCTGCCGCAAGGGTAAGCAGTTCGGAATGCTCGGCGAGCGGCGAGACCAGAGTACCGGAGGGATTGAAGGAGGTAGAGCAAAGGCCGCTGAGCGCAAGAAGATGTGGATTCTACTCAATATCGAGAATACCGAATATCGGTCATTCTCGGACACTTTACGGGTTCATGGAATAATCGAGCAAGCGAAGGTCGACAAAGGCAGCCACCACACCCATCTGGTCGGGGCCGGAGATGAGATTGAACTGCGCAGTCTGGCGGGATTCCCAACCGAAGACCATCGACTGCTCGACGATGCGGTCGCGGCCGGGGGAAAACCGAGAATTGCCATCGCCGCGGTCGAGAGCGATGAGGTCATACTCTACGAAGTCGCCAATCACGGCATCCGCGAGGTACACCAATGGACGATGCGCGGTGGGGGAAAATACATCAGTCAGGCAAATGCTGATGTGCGGACGAGTTTCTTGCGTAACCTCGGCAAAGATATCGATTTACAACTTGCCGACGAGGTTCCCCTCATCCTCGGTGGGCCGGGGTTGGCGCGCGACCAACTGCTGGAGTTGATGCGGGCCGATGGTGTCAGCCGACCAATTTCAAGTGTCGCCACCTCTATCGGTGGGCGGGCTGCTGCCAACGAGGTGCTGGCTGAGGGATTGGCTGATAATATCATGTCGGGACATTCCCTGGTCAAGGAAATCGGCCTGCTCGAGCAGGTCTGGCGACGGATGGGCACCGATGGTGCGGTCGCCTATGGCGAGGCCGAATTGGTTTTGGCGATGCAACAGGGGGCGATTGAGATATTACTCATCACCGCTGACCTTCTGCGCGAGGATGATGCCAGCATCGGCGGGCGGGCCTGGCCTGATTGGTTGGACGAACTCGATGATATCGGAGCACGGTGGCTACAATGCTCGACCGAGCATGATTCGGGTGCACAATTGGCCTCATTCGGTGGTGCGGTCGCCCTTCTAAGGTTCAAGGTCTGAGACCGCTTGGCCGCGTCGATAGGATGGTCGAAGTCGTCACATTGGGTGAAGCGATGCTTCGAACTGTGGATAGCACCGCCGGTCGATTACAGACTGTCGGCGGTGCCGAACTGAATGTCGCCGTCGCCTTGGCACAACTCGGCCGGAAAGCCAGATGGCTCTCGGCTGTCGGCGACGATGCTGCCGGCTGGCGAATCCTCGATGAGGCGAGCCGGGTCGGCGTCGATACCACTTCGGTGCTGATTCTACCGCAGTACTCGACCGGCGAATACTCAGTTGATCACGCCGCCACAAAGGTCGAATACCAGCGTGCTGATTCCACCTTTGCCAACCTTTCTCACACCATGTTCAAGCCCTCACTGCGCCAACTCCTAGGTGGCGCCAAGTGGTTACACCTCACGGGGATAACCCCCCTGTTGGGGAACCTGCCACGAGGGGTTTGGTCGACGGCACTAGCCACTGCCGAACTCGACGGCATCAAGATCAGCCTCGATTTCAATCACCGTTCCGGATTGGGGGAATGGGATGAATTGTGGAGGGTGGTCGAGCCGCATCTGAGGAAAATTCATCTCCTCACCCTGTCCGAGTCCGACCTTGAGAACATCAACCGCAAGAGTGGATTGCTCAATGGCACTCCAACGATCGAGGAAATGGTCGAAGCGGTGCGCTCGCGCTGGCTGGTCACCTGGGTGGCTTGCACGGTGAAACGACCTCAGCCGGATGGCTCACAATCACGCTGGTCGACGGTCGCTGGACCTGATGGCGTGGTGAGTACCCGGGAAACTCCCACTTCGCAGTGTCCGGTCGAGCCATTGGGTGGTGGCGATGCCTGGCTGGCCGCACTTCTCGACGGCATGCTGGACGACATGGCGCTTGAGGATAACCTGATTCGCGCCGACAGATATGCCGCCTTGGTGCAGACCTCACCCGGAGACCTTTCGACCATCACCAAGTCTCAACTCGACGGGGATTTCACCGACGCCACTCTCGAACGCCTGAAATCTGCCAAAACCATCGCAATCTTACGTGGTACGAAACCAGATCTGATGGTGGAGAGAGCGAAAGAGTTGGTCGCGGCGGGAATCACCGCACTCGAGATAACCCTCGATAGTACCTCTGCTTTTGCCACATTACAACGCCTTCGGGCCGAATTACCACCCGATATCCTGCTCGGTGTGGGAACTGTGAGCAGACCCTTGGAACAGTTGCCAGAGGCGAATTCCCACGGGGCGGTATTCTGCCTGGCGGCGAATTTCCCCGAGGATATGATCTCGGTGGCAGAGAACTTGCAGATGTTGCCGGTGGTCGGGGCGGCTGACCTTGACCAAGTCGCCAAGGCCGTAGCCGCCGGGGCGCGAGCGGTCAAACTGTTTCACGCAGAACATGATTGGGATGAGGGAACCCTGAGTCAATGCCAAGTGAATCATCCGGACATCACCTTTGTTCCGGTTGGTGGGGTCGGGCTGGGAGATCGAGCGAGGTGGGAGTCTCTGGGCTTCACATTATTGGGAATGGGCGAGAAACTCGCCGGCTCGGACCTGAAAGCCTGACTTATAGCCACGCTAAACGTCAAGGTTGTAGGTTTAGCCTGTCCACGCTAAACGCTATGAGATGTAAAGTGGGCCTGACCAGATTTGAACTGGTGATATTCACCTTGTAAGGGTGACGTCATAACCGCTAGACCACAAGCCCGTGAACCTCCCGTGGGGGCACTTGGTTTATGACGACAACGGTTTATGCACTAGCGTCTATCCCCAGTACTCTTGTTGACGCTGGCTCAACCTGCTTGAGCGAGTCGCAGACACTCATCTAATCACGATTTTGGTGGATTCCATTGATTTTGCCAAAATCGATCCTCTTCGCTTTGCTCTCGTATGCGCCTGCGGTGCGGGCTCCTCGCGGTGCGTTCTTGGAATCCCAATGTTTCGTTTCGGACGCACTGGGGGTCAAACTCAAAACCTCTGGTCGCGACGCGGTTGTAATGGAAGAGGCTCCCACGGTCCTGGCCACCCGCCTTTCTCGCCGCCTGACCAAGGGCGGATTCACCATGGCGGTAGCTGAATCTTGTACCGGTGGGCTACTCTCCAGTACCCTGACCGATATCAGCGGGGCGAGCAAATGGTTCAGCCACGGATGGGTGACCTACTCAAACGAAGCCAAAGCCAGTGAATTGGGAATACCGCTCGACCTGATAGAGAAACACGGCGCGGTCAGCACCACCATTGCCGCGGCGATGGCTGAGGGTGCAAGACTGGCCTCGGGTGCTGACCTGGCGATATCGATCACCGGAATCGCCGGGCCGAGGGCTGACGATTCCGACAAGGAGATCGGCACCGTCCACGTCGGTGTATCGACCGCCGATGGAAGGCGGGTCAAGCAAGCGCTATTCGGTGGTACCAGAGCCGAAAATAAGGACGCATTCGTCACCTTTGCCCTGCGCACGGCCATCAAACAGTGGGATAAATTACTCGACCGTGATGCCAAGGCAGATGACGAGAAACGGAAATTAGAGAGCAGGGAAATGGAAAAGAATATGCGTCAAGCCCGGCAAAAAGCGGTTGAGGAAGCGATGGCTGCGACCAGAGGCCCATGGCAGGGTGATGTATGGTCGGAATCTGGTCGGGATGAGTCTGTCGGCGACGATGTCGAGTGGAGTGAAGGTGATTAGCCACCCATCTTTGATCAGGAATAGCGCGAGGGCGACCGGACAGTAGAATTCACCACATATGTCGCCCGAGAGGAAAAACCTGGATTCGAGTGCAAGGCTGTTGCCATTATACATTAGAATTCAGGCAAGAGACTAAGCCGAGCAGTCCTACCCTGCGAATTGAGCGTTTTTCCAGTACAAGTGGTCAGCATTAATACGTGTTTTTCGTTACTCGTACCTCAGTACATTTGCTTCTTCTGTACTTCACACTTCCCTCGGGCTTCGCCCTCAGTCCAGTTCTCACCTTCCGGCCAAGCAAGTCGGAAAGTACAGGCAATAATCCATCTCTGCCCGGGGTCACCTTCAAGGACGGTCGTATTGAGTCGGTACTTGTGGTCGAAGAGCGCTGGCCGGAAATATTTGCCCAGTGCCGTGGCCTTGGCTTGCTGGTGAACAAGTCGGTCAAGCAGGAATTACTTGAATTGGACGACCCGGTTGCGGTTCTGGCGCGGGCTCCACACCTCGGCATCGACAAAGGGATTCTCGATTCTGCCAAACTGAAGATTCTGATTTCCCATCATGAGAACTCAGATGAGGAAGCACGGCATGAGACAGATGAAATCGAGGTGGAAGCGGACCATCTACCCGAACCTGAACCGCATCAGCGAGAGCATACCGGGTCGCAAGCGTCTCAGCCGGCACTGCAGGAGGGCAAACAGCGGGTCGGGCGGGTGATTGCGCCGATGAATCCACCCGAGCCGATGGCGCCGGTGCGCCTGCACGGCTTACCCGATTACGAACTCGATGATTTTCCGCTCGCCGCCACCGAGGTGTCGACCGACATCAGCGTGCACTTCGACATCACCGGAAACAGCATCACCGAGGGCAAGATGAATGACATCAGTTCACTTTTCAACAGCCGCTTGGAGAGAATCCGCAAGATGATAATCGCCGGGCGCCTACCGACCAGACATGGTGAAATCGCCAAATTGCAGGCCAATCGCCGCTCCTTTACCGGCTTCGACAATATCGCCTGTGCCATTGGCCTCATCAACGAGCCGCGCAATACCAAGAACGGCCATCTCATCTTCGAGTTGGAGGATGAAACGGCGGCGATGACCTGTCTGGTGCGCAAGATCGAGGTCGACCCCAACCCCTACATCCAACACGGATTGATGCCCGATGATGTCGTCGGCGTCTCGGGCTCGTTCAGCCAATCCGGTGACCTGTTCTATGTCGATGACCTGCACTTCCCACCACTGCCTCGCCGCCAGCGCACCTCGGCACCTGATGCCGCCGTCAGCGTCGCCTTCCTGTCCGACATCCACGTCGGTAGCAAGACCTTCCTGGCGGCGCAATGGCATAAGATGGTGCAGTGGTTTCACACCGACCCACTGGCTCGCACCATCAAGTATCTCATCCTCTCGGGAGACTGTGTAGATGGGGTTGGAATCTATCCCAATCAGGATAAGGAATTAGCCATCCTCGACCTGTATGACCAGTATGACGAGTTCGCCCGATTGTTGCACCTACTCCCAGATTGGGTGGAGTGCGTCATGTTGCCCGGAAATCACGATGCGGTCAGGCCAGCAGAGCCACAACCTGCACTAGAGCCGGAGATACAGCAAGCCTACAACACCACCACTTTCGTCGGCAATCCCTGTGATTTCTCCCTGCACGGAGTTCGCATACTGTCCTACCACGGCAAGAGTATCGACGACTATGTCGCGGGAATGCGGAATGTCACCTATGCCAACCCGGTGCAGGCGATGCGGGAAATGATGACCCGACGTCACCTCGCCCCACAATGGGGGGGGAAAACTCCGCTCTCACCCGAGCCCGAGGATAATCTGGTCATCTCCACCATCCCCGATATTTTTGTCACCGGACACGTGCACGGCCATGCCTGTGTCGACTTCAGGGGGACGACCTTGGTCTGTTCATCGACCTGGCAGGACCAGACCTCATATCAGAAGATGCTCGGGTTTCAGCCGAAACCATGTATCCTGACGGTGATAAACCTAGGTACCCACAAGACCGCGTCAATTCCATTTGCTTGAAAACGAAGGCCACTACGAAACGTTACGACGTTCGGCCTTCGGTTCTGCCGACGCGCCAGAAGGACAGTCCTACAAGAATCGCTATGACCAGCAATACAATCTGCATCGCGGGAGAGGCGAGAACCTCGAATAGAACCGAGCCTTTCTCATCAGTCTCATCCTCACAACCACCGTCGGCAGGACAGACGACTTCGTCATCTCCACCGCTTCCGGCAGTGCCACCACTGCCATCGCCGGGAATATTGACGATGAAACTCGAAGTGTTCGAATTGCCCGCGGCATCTACCGCGATGACGACGAGAGCATATTCACCGCCGGGCAGGGTCAAGGTGATCTGGTGCGACTTGGAGCGCGCGACCGTATCACCACTATACTCGCCACCAATCCAAGACAGGTGCTCGGTGGTGGCTTCTGAAGTGAACCAAGAAACCCTTACCTGACCATTTTCCAAGACCTGTGCGGCGAGATTGAGAATCTCGGGGGGAGTCAGGTCAACCTCATCGGTAGTGGTGAGATTCAAGGTCACCGAAATGGCGCCATCTACACTGATGATCACGACGTAGGTGGTGTTGGTCAACAGTCCTGTGAGGGTGATTCCGTGGCTGGTTGAATTCTCGCTTTGAACAATATTCGTATTCTCGCTCTGGCCGGCGATGTGGTACTCGGTAGTCGCCGCCGCCGCTTGGGTGGTCAACCAGGTCAGCACCGCGCTGGTGCCGGTCACCACGCCAATGCTCAAACCGAAAATCTGCTGTGGCACTTCGGGAATCTCGATTCCCGATAATTGGGCAAATGTATGGTTGGTGGTGCTGTAGGCCGATAACATCACCGTTTGGTCGACTTCGGGCTCGAGCAGAATATCGAGAATGTTCGGGTCGTAGTCGATGCCGTCATCTGCCGAATCATCGCCGCCGCCCAAAACCCAGGTGCCGGCGTCAGCATCGACATCTCGCCATTTTCCAGGGCCGAAGCCATCTTGGCTACCAACGACGATGATGTAGCCATAATCTTGCGGTGAGTCACCGACCAGATCCTTGGAGACGGTGATGGTGATGATTTTGCTTGCTAGGTCGGCTGTCACCTCGATACCTTTTGCCGTGGTCTCGCCGGTTGCGGCGAGCACCGCCTTGACCGCGCCCGGCTCGCCGGTGGCTGAAATGGCCACTTCCCAAGCCCAGTCGGGATGGGCTTGGGCATTTGCACCTTCCAACAGGGCGATATTTCCCGAGCCGCTGACCCGGTCCTGGTCGATGTATACCTGGACGATCTGATGGCTGAAACCATTGCTCATCCCCCAGATGTTGGTCATCTCGGCAAAAGTGAACTCGTAGCGCACATTCCACGAGGATTGCATCATCCTGAAATTGGTCAAATCGAATAACCCGTGGCCGGGGGCAAAGTCACCGGATAATCCGTAGACGATATCACCAGAGCCATCCTCATCCCCGGTGGCATCGGCCATGTCGAGCATCTCCACCCATGACTCAAGGTCGGGAAGTTGTATTTCGGCAGGCGCCGAGGGAGCCATTTCCAAATCAATTCCATCACCATAAGCGGTAGAATTGGCCAGGCTGGTCACCACCTTGACCCGAGTCGAGTAGCGCGGGGCCAGTCCGAGGTCGGACCACGGTATCTGCAATTCAATTACCTCGTCAGCGGCGGCGGTTCCCAGCGCACTCGGGGTACTTCCGACCCAGACCTCCTTGTCACCACTCCTGCCCTGGGCGGTGAATAATATCCACGAGGCCCGGCCATCACTGCGCAGGTCGTCAAGGTTCAAACTGACCATGCTCTTGGCGGGAAAGCCAAGAATCTCGTTGCCGTAATAGGTACGGAAATTAGTCTCGACCTCGTTGAAATTGATGGCATTCGCCTGCATGAAATAAATCGCGATGTCGGGGGTCTGCGAACCGGTTGCAGAAATCACATTCGACATGTTGGCCATATCGATTCGAACATATACATTGGTCGCGTCATAGCCGAGATAAAAGGCGCTGAAATCCAATTCCCCACCATCGTTCGGAGCGTCGTATTTCGCCGCACCTTCCCATTCCCCCGGAAGGGCAACCCCGTCTATCAACGGCTCGACTATTCCCGAATAGGGCTCTACTGGCAGGGTTGGATTCGACCACAGGTCTTGCAGGTAGGGAGGTAATCCCAAATCGATGGCCTTGTAGACATTGGACAGATGCACCTTGAACAGGGTATCCCACAATTCATCATAACCGCTGTCCTGGTCGAGCCCATACCACCAGAACCAGTCACTCCCCTGAGCAATGTACAGCGATTCCCATGCCGCAGATAACCCCGCGTGGGTTGGATTCACCTGCTCAAATGCCACCAAGGCCTGCCGTGCCTCGACCAAACGCTGCCAGCCCAGACTCTCCTCGGCCTCTCCAGCCCAGGTCGACAGGGTGCCGTCGATCCACGAACCGGTCGAGATGGTGGTGATTTTCGGCAGGGTGGTATTCCTGGCCAGGAATTCACTCGGGGTGGTGGTGACTATGCTGGGGTGGCTGGCCAGGCCACGGAACCATTCATCAGTGAAGGGGCGGGCATTGTCATGGTGTTGGAATTCAGACATGAACATCCAATTTTCCCCATCCAGCGCCACCGTCAGCAGGTGCTGGCTCGGATCTTTGCCCGCGGCGAGAATCTCATTGCGAATCCCGTCGACATAATTGATGAAATCGCTGACCGCATCCTCAGGTGTCATCTTACCATACTCAAAGGCGATGCGGTCACTGATGACGCGGTCACGGAAAATCGTCACAACCTCACCTCCGTCCACGCCGGTTGTAATCCACGGGGTCGCGAGATTTGAGGCGATTGAAGTATCGATATAATCTCCGTTCACATCGGTAGACCCAGCGAGGTTCACCTCATCGGTCACCATCCATTGAATCCCGACATCGCTGACCGGCTGAACCATCGCCGGACTGACCGACTGTTCGCTCGGCCACATCCCGGTGGGACGGAATCCAAGTTCGGCCTCGAACAGATCCATCCCATTCACCAGTTGATTCCGGGTATCATCGGGCCACGAATCCTTGTCGACCTCGATGCCATCTTCAAAAGTCCAGCCATCCATCATCAGCAGTGGCATGATGGGGTGGTAATAAGGCGAGGTGGTCAATTCAATCTGCCCACGGGCGGCCAGCGCCGAATACATCGGCAGGACATTGGCCATGTGCGATAGTTGCGCGGCGATGACGTAATCGAGGTCGGCGCTGGCATAGCCGCCGTTCTGTGCAAACAGATTCTGCAGGGTGACGTCACCATGCGCAGGGCGGCCATCAGCAGTGGAATCCTCAATCGACTGGTATTGTCCCAACACATAATCGGGTGAGAACTGGTACAGATACCACAAGACCTGCAGGTCAAGGAAAGCCTGTGGCTCGAGCAATACATCATTCATGATGGTCGCCGGTTTGAGATTGTGCAAGGTCATGCCGTATATCTGTGCATATCGCTGACTCGAGGGATAGAGCCAAGCTAATTCTGCATCGTCTGAAGAGACATTGTAAATCCAACCCGAATTCCAAAAAGATTGGAATTGCATGGTGTGCAATTCACGCGCCGTGGCATTCGGATAGCCACTCACGGTACCATTCTCATCGAGTGGCCAAGCACGCCCAGCAAACTCAGTGTGGACATCGAGAGCCTCATTAGTGTGGTAATCCACCAATTGTTCGACAAAGGAGGGAACCAGATTATAGGTTATTTTAGTCTCAGGGTAACGGGAGAGAATTCCCGGCGAATCGACGTATTCGGTCATCGCATGGACCCGCACCCACGGCATCTCATACATCCCGGTCAACTTATTCTTGTAATAGGGCTGATGCTGGTGAAAGATGATGGCCAGATTGAGGGCATCGGCAAACTTCTCAGCCGCCTCAAGGGCGATTATGGGGAGGGTATTGGGGGCGACGCTGACACTGCGATTTTCACAATGCCAAGCATGGGTGAAGGTCTCAAGACCAGAGTTTGAGGCCGGATTCTGAGAGGGGAAGGAAGTCCACACACTGCCCCCATCCTCCCACTGTGCCCAAGACAAGATATCAAAGGAGTACGGATTTCCCAGCGCCGACCAAGGTATGCTCACTTCGGTATTCTTATTCCCGGAGTAGCCGATGAAGGTTGAGTTCTGTTCTGGTTGGGTCGGGGCATCGACCCATTCACCTCCATCCCACAAGATTAATCGATAGTAACTATTATTCTCCAACACGAAGCCATAATCGGCGGCAAACGGCAATGCGTGTTGCACCCCCCACGACTTGGCGGCATTACTACCCCCAGTCGAGGTATTGAGGTAGACGAACCAATCGGCGCCCTCGCCGGCACTGTCCCAATCGGTGCCATTCCACCCCAGATTCAGATGGGTTTCATTCCACGTCAGCAAAAATGAGACATTATTGGCATCGCTCTCCATTATCGCATCTTCATCCCAATCTTCCAATGCACCATCACTGGTGATATCGGTTGGAGTCTCGGAAATCACCCCAGACCACGGCATGAGAAGTAGTAATCCAAGTACCGCCAAAACACTCCTGTGGCCGGTCATGGAATCACCTCGTGGTATCTACTCTATTAGTGATTTTGGGAATTGCTGGGAGGGGTAAGTTGAACCCCCTTCTCGACCCCCCGAGAAAACGTGCGTAACAGTGGAGTCCTGTGCCATCTGACCTCATTGCCGAGCGAGAGTGGCAAGGGTTGCATGGGTCATCACGCGATTCGCTTCCTCGATATCCTGCAGAGCACCGGGCAATCGGTATGGCAGATGTTACCGATTCACCCCCCCGACCAGTATGATTCACCCTATGCCAGCACCTCGGCATTCGCCGGCGACATCAACCTGCTCGACCGCGCCATCCGGGTCCGGCCATTCACCCGAGGTGGACTGATCGAATATCGTGTATCCAATCCCTGGGTGCATGACTGGGCGCTGTACCAGATTGCCAAACAACTGCACGACGGCGCGCCATGGACTGAGTGGGATGAACAGATTCGCCGCCGTGAGACATCGGCATTGGAGCAGATGCGCGAGACGAATCTGAGAGAATACTGGCGCCATATCGGCGAGCAGATGGCTTTTGAACACCAGTGGGATGATTTACGCCACGCCGCTGAGGCGCGTGGCATCGAGTTGATCGGCGACCTGCCATTCTTCGTCGCCGGCGACAGCGCCGATGTGTGGGCAAATCAGCACCTGTTCCAACTCGATGAATCCGGACGTCCGAGTGAGGTTTCAGGAGTACCACCCGATGCCTTCACCCAACATGGACAGTATTGGGGCACGCCATTGTTCGCCTGGAATGAACACCGTAGCGAAGGATTTTCTTGGTGGCGAAAGCGGGTGGAGGTAGCGCTCCAGCGCTTTCACCGCCTGCGCATCGACCATTTTCGGGCTATTGAGAGGTATTGGTCGATACCTGCAAGTTCAAAAGATGCCAGATACGGTGAATGGAAGGAAGGCCCTGGAGATGAATTACTCACGGTTCTTTGTAAGGTTGCAGGAGAGGGCAGACTCATCGCCGAGGACCTGGGTATCATCCCGGCGACGGTAATCGAGATGCGCCGTCGTCACAAGATGCTCGGGATGGCGGTTCTGCAGTTCGCATTCGATGGGAGCAGGGATAATCCTTACCTGCCAGAAAATATCAGTGATGATGTCATCTGCTATACCGGAACCCACGACAATGATACCGCTGTGGGATGGTATTCGGCCATCGACCACGATACTCGGGAAAATATTACCATCACCCTGTCCGCAGAGAAGACCATCGACAAGGGCGAGCGGCCGATTCATCGTCGCCTGATGCGAGCCGGGATGGCAAGCCCTGCCGCACTCACCATTCTACCACTGCAGGACGTGATGGGTCTGGACTCTAGCGCGAGAATGAACACACCGGGCACCAAGGAAGGAAACTGGAATTGGCAATTCATGTGGAGCGACATCGCCCAGACCGACCTGAATTGGCTCGCGGCAACCACCGAAGCGACCGGGAGGTGGCCACAAGGAAGTACTCTTGCGGGTGGAGGTGGTGACGTCCGTGGCCGTGGCGGCGGCAATAGTGCCGGAATTGGTGATACTGATGCTGGTGACCCTGCCGATGACGCAATGGAAGGTGGGCGCCGGAGCGGTGGTGGTGGACGAGACAGCGACAGGAGGGGCGAGGTGGTCGCTTACTTCAGCGCTGAGATCGGCCTACGCAGCGACCTGCCGACATATTCTGGAGGCCTAGGTATTCTGGCCGGTGACCATGTCAAGGCGGCCGCCGACAAGGGTCTGGATTTCGTCGCAATAACCCTGCTCTACCGCCGGGGTTACGGCCGTCAGCACCTCGATGGCGACGGTAGGCAGACCGAGACCTATCCGGCCTATGACCCGCGCATGATTCTCGAAGATACCGGAATCGACATCGCCATTCCCCTCGACGGCAAGAGCCTGTACAGCCGAATATGGAAATATACGGTGAAATCAGAATTCGGTGGACAGGTTGACGTATTATTCCTCGATACCGCACATCCCGATAACGATACCATTCACTCAGACCTCGGCTCACGTCTTTATGGCGGCGGTGATGAGACCAGAATACGCCAGGAATACCTGCTCGGAATCGGTGGAATCAGGGCGCTCAAGGCTTTGGGAATCTGGCCGTTGAAAGGGATACACCTCAACGAGGGTCATTGCGCCTTTGCGGCGTTGGAGATGTTGCGACAAGGATGGTCGAGAGAACAATTGTCCCGTCGTTGTCTTTTCACCTCGCACACCCCGGTTCCGGCCGGTCATGACCACTTCGCCTGGGATGAGGTTGAATCTATTCTAGGGGATGGGCTGCCCGATGACCTGCGTCCGGCCCTGGGTGGGGCGACCTGCTCGATGTCGCACTTGGCGGCACACCTCGCCGGCAAGGTCAACGCGGTGTCGAAATTGAATGCCAAGGTCGCAGGAGAGATGTTTCCAACCACCACCGTTCATCCGGTCACCAATGGCGTGCACCACCTGACCTGGGTTGGCACGGCGATGCAGGAAGTCTACGACGAATACCTGCCAGATTGGCGTCGCGACCCGGGTGAATTGCGCAAATCTCAGCGAATCCCTGTCGACGTTCTTATTTCAGCTCGCAATAAATCTCGGACGGTATTGCACGAATTGGTCAAGGTCTGTACCGGGGTGCAATTCGACGAAAAGGCACTGACCATCGGCTTCGCCCGCAGATTCGCCACCTACAAACGTGCTGATCTGGTATTCCGCAACATTGCCCGCCTGAGCGAATTCGGTCAAGGAAAGATTCAGTTTGTATTCGCCGGCAAAGCCCATCCCAAAGACGAAGATGGTAAGCAATTGATCGCCAATGTCATCAGCGCCGGAAAGGAGTTGGATGGGAAGATTCCGGTCGCCTTCCTAGAGGATTACTCGATGGACACGGGGAGGGCGATGACCAATGGTGTCGACATCTGGCTGAACTGCCCGGTGCGGCCGATGGAGGCGTGTGGCACCAGCGGAATGAAGGCGAGTTTGAGCGGGGTGCCGAACTGCTCGATTCTCGATGGCTGGTGGCCCGAGGCCTGTGAACACGGCCTCAATGGCTGGGCGATCGGTGGGGAGGATGATGACCGGGATGATGACCGAGATGGTGAAGCGGTACTCGATGTGTTGGAGAATGAGGTATTACCGGTCTGGCAGGCGGGAGAGAAATCCTGGTTGGAATTGGTGCGCGGGGCGATATCGACAGGGGCCAATTTCACCGCCGAGCGAATGCTGTCTGACTACTGTGAGTTCTACGCCGACTTTGCCTAGGTGGGAACTCGGTGTATGCCAAATCATCCCTCTCCCAATCCGCCTCCACGCATCTTATTGATGGCAAAATGAATTATCATCAAACCCAATATCAGCAGCAGTATTATTCTGATTACCGTAAAAGAACTGGATTCAGAGAAATAATTCTCGCCCTTCGAGTCTGGATCTAATTCAGTGTTTTCCTCAGGTTCAGGTTCAGGTTCAGGTTCCGGTTCCGGTTCGGGCTCTGGTTCTGGCATTATGCAGGAGCCATCATCAACTGTAGCATTTTGATTATAGTTCGTGGCATTCACATTCACACATCCTTGGATGTCATTGTTGCCCGGATTATCAGGACAGTGTTCTCCACTTGGTAATGACCTTGCTAAGGTACTACTCTCAATAAGTGAAACAATTGCAGGATCGGTCTGTGCCAATTGTTCTCGAGTACATGGCTCCCATTCTTCACTTATCCAATAACAACGTCCACTATCGCTCTGAGCACCTAGATGTGTGGTCAAAGCCCAATAGAGGTACTCAGTAGCCATACAAGAATAATCACAAGTTCCATCATCATAATGATACCATGAAGATTCTGAATATCCTCCTGTTGGAAGCGCACAAGGCCCCTCTTCCTCTTCACAATCGTCTATATCATTCTCTTCGTAATGGCCGCCTCTAGCTTCATCCATTGCAATGGTTAGAGTTGATCCTGGAGCCTCAGCAAAATCATCTGGATAAGCGGTAGTATAACCAACATGTGTAATCAGATGGAGCACTTCCTCAAGGGTTGCATCAAAAGCGTTAGCACTTCGCCCACCTGGATGGATTTCATCTTCATAGAGATCCTGTAAGGCAAATTCGCCTTCATCCATTTTCACATAGAAAGATTCCGGTAGTTGTTCAATAATCATATCCAATTCATATTGAGTCCGAGGTATCACCATTGCTGCGTTAGCATCTACCATAGCCTGAACTACAGCAGGGTCGTTTGCAATTCCGTCACTGTCATCATCAAGATAGCCTGCCATTACTGCAGCAGCATGGAGCAAAGTTTCGTCATTTACACCAGAAGTAGCAAGTAAATGAACACCAAAGACTGAGATTGCTTTCGGAAAGTGTTCTGTGAGCGAGTCGTAAATTTCAGGGGTACTAATGATCGAAAGATTAAGCGTAACACAATCTGTGAGTGATGGTGGAACTGAAGAATGCCGAAGCACTGTCACAGAATTTGCAGATATTGCTAGAGCATCACCAAAAAGTGTAGCATCACCAAATATTACCTCATCATATGGGATTTCCAATTGCTCAACATTACCTCGATTTAACACGACCATATTGCTATCATCCCCTAATGTCATCTCGAATACCAGAAGGTTCTCTGACACATGGTAAGTGGAATAGGCTCCACGCCGTAGTGCAACATTTTCTAATCTTAATTGAGCGAGTTCAGAGGTGAAATTCAGCAACTCTAACCCATGTCCTGAGAGATTGAAATCCATCATCCGTCGGTTATCGGGATCAGCACCTCCTGGTTGACCAGATTCATCCCCCATGTATAGTATCGGAGCGCCTGGGGTAGTCAGTAACCACCCTATGGCTTGGCGAGCCTTATCATATGCTTCAGTAGGAGGATTGCCCGGCCGATCTTGCTCTACCCATTGATTCCACTGTGTACCGCTATCTTCTGCACGTGAAATGAATCGAGGGGTATCATGACTACCGATGAATGGATTCATCACCGCACCCTCAACATACTGGTCTTGGCTTCTATTAGTCCAAAAATCAAGATGTTGATAATCCATATTTCCACTTGCTAGGACATTGTCAACCACTGCATGGTAAAGGACGAAATCAGCCTGGCCATCGAGACCATGCTCGCCCATGTAGCTATTGATAGTCGCATATTCGCCGAGATTGTCGGCCAGTTCATGACCGACCCAACCCATCGCGGTCTCGCCTTTGAGATAATAATCGACGCCCCCAGACTCAAAGCGTTGCTCGATGCTGCTGGCGAAGTTGTAGACTGCCAGATCATCGACATGCTTGACCGCATCGAGGCGCGCCCCATCGAGGTCAAAACGCTCTAGCCACCACAAACCATCGGCAATCATCTGCTCGCTGGCATCCCGGTTCTTCCAATTCAAGTCGGGCATATAATCTCGGAACAGGCAATCTAGGCGATGCTCGGTCCAATCGCAATCGGCCGAGCCGCAAAGACAGCCTTGGTTGAACCACTCGGGGTTCTGGGAATAGTACGGGTGGTCTTCGTGAACGTGATTGACGACGAAATCCATCATCACTCGGATTCCTTGTTGGTGGGCACTGGCAACCATTGCCTCGAGTTCGGCCTCACTTCCCAGGCGAGAATCGACCGAGCGGGGAGCGGTCGGCCAGTAGCCGTGATAACCACTGACCTCGTGCACGCCATCCCCGGCCATCTCAGTACCCTGTGCGGCACTGTTGAAGGGGGATAGCCAAAGTGCATTGACACCGAGGTCGGTGAAATATCCAGACTCAATCATCAGGGTTACCCCGGCAAAATCGCCACCTTGCCAACCAGCCCCTGTCGAGGCGGTGGAAGATGAGTTGTCGTCATTGGAGGTATTTCCATTGACGAAACGGTCGGTCATCACCATGTAGATGAGAGCATCTTCCCAGATGAAATCCTGTTGCGGACCGAGCCAGAACGGTATCAGGATATCCTCAGCGGTAAAGCCGTCGTCATCGAGGCCACTGACGAGGAAGGTGTGCTTACCCTCGGGCAGAACACTGAGGTCGAGGTCCCACGCTTCGGTCAACTGGTCATAGGTGGACAACCCCGGATAGTATCCACTCTTCAGTTGCGGCCCACCGGTCGCCAGGAGTGAACCATCGGAGCCGGCGTACAACAAGATTCGCGCCGGCAAACCGGTTTCCATATCGAGTTCGAGCGAGAAGGTCGAGCGGGTGTGATTCTTCACTCGAGCGAGAGAATTTTCCATTCCATCACAGTATATTCGCTCCGGATTACTGGCGTCGAAGATGTAATCTGTGCCGTTCAGGAGAAACTTGTAGCAGTATAGGCCCTCGGCAAGATTCATTTCAGCCAACCAGATGCCGGTAGTAGCATTCACCACCATGATCACCGGTGCCGACCAATTCCATTCCCCGACAAGGCTGACATTGCTCGGTTGTGACTGACCATCCGTAGGCTGCCACCTGAATTCAGTCATCGCACTACGCACTCGCAGAGGATTACCAGCCCCCTCCCCTTCCCCTTCCCCTTCCGCAGATGTGGTCGGTTGCACCTGAATGACCAGCCAAGACTGGGCTACGAGCAGTAATACCAACAGTATGGATTTCTGCCGGCTCCTCATCACTTCACCTCTTGCTGACAATGTGGTTGGCGGTCGTGACTATCTCATCGATATGCCGGCACAGGAAATCCTTGACGAAATCATTGGCCGGGTTGTTATAGCACTCATCGGGGGTCGCGTGTTGTTGCAATTCACCATCATTCATTATCGCAATGCGGTCGGCCAAGGTCATCGCCTCGATCTGGTCGTGGGTGACATAGACCGTGGTGGTGCCGTGCTCCTCGTGCAGGCGACGCAATTCGATGCGCATCTGATTGCGTAATTTTGCGTCGAGATTTGATAATGGCTCATCCATCAGCAAGACCTTCGGGCGGCGGATCAAAGCTCGCCCCAGCGCCACTCGCTGGCGCTGACCACCAGACAATTCCCTGGGACGTTTCTCCAGCAAATCGGCGATTCCCAACAGATTACTTATCTCCTTGACACGGGACTCGATTTCGTTGCTCGAAAGTGCCTCCTCACCCTTCATCATCTCCATTCCAAAGGTCAGATTCTGCTCGACAGACTTGTGCGGATAGAGCGCATATGATTGGAAAACCATGCCGATATCACGGGCTTTTGGAGGGAGGTCATTGACTTTGGCGCCGCCGATTCTTATCTCCCCCTCGCTGACTTCCTCAAGGCCAGCCAGCATTCTCAGAGTTGTGGTCTTACCGCAGCCCGAGGGCCCGACCAGGACCAGGAATTCTCCCGACACCACCTCGAGTTCCAGACCCCGCACGGCTTCGGTACCATCCTCATAGGTCTTCGACACATCAACAAAATTCACTCCACTCACATTCTCATCTCCTTTATCGTCATCATCCCTTTACGCTCCCGGCGGTCAGTCCCTCGATGAGGAATTTCTGGAATACGATGAATAGCAATACCACTGGAATCGCCACCAATAACGACATCGCCGCGAAGTCACCCCAGGCCGAATCAGTCGCAGAAATATATGAGGCTAGTCCGACCGGTAGCGTGAACATGTCATCGCTGGTATTGAAGGTAAGTGCCAACAGGAACTCATTCCAAGCTACAAGGAATGAAAATAACCCTGTAACAGCAACTGCTGGGAGACTTAAGGGCAATATTATTCGATAAAACACTCCAAACTGACTACATCCATCGAGTAATGCCGCCTCTTCCAACTCTTTAGGCACGGTATCGAAGAAGCCTTTCAACATCCATACACATAACGGTAGAGCGGTGACCGAATAGGCCAGAATCAGCCCGATGGCGGTGTTGAGAAGACCGAGCGACTTCATCACCATGAAGTACGGCACCAGGATGATGATTCCGGGGAACATCTGCACCAAGAGGAAGGTGAACATCATCGCCCCCCTCCCCTTGAAGCGGTAGCGGGAGAAGGCATAGCCGGCAGGAATTGCCAGACACAGACCCAGTAAAGTGGTACCTATGCTGACTATCACCGAGTTCCGCGCCCAGACCCAGAAGTTGTCACCACCGAGAATATTGCTGAAGTGCTCACCGGTCGGGCTGGAGAACATCGCCCCACCCTGCAATGCATCGCCGGGCGAAATCGCGACATCGATGATCCACAGCACCGGAATCATGACCACGGCGACGACATGCAGCAACACCACATGTTTCAGTGCTGCCTGCCACTTTGGCAGGAGTTGGCGATTGCGCACCAATCCGTCCTCGGCCTCGGCGCGCTCAATGGTTGATTCGACCCAGCGAGACACCAGCGGAGTGGATAGCAGATACAGACCGGATAGGCCGGGAATAAGTAATACCAGTCCCGCCCAGAGGTCGACCAACAAGTACTCAGCACCACGAATAGCCAATCCGATTACTCCGCAGGCAAGGGTTATTCCCGATGCCGTCAAGCCCATATCGCGACGCCTGGTGCGCCCTTCCTCGGTAAAGTCGATACCGGTCAGAATCATCACCATCAGGGCCATCATTCCCACCCCATGGATAGCCATGGAATCATAATCGCCGCGGAAGTAATCGAATAACAGCACCACCGACAACAATGCGCAGGAAAGAAAACTCATCCCACTCAGTATCCGTAGTTCCAGTGGGGCGAACCAGCGAATCGCCAGGTCGCTCATACCACCGCCTCCGTGGCATTGGTCTTCTTCATGTAAGTGGCTGAGAACCACAATAGAATCAGGAAGATGACCACCGACCAAGCCGCGGCCAGGCCGTACATGCCGCGACGGAAGGCAACATCGTAGACGTAGGTGATGAGAATGTCGGTTGAGCCGGGCTCGCCGAACCACAGATTGGGACCACCGTCGGTCATCAGGTAGATTACGTTGAACATATTGAAGGTCCAGATGAATCCGAGCAGGGCGACAGGAACTATCGTCGGTTTGAGCATCGGCAGGGTGAGATGGCGGAATTGCGAGATCGGCGAGACCCCATCGACTTCAGCGGCCTCATAGATATCGCCCGGGATGGTCTGCAGTGCACCGGAGATGGTCATCATCATGAAGGGAAATCCAAGCCAGATATTGACTACTATCACCGCCGCAGCTGCCGGCACCGGCAGGCCGAGAATATCGATCTGGGTACCCAGCAGACCATTGAATAATCCATCGTATTGGAATATACCGCGCCATATCAAGACGGTGATATAGGAAGGAATCGCCCAGGGTAGTAGCAGAATCGTGCGATAGGCGACCTTACCCTTCACCCGCCCTTGCAGGGCCATCGCCAGGGCCAGACCGATTCCGACATGGGCGAATACGTTGACCACGGTCCACAGCAGGGTGAAGCCGAGCACGCGCAGGAATCCGGCGCTGGTGAACACCTCGACATAATTATCCAGACCGTTGAATGATTGCTCACCCAGAGCACTCTGATTTGCATCGGTAAAGGAGAGAACTATACCGTATCCGACCGGATAGAAGGTAAGCAGTGCCAAGGCCATCAGCGCCGGGGCAACGTAGAGCATCGCCGAGCGGCCTTGCGCGCTTCGCTCCTTCCAACCCAGCACCGCGAGCAGGACGACCAGTGACAGAGCGATACTGCCGATGGCAAACCATACCGGCCTGGTATCGGCACTCGGGGGTAATTCATCGGCCGCGGTGGAAGTCGCACCGACGACCTCTGACAAGTCACCCGATATCCAGTGCGAGTCGAACGGCAATATGGCGAGGAACACTTCCGCTCCGACCGGCATGCCGGTCAGGTCACATCGGATTGCAACGGTGCCGGGCGGCACCACCGCACTACCATTTTCACTGCGAAAGACCATCGCCCAATCGTCATCTCCCGAACTACTCTGGCAATCATCGTACCACTCTCCGACTGCGGGCTGAGCCATACCATCGGTGGACGCGGTGAAAACGGTCGAATGGATGGTGGCATTGCCGGTGTGGGAGAAGGATGATTCGCTGAAAATGATGTGGAAACCATCGCCATCCTCGGCCGGGCTGGCCAACTCCCAAGTCAGATTGACATTGCGATAACTCGAGGATTCACCACTCGCCTCGACCTTCGATACCGCAGTCGCCTGCACCACGGGCATGGCGAGAAGTGCCACAATAAGTGGCATCACGGCAATAAGGGAAATACCACGCCTCATCCGTCGATTTCCTCCAGCAATTGTTGATTCGCCGCACTCAGCGCCTCGTCGGCGCTCATCTGCCCGGCATAGACCTGCTCTATCGCCGCCGAAAGTGGGTCCCAGACCATCGACATCCCCCGGGTGGTGGGGGCGGGAAAACCATATTCAGCCTGATTCAGAAATCCCGATAAAACCGGATCCTGCACCACTTCAAAATCATTCTGCACCGCGACTGCGGTAGGTAGAGTCCAAGTCTGTAGGGCAAACTGCTTCTGTACTTCAGGGCTGGATAACCACAAAGCCAATTCCACCGCCTCTTCCTTGTGCAGACTCTGTTTGCTGACCGACCAGCCCTTGTAGGTGACCATCGGCGAGATGCGCTCGCCGCTGGAAATGACCATCGGCAGAGGTGCCTGTGCGACATTGATGCGCGCCTGTGAATAGGTCGCCCAGTTCCAAGGACCGTCGATGATCATCGCCGCTTCTCGCTCGCGGAACTGATTTTTCATGGTGTCAATGCTGGTACCGGTCGGCACCATACCGCCATTTGACTGGTCGAGCGCCAACCATGCTTCCAGCCCTGCGGCTGAACCATTGGAATCGAGGGTCGGCACTCCATTCGCAGAGAATAATTCGCCGCCGAAACCACGCTGAATGGCCAGCCATCGGTACGGGTCTTTGATAGGAACCGACAATCCGACCTGATTGCCGTGGGTCAGGGTTTCGGCCGCTTCCAGCATCTCCTGCCAAGTCCAATTCAAACCGGGAGGCTCGACCCCCTCGGCGGCGAAGATATCGGCATTATAGATCAGACTGACACAATCGAGGCTGGCAGGAAGGGCTAGCAGGTCATCACCGACCCGCATCGACGAAAGTGCCTGCGCGTCGTAGATGTTCCTCTGCATCGGCGTAAGGTGCGGGCGAAGGTCTTCGAGCAAGGGATAACCATTCACCCGCATCGCCCCGACCTGCCCCAACTGGTCGCTGGCAAAACGCATGAGATCCGGGGCCTCGCCACCTTGTGCCGCGACCCGATACGAATCGGCCGCCTGCATATAGGGCCGATTTGAGACATCGATGGTGATCGATGGGTGCTCAGCATCAAAAGTGGAAATAGCAGAGAGAAAAACCTCATCCTCAAGTGAATCAGCCTCAAAGGTCGACCACACCACCAAGGTCACCGAGCCTCCGGGGCCATCTTCCCCGGCGCCGCCGGCGCCATCTCCCCCGGCACCATCACCAGTACTGAGACACCCGGGGATCATGATGACCAATACCAGCAAGAGGG
>Ga0209554_1000216_pt1 | contig 48323 bp, 32 predicted proteins | sample MarorgKNORR_S2LV_5_FD_188221 | JGI IMG/M metagenome (GOLD analysis project Ga0209554, IMG submission 188221) | Marine microbial communities from the Southern Atlantic Ocean, analyzing organic carbon cycling - Bottom_A/KNORR_S2/LV (SPAdes) (version 2) | ecosystem: Environmental > Aquatic > Marine...
GCCCATGGCGTACTCGGTGAGTTGACCATAGCGCTCGTATTCTCCATCTTCATTCAAGAACTCGACTGAAGAGTTAGCATGGTGCACAACCGCCTTGGCATCGCCGCGAGGCTTAACCTGAACCGCCTTGATGCAGCGCTCCTCGGTGATGCCAATGGCTACATAATGCTTCTGCCACAAATCGTTACCGTCGGCTGGAATGTCTATGGGAATTGAGGCAACGATCAGGTCTGGTTGACCAAACTGACCGACGAAATTCCACTCGTCAGGATTTTGTAGCTCAGGTGCTGGCGGCACAATGTCGGTATCACCCAGGGGCGATCCCTGGTTTACCCAGGCCACGATAGTATCTATTTCTTCCTGCTCAAGGCGCCAATCGCCTTGCAAATCCTGGATACCAATGCCGTGGTCGTAGGCATAGGGAGGCATCTCCCGGTTAGCCACACGCAGTTGAATCAGAGGAGCCCAGGGACGAATCTGATCATAGTTGCTGAGTTGCATGGGGCCTATGCCGCCCTCACGGTGGCAAACAACGCAATTTTCGTTGATAATTTTGCCGACGTGGTTGTTGTAGGTAATTTGCTCATCCTGGGCGTTCGCCTGAAGGCTAAACGCGAGTATTGCGGTAGCTCCAAGGGCAGTCCACACCTGGACTTTCTTACTCCATCCTTGCACTTTTTTCATGCCTTTCTCCTCACGCTGAGATAGATGGTAAAATGGTAGTTGGGTGCACCATAAATGTCCACCGATAAGCCGTCATTTTCTATGTTTGATTGCAACAAATTGCAACAGAAGAATCCCGCGGATTTGCCTATGAGGCGGCATTCTGCTGGAAATAACTGGAAAGATTAGGTAATCAGCCCTTCGGGCTCCGGCCGATCCCGAGAATCGGCCGAAATACCACTAAAATAGTGGGCAAGCTAAGGAGTGACGTTGACCCGCATGACGATATTGGTCCAGCAGCATTGATCGCCATTGGAGCTGTCGGGGGCTTTGAAGTTGTCAACTTTAACGTGGATCATGTATTGGCCCGGCTCGGAGAATGTAGCAATTACCCGCGCCACACCCGCACCACCTTCTACCGTGATCTCTCCTGGCTCAGGCGGAGTGTAAAAGCGAAAGCGGCGATCATCTTCATCGGGAGGTTCGGGCATTACCGTGGATTCGTGGTGTGCGAACTCGACTACGCCGGCTCCCTGGTAATGGGAGAATTGAACGCCAACTGCCAGCGGTTCACTGAAGCGGGGATCATCGCGGTCACGTTCTGAAGGATCCATCACGTTCACTGTCAGGGTAACGGGCGTGCCGGCTGTCACGGATCTCGGGAAATCCGCTACCTGGGCGAACAAACCGACGACCTGTTCCCCATCTTCTCCGAAGCCAGCTTTTGGTTGCATGGCGCCTTGCGGACGTGGGCGAATGAAATCCAGCTCATAGGCCGATGCACCGTAGCGACCTGGCACCTTGAGGGCGTCACTGGAACCTGTTTTCAGGTGCCACCACACGTCGATATCCCGGTCTTCAGCGGGCACGGTCACCATAAACATACCGGTAGTACGGCCCGCAGGAAAGTGAGTAGGCTGCATGCCATTGTACTTTGCCGGCTCTATGTAGTTGTTCTCCCCCAGGGGAATATCAAGTGCTTCCTCGTTTCTGTTGATATTACCGTAGGAGTAACTGGTGGTACCATTTGGGTGCGCTATCCAACCTTCCATTACGGGAATAATGGGCAAACCATCCGGTGGCGCCAGGCTAAGAAACCGGGCATTGTCAGTAGATTGCGCTTGCACGGAAAGTGCAACGGTTGCCAGTAGTCCAAGTGCTACCACAACTATTGTTTTGTGAATCTGTCGCATCGATATGCTCTCCAAAATCAGTTTCGATAAATCCAATCCCTGCCTTCTCTCCGGTCTTAATACAGAACTTTTGGCGGGCTACTATTAATTGGCGATTGAATCTTCTCAAACAGAGTCGCTAGGATAGCCGCCATCTTCCCCCGAGTCTAGTTTGCGAAAGCCGGATAGCATCAGTCTAAAGGGCTTGTTTTAAACAAAATGTAACATGTCCCGTAATTGTCATCACCAGCACTTGTATGAGAGGATTCGCGCACGTTAATAGCAACTGGTTTCGGGCAGATTGATTTAGTTCAATCCCGGTGGAATCCTTACGCAATTACTATACATTTCCAGCTCAACAGCTGCGGTACAAAACATATCCTAACTGCAGATGTAGTGTCATGAACGTGGTCCGATAAAAGCAGTCATGAAAAGAATCTATGCAGTCGTCCTGCTTTCCCTTCTGGGTCTTTGTACTGCGCCGGTAATGGCAGCATTGGATCGGGTTGGTGATTTCGCGCTGCTGGACTCCAGCGGCGAATTCCATCAACTGAGTCGTTACCAACATCGCAAGGCGCTGGTGCTCATGGCTTATGACCACGGCTGTGATGCCATGGCGTCTCTGCTCGCTAATTACCAATCCATCAGCTCGAAGTACAGTGGCCAGGACATTGAGTTTCTTCTCATCGATTCACTGGACCTGGGTCGGGCGTCGCTGCTTGGGTTCGAGACTGACCTGCCCATATTGGAAGATGATGGCCAGCTGGTCTCGGAAACATTGGGGATTGAAAGAGCCGGTGATGTGCTGGTGCTCAACCCGGTGCGCCTGTCTCTTTACTATAGGGGACCGGTGGCGGGCAAGCTGGATGCCATCGTTGCCGGGGTCTTGACAGGCGCTATCGAGGACACGGAGAAGATCTCTGGTAGCGGTTGTGAAATCAACTATCCTGTAAAAGCTGCTCACCAGTTGTCCACCCCGGACTACACCACCGAAGTTGCCCCGATCATTGTGGAAAACTGTGCCGAATGTCATCGCCAGGGGGGTGTGGGCCCTTTCGCTCTGGATAGTTATATCATGGTGCTGGGTTGGTCGCCGATGATCAGGGAGGTGCTGCTGAACAAGCGGATGCCACCGACCCAGGTCGATCCCTATGTGGGGCATTCAGAAAATGCCCGGTATTTATCGGCGCAGGAATTGCAAACGCTAATTCATTGGATTGACGCTCGCGCTCCAAGAGGAGACGGAGAATTCGATCCGTTGGAGCAGCTCGAATTTGAAGCTGCCATGCGATGGCAACTGGGTGAGCCTGATTATATTGTCACCGCTGCTGACAACGAAGTGGCGGCCACCGGCGTCATGGACTATCTCTATGACGATATCGAGTTGCCGTTTACCGAAGACAAATGGATTTCAGCGGTCCAATACCAAGCCGGGGACCAGTCGGTCCTGCATCACCTGATGACTTTTGTTACCGCGCCAGATGAAGATTTCTGGGGCGCAGAACGGCAACTGGAATCAGTCACTCGTCGCTTCGTGGAAGGGTATGCGCCTGGAGATTCACAAGCGATCGTGTATCCCCGGGGAACCGGCGTAAAGATTCCACAGGGCTATGGGTTATCCATGCAATTTCACTATGTCACCAACGGTCAGGCGACAGTCGATAAAACCCGGCTGGGTCTTTACTTTAGCGACGATCCTGCACTCACCGAAATCTTGAGCCAGGTAGTTTCCCCCCGTTTCGTGCTACCTCCGAATCAGCGCGAATTCGCCATGCAGGCACAACATCTGTTCGAAGAGGCGGTAGTAATTATCGGCGTGCGGGCACGCATGAGCTATCGTGGCAAGAAAATGAAATTTACCGTAGAGCAGGCCGATGGCTCGCTGCGGGACATATTCAGTGTGCCGGCTTACAACTATGGCTGGCAGCCACACTACCTGTTGCAAACACCTGTCGTGTTACCAGCCGGCAGCAAGGTGCACGTCATCGGCGCCTTCGACAATTCCATTTCCAATCCTTTCAATCCTGATCCCGATAAGGAAGTCAGATTCGGCGTGGAAAGTTGGGACGAAATGTTTACCGGCTATATTAGCTATTACAAATCACCTAATTAGGGCGTCGGCCTGGAAAAACTGGGACTGCGAGGATTACCCGCTGCCATCGTCTGTACAGGGAACTATGTCATGATTAAAATGAGAACCCGTTTCGGTATTTCAGTCATGCCGACTTCGATCGGCCACAACACAGTCCTGATTTTTAACAACCCAATACTGGGAACGAGTGCTTAATGGCCGATGCGGATGGCAGTCCGATTTATTATGGCTGGAAAATAGTTGCTGCCATCCTCGTATTGCTGACTTTTAGTAGTGGCCTGAGTTTCTACAACCATGCTATCTATTTGAATGCCCTCGCAGACCGACCCATCTTTACAGTTCAATCTGTCTCTGTGGCCGTCTCAATCTTCTTTTTTAGTGGCGGCATAACCGGGCTGGGGGTAGCCAGGTGGGTGCAGGATTACGATCCAAGGTGGTGTATTTGTACCGGCGCCGTCGTATCTTTTTTTGCATTAACAGCGCTTGCCTATGTGAATTCAGTCTGGCAACTCTACCTGGTCTATGCGGTTTTTGGCATGGGATTTTCTGCTTCTTCGCTGATTCCCGCAACCACCCTGGTCACGCGTTGGTTCCGAAAACGGCGGGCCATGGCCTTGTCCATCGCCTCCACTGGTCTGTCCCTCGGTGGGGTGATACTGACGCCACTTAGTGTGTTGATGGTTGAATCGCTTAGTTTTAAAACTGCAGCGCCACTAATGGGTGTGCTGTATCTCATCGGTGTAATACCCGTGGCCTTGATCTGGTTGCGTCCAGATCCTGCAGCCATGGGGCTTTCGATTGACGGCGAGCGAGCTAGCCCGATGATTCAGAATGCCGACGCCGCCGAAAATGTGGAGTCGCGTGTCCATAAGAAAATTGATGCGTCCCTCGACGGTCTCACATTTAGACAGGCAAGAAGCGGGCGGTTTTTTTGGGGAGTTGCAAGCGGTTATATCTTCCTGATGATGGCGCAGGTGGGCGGCATCGCCCATCAATTTGGATTGGCCCGAGAACAGTTGACCGAGAGCCAGACCGCGATGGCCATCGCAATTTTGCCCGTCGCCAGCATCGTTGGACGTCTCATCGGTGGTTGGATCGTTGATCAGATGTCGATACGAGCCTTTGCAATTTTTATGATGGTGCTGCAGATCTTGTCACTGAGCTTGCTGGCGGCGGGCGTGAGCGCCGTCACGCTTTGCCTGGGCTTGGGCTTGTTTGGTGTCACGGTTGGAAACTTATTGATGTTACAACCGCTCTTGATAGCGGAGGCGTTTGGGGTGCGGGAGTACGCCAGAATTTTCTCCGTGGCGAATTTGGTGTCGTCGTGGGGAACCGCCGCAGGCCCTGCCGTTCTCGGATTTGTTTATGCAGTGAATCAAAATTTATACAGCCTGCCTTACACTGTAGCGGCTATGGCGGCAGCCCTCGGTCTGCTCCTGTTTTTGGCTGGGGGCAAGTTGCCCGGGAAGCAGGGCTTGAAATAAATTGTTGCGCAGCTTTGCTGTGATGTATTCAGAGGCTGCCTAAGCGGAAGCTGACTGCTCGCCGGTGTCGGCGTCTTCTGGTTGTGCGGAGTCCTGCAATTCGCTTATTACTGATTCCATGGCTCGATTCATCAGTGAGCCTTCGCTGACAATCTTGACGGAACCGGCCTTAAGTTCTCGCGCGAGTCGTGACCGGGTCAATTCCACGACCTTGGCTCCTTCTGGGTTTGCAAAAAACAGCTTGTCGATACTGTCGATCTTTCCCGCCAATGTGCAGCGCACCGGAGATCCAGCGGCACCTTTAAATTCCATCCAACTACCTATGGGTAATTTATCTACCTGCTTCAAATGCGGATCGCTTCTAGGCAGCGGCGTTTCACCTCCCTATCGGCGTGTTTCACGCGGTTTGGCGGCATCCGCTGGTTCCGAAACCACCGTGCCTACAGGGCTTCCGCCTGCCCGAAGAGCATCCTGGTGAAAACTATAGTCCTGCACCTGTTTTAGCTGTCGCATGATTTTGGTGATCTTCGTTTTCGAGGCGCCGCCAATTTCCAAGGACTTCCCGAGATTGTCGAGTAGCCTGGGATTAATTTTATCGAATCTTTCCTTATCGCCCAGTTGCTTATCGGGTTGCACTGTCCATAACAGAACATCGATGGTGCTCATGACAGGCTTCCAGGAATTTCCGTCCAGGCCTTCCTTCAAAACTAGTTTTACCAGGAATGCGTGCATATGCGTGTCCAGAAGAGATCGTATCGAGGGATCCAGATTGCTCTTCAGTATTCGCTCATTGATTTTCTGAGAAACAAACTCATGGACGTCATCCAGGCTCGCTTGATCGGTATCGGCTTTTCTAACTCGGTGTTCCAGAGAAGCGTCTGTGCCGCGCTGTTGATTTTTAACTTCTCGTAGCGAGTTAATAAGAGATTGAAGAAAATCATTATTGATATCTGTCTCGTCGAGCAGGCGCTCAACCAATTCCCGCACTTTTATATAGATGGGGTCGCTGCCCAGTTGTGTTTGTACAGTCCAGGAAATTCCTGCCACAGCAAATTCATTAAGAAATACACGCCCCGGATGCTGTTCGTTATCGAAGAATGTGGTATCGGTTAGCGCCACTTTCATAATAGGAATCTGGGTGCGACCAATGAGTTCTTTCATGGCCACCGGCAAAGAATCATCTTTCCAGATCGCCTGGTAAAGTCGTGTGACCAGATTAATCACGTCGGAAGACTCCGCATTTATAACTGACGGACTTCCCGATGAAGATTCTTCACTGAGCGATTTGTTTATTGATTCGGTAATCGCCACGCTATCTATGCTAGTTCTGGACTCCGGGCTGGACGGCACCGATAGAGTGGATTGGATGTTCGACAATACCTGCATCAGTTGCGCTTGCTGATTTCTGAGGTCTTCTTGACCGGCTGCCAAATCAATAGATTGAGCGCTGGGCGCCTCTACGTTGGGCGAAGTTTTGGCAACGGGCGCGCCAGGGGAAGCGCCTTCGTTTACTAGCAGTTTGCTGATCAATGTCTGCATCAGAGAGAACATTTCATTGTTGGATTTCTCCGGTAGAGATTGTTGGGCTGCAGCGGCTAACCTGTCCTCTTCCCGTTTCGCTTTCATCAGTTCCCTGTTCCTGGCCTTGACGTCCAGATTAGGTAACACGCCCAGATTTATTAGAACCTGGTTGGCCTCCTCTAAAACTTCCTCGAGATTTTTGAATACCGTCTTATTGAACTCACGATGGATCGTCAGCAAATAGAGTGCTTTGAGTCCCATCGGACGAATAGCTTCGTTAAAGCAATCACCGATCTGTTTCGGATCCAGCGGGTTATTGGTCGGACCGATGCGTACATTCTGGAACAGCGAGCCCAATCAAGTGGAAAAGCTGATATATTGTTTGGTGTCGCTCTCCCGTGCTCGTTCAACCATGCCTTTCATGGCGATAATGGCTTCCAGGTAATCGTGATCTACCAGGGACATATCCTCGGAGTCGACATCAATTTCTTCTTTCTCGCTGGCAACTCCCAACGCATCGAAGTAGCCGTTCATCCGGGTAATGAAGCGTTCGGCAACTGCCTGAGATTCCTCCCGAATAGGAGGTAGCTGAGTTTTTGTAAATTTCATTGCCTGCGCTTCGATCTGCAAGGTTGCATTCTCGAGCGCAGTGAGCATTAGTCGGGTGAGAGACTTAACGGCGGTGTATTTGATTCTATCTACAAATTTTTTCATTGCATTCTTTCAGTGAAAACAGACCGACTGCGAGTCTAATCGCTGCTCGGCTGTATAGCATCTCCGATCTAAATTGTGTCAGTGTCACAGAAATTCTCAGGCTGTGGCAGATTATTGTTCAGATGCAATGAATTTACCACAATGAGCGGGCTGATAGCAGACCTAATAGCGCGGTATAGGCCAAAGGTTCCCTGGATAAATGGCCTGATGCGCCGTACCCATGGCGTCGGTTTCTGCGTAGGATACCGGGAATTCCGCTACGGCAATTTTGCGGTTATCATTTGCAAGCATATTTCACTATTTCACTATTTCACTATTTCGGTCTAATTGAAGGGATAAGCCAATCCAGCTCCATGGCGGCTAGCTGAGCGTGGCCTCGAGAGCCGACACAGAAGCTTGGTTGCTGAATTTTAGCTTTCTAAAGTGCCGATTATTGACTATAAAGGACCTAGCCCGGGCACCAGGTACACACTGTCCACCGATGAATACGCTTATGAATAGTTGTGAACGCACGCTGTCTCGTCTGCCAGCCGTTGCCGCAGTGGTTTTTTCGCTGGCCTGTACCCAGCTGCTTGCGCAATCGGAGGCAGCGCAGGCCCAGCTGCTTCAGTCTCGACAATTATTAGAGCAACTGGAAGGCACTTATGGTCGCCTGGACCCACGCCTGCTGGAGTCACTGGAACAACTCGGCAATCGGCTCAGTGAGCTGGGGGAATACGACGACGCCAATGAAGTACTGGATCAGGCAATACAGATAACACGTATCAGCGAAGGCCTCTTCACTCGAAGTCAACTGCCCTTGCAGTTCTCAAAGATCGACAATCTGGTCGATGCTCGCGATTGGAGGAGAGCCAATCGACTGATGGAATACGTGGTTTCCTTGTTGAATCGTCGTGAAAACATAGTCGATGAAGGGTTCATACAGGCCTCATTGCGACTCGCCGACCTACACCTTCGGGGCGTGGTCGAGGACGGAACTGTTAGACAGAGCACGCATATCAAATATGCGGCCAGGCTAACCGAACGCGCCCTGAATTTGGCAGTTAGCGCCTGGGGACCATATGATTTGCGCCTGCCTGCAATCATATACAAGCGGGTGGTGCAGCTCCATTTACAAGCTCGCGCGGTTGAAGTGGGGGGTTCGATCGGCATCGGTTTGCGGGCATTCTCCTCGACGGGTCCGGGTCTGGCCAGGCCGCGTAGTGACGTGCTCCTCGAGTACTATTTTAATGGCCTGTCCCGACTGGGTCAGATCAGGAATATTTATTCGAATCAGGAGACCCTCAACCCGGAAGCCATCGCTTTTGCGGATGTTTACATTGGAGATTGGCAGGTGCTGTTCTCCAATCAGGATGGGGCTGAGCGCTCCTATCTGAGTGCCTACAATGGATTTCGAACCGCCAACATCGATCTACAGGCGATCAATCAATTTTTCCACTCGCCAAAATTATTGCCAGCAATCTCTTTTCACAGTAACTGGGAAGAGGCGAACGCATCCTCGAATATTGATGCCGGCGAAGAAGTAAATACCCAGGACGTAGTAAATTTGAGCGTCATACCCTGGTCGGCTAATTTTTCCCATGTCAGCTCGCCGTTCGAGTTTGATACAACGACTCCAAGACATGCTGGATTCCGCGAGATGGCCGAGTATTCGCTTATTTTGGCTAGTTTGGAAAAGGTATACCGATGGCATCGGGGTCGATATATAACGTCCATCAGCACGGCCCAGGAGCTCAGGCCCGTGCGCGCCCGGAGTTTGGATCCGGAGGCTCAGTTTGAACTCGAAGCCAGGATAAAGTCGATAAGGTTTAGACCCAAGTTAGTCGGTGGTGTGGCTCAAGCTGTTAGTGCTAAGCTGTTCTATGACACATTTCAGTAACTCAAGACTGATCTGATTCATATTCGAGTTATCGATTAAGCCCACAGCACGCCATCATGTTGAACTTCCCAGAGCAACCGAAGAGTTATAGTTCAGTCTTCCTCGAGGAGACCGGCAAGCCCCTTCCCCAGAAAATTGATCCAAGAATGCGCTATGCGCTCTTCAGCACTATTGCTAAAGGTGGTAAGTCGCTCATAAAGTCATGTAAAGATTTACACCTGTCGCGCTTCGTTTGTTATAAAACCCTGAAACCAGAATTTGCCTCTGATGAACGCGAACAACAACGCCTGATACGGGAGGCGCGGGTCTCCGCCATGCTGCAACACCCTAATACCGTGCCCACCTATGAATTGGGCAGAGACGCCCGGGGTAATCCCTACTTCACTATGAAGCTCTTGCATGGTTACACCCTGCGTGAAATTCTGGATTATCGTGAGCGCTATGATTTGACCCAACTTGTTGAAGAGGTGCTGCAGATCGGCCATGCCCTCGAATACGCTCACACCCACGGCGTAGCTCACCGTGACATCAAACCCGAAAATATATTGGCTGGACCCTATGGCGAAGTGCTATTGATGGATTGGGGACTGGCCAAGGTCTGGCATCCGGATGGTTCATCAGCACCGGACGAGGAACGCAATCGCTCAAAAATAATGGACCTTAGCCTGACTTCTCAAGGCAAGGTGCAGGGCACGCCACACTATATGTCGCCTGAACAGATCAATCAGGATACTGCAATCGATCATCGTACCGACATCTACAGTCTGGGTGTGGTGCTTTACGAAATCTTGTGCGGTGGAACGCCTTCCAAGGGTGAAAAACTCCATCATATTATTCAGAGCACATTAAATGATATTCCAGTACCGCCGGCGCAACTTACTAACCAGCGAGTACCTAAGGCGCTAGAAGAAATCGCGTTGCGCTGCCTGCAAAAGCAGCCAGCCGACCGCTACGCCTCGATCGCCGAATTATTGCATTTGTTACAGGGTAACTGGCGCACAGACCTTCCCCGCGCCGCTAAAGCCCCAGCCACCAAAAGAGAAGAGTTATGAGAAAACAATTACATTCGATAGCATTGGTATCAGCATTGTTGCTCGCAGCTTGTGGATCGGAAACGGAGTCGGAACCGGAAACAGCGACGGCAGGCTCGCCATCGGCGGATATTATCTTCGTCGGCGATCACATCATCACCATGGATGGCTCGTCTGTAACCGCCGTTGCAGTCATTGGTGAGCGCATAGCCGCGACGGGAGATGCGAGCGAGCTAATGGCGTTGCAGGGTGAATCTACCCGCCTGATTGAGCTGGGGGAACGTACCCTGTTACCAGGTTTTATAGATGCCCACGGCCATTTCTCCGGCGTGTCCCGTTACGCCGATCTTCTGGATTTGTCATCGCCCCCGGTAGGGGGTGTAAGCGATGTGGACGATATTGTCGAATTGATTCGGCTGCGCATCGAGCAACGCCAAATTCGCCCTGGAGAATTGGTCTACGGATTTGGTTATGACGATTCCCTCTTGGCTGAGCTGCGACACCCGACTCGAGATGATCTCGATCGGGCCTCAACAGACCACCCCATTGTTATCCGACACGTATCCGGACATTTGATGGTCGCTAATTCAATGGCACTGACCAATGCGGGCGTGACCAGCGCCACGGAAAACCCCGACGGAGGTATTATTCGCCGTCGCCCGGGTGGCAGCGAACCGGATGGGGTGATGGAAGAGACCGCCCTGTCATTATTTCCAAGCTCCAGCACCGGCATCGGTGAAGCCAGGTTGAGGCAGTTACGCAGAGATGCCCTGTCACTCTATGCAAGCTACGGAATTACCACCATTCAGGATGCCAATGTGGGTTTGTCCTATGTTGAGATGTTGAGAGCAGAGGCGGCGGCCGATCCGTTTGCGATAGATATAGTGGCCTACGTCCTGGGCAACCCGCTGGACGATGTCACCTTGGCTGCAATCACCCACGATGAAGAGTACGCTGGGGGCTTTCGCGTCGGCGGGGTAAAATTCACACTCGATGGTTCACCCCAGGGCCGCACCGCCTGGCTATCACAACCCTATGACCAGGGACCCCCCGGCGCCGATTCTGGTTACGTGGCCTATCCCAGTTACGATCCCCAGGCCTATCGGGATCGGATAGCGGGATTGCTGGAAAGAGAAGTGCCAGTGCTCGTCCACGCCAATGGCGATGCCGCCATCGAATTAATGATCGATGGCATCGCTGTGGCCTTGGAAGGCAAGCCCATCCCGGATCACCGTGCCACCATAATTCACGCCCAACTGATACGCCCTGATCAGTTAGACCGGGTTAAAGCGCTGGGGATTATCCCATCCTACTATTCTGTCCATCCTTACTTCTGGGGTGACTGGCACCGTCTGAGTTTTGGCGAAGAGCGTGCCGGTTTTATCAGTCCCCTGCGTGCCACCATCGATCGCGAAATTCCCTTCACCATTCACAACGATTCTCCGATCGTGCCACCGGACATGATGCGCCTGGTGGCAATTACCGTTAATCGTCTGACCCGTAGCGGCTTCGTGCTGGGACCCGACCAGCGAGTATCGGTTATGGAAGCCTTGTATGCGGTCACCCAGGGTGCCGCCTACCAGTATTTTGAAGAAGATGAAAAAGGTTCACTAACGGTGGGCAAACGGGCAGATCTTGTCATTCTTGCAGAAGATCCAGTGCTGGTTGATCCGCTGGAATTGGAAAACATCGCAATCGTCGAAACTTTCTCCAGAGGCAAATCGATTTACTTGCGCTAATGCTAGCCACAGGCAGGCGTCGGTAATGGAATTCAGCGAATACAACAGCTTACGAAAAGGGAGTTGAGCATGAAAGTCGCGTTTATTGGTTTGGGGGTTATGGGTTATCCCATGGCGGGGCACCTGAAAAATGTTGGCATGGACGTATGTGTCTACAATCGAAGTGGCGAAAAAGCCAGCAAGTGGTGCCAGCAATACGGGGGCGAAATGGCAGCGTCACCAGCCGCAGCGGCACAGCAATGCGAGGTGGTACTAACTTGTGTGGGCAATGATGATGACGTCAGACAAGTAATACTGGGCAGCAGTGGCGCCCTCGCAGGCATGGACGCCGGAGCGACTCTGGTGGATCACACTACGGCGTCGGCGTCATTGGCTCGAGAACTAGCCAGCATCGCTACGGAGCAACAGAAGAACTTCCTCGATGCCCCGGTTTCCGGTGGGCAGGCGGGAGCGGAGAATGGCGCACTAACCGTCATGGTCGGCGGTGAACCGGCCGTCTATGACGCAGTTAAAGTGGTGCTTGATAGCTACTCGAAATTCCACAAGCTACTGGGACCGAGCGGTAGTGGTCAGCTGGCGAAGATGGTCAATCAAATTTGCATTGCCGGTATTGTACAGGGCCTGGCTGAGGGCCTGAATTTCGCCATCAAGGCAGGTCTCGATGGAGGCGCCTTGATCGAAACCATCTCGCAAGGCGCGGCCGGCTCCTGGCAAATGGAGAATCGCTACCAGACCATGCTGGCAGATGAATTTGAATTTGGCTTCGCCGTCGACTGGATGCGCAAGGATCTCGGTATCGCCCTCGAGGAAGCCAGAGGCAACGGCGCCGAACTGCCGGTTGCTGAACTGGTGAACAATTTTTACGCCGAAGTGCAGGCAATGGGGGGCGGGCGCTGGGACACGTCCAGCCTGCTGACTCGCTTCACACGGAAGTAAGCTATTTTGGGGTATTAATACTTCATTGACGGTTTTTTCCGAGCCCAAACGGCTGACCAGAAACCTGACTGGAAGAGGGTGGCCCTGGGGTCGCCATTTTACATTCGGCAAAGTTACACTGCTGCTATGGCGGCCAGCGCCACACTGCTTGTCGGGCTAGTGCGCTAGGAAATTCGGCCCGGCCTGACTACCGAAATGGGCAGCTCCCACGGTCATTTCGCCGAATTAGTATTGATTACTCAGAGCGAAACCACTAAGTTACCCTGCTGGAACATTGATCCCATAGAGGAATCCCATGCAAGTAAAATTTCTTCTGATTCTCCCACTGCTTACAGCAATTGGCGGCACCGTGGTGGCGCAGTCCGGCGGTGATTATAAAGCACCCCGAACCGAGTATGGCCAACCTGACCTGCAGGGGGTATGGAATTTCAGTTCCAACACACCGATGCAGAGGCCAAAGCGTTATGGCGAGCAGGAGTTTCTGACCGAGGAACAAATTACGGAAGCTATTGCCCGGCAAGAGAAAAACGCCGCCGCCGCCGATGCCCGGGCTGCGCGACTGGTGATAAATCCTGAGGCTCCAAACGCTACCAGTGATCCCGGAGGCTACAATGATTTCTGGATAGAAAATCGAGGCATCGGTGATACGGTCCGCACTTCTCATATCGTGTACCCGGTGAATGGTCGAGTACCGGCACCGGTCGAAGGTGCACCGCGGCAGTTTGGCGGCCTCGGCCCGGATATTCCGAGTACCCGCCCGGTGCGATTTATCGTGGGCGGTATTGCCAAGGATGGGCCGGAAGATCGTGGTCTTTCCGAGCGTTGCCTGGTTGGATTTAACGCAGGCCCACCGTTTGTGCCGAGTCTGTACAATAACAACATGCAAATTTTTCAGAGCAAGAACACCGCGGTGATCTTGACCGAAATGGTTCACGATGCCCGCATCGTACCCCTAGGCGAAATACCCGAACTGAATGAGGATGTGCGGCTTTGGTCCGGGGATTCACGAGGTTGGTACGAAGATGACACCCTGGTGGTTGAGACCAGAAATTTCAACGGCCTGCGACAGACTTTCGACAGCACCGGTTCAAATATAGATATGCTACTCACAGAACGATTTACCCGGGTTGCCTACGATACGGTGAACTATGAATTCACCATCGATGATCCCAACACTTTTACCGATAAAATCACGGCCATCGTGCCTATGACCAAGGTGGCTGGTCAGATCTATGAATACGCCTGCCACGAAGGCAATTACGGCATGTTCAACATTCTGCGCGGTGAAAGAATGGAAGAAAGCAGGGCTGCGGAAAATGGTGGCCAACAATAATGCAACGAGACGGGGTTCCGATGAAGACTAAATACTTGCTTATCTTTTCAATACTCACAACGGTTTGCGGATTTTCTGTGGCGCAGTCAGACGGCGAATATGTGGTTCCTCGAACCGAATATGGTCAGCCTGACCTGCAGGGAGTCTGGAATTTCAGCTCCAATACGCCAATGCAGAGACCGACACGCTACGGCGATCAGGAATTCCTGACCCCGGAACAAATTCAGGAAGCCGTAGAACGGCAGCAGGCCTCGGCGGCGGCGGCCGACGCCGCGGCAGCGCGCCTGGTGGTGGACCCCGATGCACCTGAAGCCAGTAACAATCCAGGTGGTTACAACGATTTCTGGTTCGAAGTCGCCGGTATAGGCGACACGGTTCGCACTTCCCTAGTGGTGTATCCAGATAATGGGCGCTTTCCGGCGGCAGTCGAAGGCGCGCCAAGACAATTTGGCGGCCTGGGCCCAGATGTGCCCGGTACCAGACCGGTTAGATACACCGTGGGCGGTATCGCTAAAGATGGCCCGGAGGACCGTGGACTCTCTACCCGCTGCCTTGTCGGTTTTAACTCCGGACCGCCGTTTACTCCCAGTTTGTACAATAACAATGTGCAAATTTTTCAGAGTCGAGACACTGCAGTGATCATGACGGAAATGATTCATGATGCACGCATCGTCTCGCTGGGCGACCACGCGCAATTGGACGACGATATTCGCTTGTGGTCAGGTGATTCCAGGGGTTACTGGGATGGTGATACCCTGGTGGTGGAAACTAAAAACTTCAATGGCCTCCGTCAAACCTTTAACAGCACCGGCGCCAACGGGGACATGGTGTTGACAGAACGTTTTACCCGGGTCGCTTACGACACGGTGAACTATGAATTCACCATCGATGATCCATCCACTTTTACTGACAAAATCACGGCTATTGTGCCCATGATCAAGGTGGGTGGTTTGTTATATGAGTATGCCTGTCACGAAGGTAACTACGGTATGTTCAACATTCTGCGTGGTGCCCGGGTGCAAGAGCGGTTGGCGGCGGAAAGCGGGGCTCAGTAAGTTAAAAAGCGGGGTAAGAACGATTCCTGATTGGTTTGTTCTTATGAATTTTTGGCTACTCGATTGATTTTGAGTATCAGTAAACGAACGGTAAACGATTGAAGGGTTGTACATGAAAACACTATTACAAAAACTTATATCAGCGACTTGTCTGTTCTCGGTTTTGGGCTTGTTTGTATCCACGCAAGTACTTGCGCAGGCCAGTGCCTTCCCACGCACACCAAGTGGCAAGCCGGATTTCAGCGGCATTTGGCAGGCCATGACCTCCGCCCACTATAACGTGGAACCCCACGCCGCATCGGAAGGTCCGTATCCACGCCTGTTCGGCGCACTGTCAGCCACGCCGGGTGGACTGGGTATCGTCGAGGGCGGCCGCATTCCTTATAATGAACAGGGCCGCAGGCAGGCGGATGCCAATCGTGCCAGTGCAATCGAAAATGATCCCATGGCCAAGTGTTATATGCCCGGCGTGCCCAGGGCAAACTACATGCCTTTCCCATTCCAGATAGTGCAGTCCACGGGCGTTATCCTGATTGCCTACGAAGTAGCAGAAGCGAATCGTATTCTCTACGTGGATCAACCTGACCTGGAATCTCAGGTAGATGCCTGGATGGGTCACTCCAACGCCCATTGGGAAGGCGATACCCTGGTTGTTCGCGTGAGTGGGCAGATGCCAGATACCTGGTTTGATCGTGTCGGCAATCATCACAGCTATGAGATGGTAGTCGAAGAGCGCTGGTCTCCCGCAGGACCAAACCATATTAATTACGAAGCAACGATTACGGATGCCAATACATTCACCGCGCCCTGGACAATAAGCTTTCCGCTCTATCGTCACATCGGAGACAGCATGCAATTACTCGAATTCAAGTGCGCAGAATTCGCGGAAGAATATTTGTATGGCGAATGGCGTAAGGAGGGGACTCCACGAGGAAATCCTCCACAATAAGTCTTAGTCGGGATGCTACCGGTGAAAGAGGCCTGGCTCTATCGAGACAGGCCTTTTTCGTGGATGTGCCAGAAAAGACTCTGGAGGCTCCCTGGACAATAAGTGTTAAGGACTGCACCCTTAGGGATGTTGGTTTTAGAGCGCGTCGTGTCAACGATGCAAGCGAGGCCCGTTATCACTCGGTGCTGGGCGGCATCTTAGGAAGATTAACAGCATGGCAGGAAGGTTAGATTCTACACTTCTCGGCATTATTGCGTTGCTGGTTTGCGCTGCATCCCTGGCCCAGGAGAACTGTGCCAACGGACAAATATTCAGCGGTGGCGCCTCGATCGACAGTGGTGCGAATTTGTCCCGGAAATCAACGCCGGTGGCTCGGTTTTCATTGGTGGTAATTTGTGCCCGATACAGATTCACGTCGGGCGCAGAGCAGATATTTATGTCGCATTCGAAATCGGCCCCACTATCTATTTTCTGAACGATTCGAACGCGCTCATTATCTACGATTCCAATAATCTTATGCAGTATCGCTTTAATGTGCCGCTGACTGACTCCATCGCACTGAGTTTGTTCAGTGGGGTAATTGGCGAGGCCATTGCGGAGGTTAAACTCTATGTTGCCTATGTAGTGGATGGTGAGTTTCAGCTAGATGCCCAGCCGATCAATTTTACCGTCAATCCGGCAACGTCGATTACGCCGCTTTCGGTTCTTCCCGAGCAAGACACGGTGGTCCCGAGTAGTCGTGCTGAAATAAAGATTCACTTCGATCGAGCCCTGGACGCAAGTTCAGTGGATGACAACACGCTCAGCGTATTCGGCAGATGGTCGGGTGTACTAAGTGGTGCACTCAGCCTCGGTGAGGACAAGCGCTCACTGCGGTTTCTTCCGGACCGAGATCTCTTTGCCGGTGAGCAAGTCTTCGTCACAATGGCTGCCGGAGAGCTATCTGCGATCGATGGTAGTGAGTTTCCCGGTGGATACAGCTGGTCCTATTGGGTGGAATCAGCCACCGCGCCTATGGCATTCGAAAAGATCGGGGTTGTCTCTACGCGCTCGCCAGGTTCACAGACTCAGATACAAACCTATGGCGCTTACGCCGGGGATTTGAACCAAGATGGCTGGTCCGATTTTATAGTGCCTAATGAATTGTCTAATGATTTGCGAGTTTTCCTGAACGATGGCGCCGGTGGTTACGGAAATTTTTCTATCATCCCCATCGAGGGCGCGGTCAAGCCCAGTCCCAACGAAGGCGCAGATTTTGATGGTGACGGAGATATAGATTTCGCGGTCGGTAGTGCCTGGGGTCATCATGTGCATGTGTTCCTGGGAGATGGCAGTGGCGCGCTTTCCCAAACACAGAATCTATTCGTCGGGGAAAGGGTCAGGGGCGTTTGCCTGGCCGACTTCGAAAATGATGGTGACCCTGATATTATTGCAACCTCCTATATCGGTAATCTGGTGGCGCTGTTCACCAATGATGGTGCGGGAAACTTCTCCGATGCGGTAACCTTCGATGCCGGCGATGGTGAATGGTCGTGTGCGTCCGCAGATATGAACGCCGATGGCTTAACGGATATCACCATCGGCACCCGTAACAGCAACGAGTTGATAGTCTTGTTATCTAACGGTGACGGCAGTTTCACCGAATCTGGCAGAATTCCCGCTGCGGGTGATCCCTGGATGTTGGCCGCGGGGGATGTGGACAGAGATGGCAGCGTCGATATCGTCGCAGTGAATGCCAATTCGATTTCCCTGACTGTGAGCATGGGAATGGGAAATGGCGAACTGGCAACCCCGGTCAGTTATTCCCTGGCGGTGGATGGGGTCGGATTCCCGCTGGCGGTGGATTTAGGTGATCTGGACGGAGATGGTGATCTAGATGCGGTTACCTCGGATTTTAGAACGCAGCTATTTTTAATTTATGAAAACCAGGGAGATGGGACGTTCCTGCGGCTCCCCAATCAACTCACTGCGATCGGAGCGGCGTCCTGTGCCATTCTCCATGACCGGGATAATGACGGTGATCTGGATATTACCGGTATCGTTGAAGTCGCCGACGAGCTCATACTGTTCAGGCATTAGTCACTGCGCCTGGCCTTCATGAAAGCTGGCAATTTCACTCAGGGATTTACGTGATATATCTGGCACCCTTGCGTCCGTTTCTGGATAGCCGACAACCAGGATCAGGTACGCTTTCTCATAGCTTGGCCTTGCGAGAATTTCGTTGAGAAATTTCATTGGACTCGGTGTATGGGTTAGTGTGGCAAGGCCCGCATTATGAAACGCTGCTATCAGCAGCCCTGTGGCGATACCGACGGATTCGGTGAAGTAGTAGTTTTTCTGCTTGTCACCGGCCGCATCGAAGCCAAATTTCTGACTGAAGATCACGATTAGAAACGGTGCTCGCTGCAGAAAAGGTTTGCTGTCATCGGTGCCCAGTGGAGCGAGTACATCCAGCCAATCCTGAGGAGCACGGTCGTTGTAGAATTTCTCTTCCTCCTCTTCTGCGCGTTCGCGTATCTGTTGCTTGATGGCCGGGTCACTCACAACGGCGAAATGCCATGGCTGGCGATTGGCGCCGCTGGGGGCACTGCCGGCGGTGATTAAACAATCCTCGATCACTTGCCTCGACACCGGCTTGTCGGAAAAGTCTCTTACGGTACGACGAGCCTGCATCAAATCAGAAAATGCTTTCGCCCGTTCTCCCATCTCTGTTCCCGAGTGCTGTTTCAAGACCAGTTTGATCGTTTTTATTGCGGTATCTGCCATGGACTATCCTTTTAAAAGCCTGTGAGCATATTTGTTTGACGACTGGATCAAGCAGCTGGAACCACATCCAGCAATCAGAGGCTCTTCAAGTCAGTCAGTCTGAATTAGCTGCCATCCAAGGGCAATTAAAATCAGAGCTACACTACCAGAGTTAGGATATTGATGCTCGATCAGTGCCAGTTCGAATCGTTAAATGAGAGGCGAGAAAAGTGCTTGGAGCGAGGAAGCAGGCAGGCGGGTGCCCTAGCGGTTGATGGTATAGATGCCTTCAACCGAGTTGAGAGGATTGATGAGATCCTGCAGATCGAATCCACCAACGAAGGTTTCCGCCGCATTACCCGTGAACAGGCCACCGAGATTTGCGTTAATGGAAGTGCTGATTAAACCGGTGCTATCCCTCAGTTGCGCTGCGGTGGCACCCAGACCAACGACGCCGCCATTTACGGAACCGACAAAGTCGATAGCCCAGGCTTGATCGGCAACGTTAACCAGCAGGCTGCCATTGGTGATACTTCCGGTATCGAAATTGACATCCATCGCCGCCAGCAAGCTGCTAATCTCGCCGGCGCTGCCGTTGCCAATAAAGGATGAGACCAATCCTGATCCATAGCTTGCGATACCTTTCAGGTTGGCAACCGGGGTTGGATTAACTTCGGCGAAATATTTGCTAGTTGAAACTATCGTCAGTGCGTCGTTCACCCGGGTCACGATTCCCCAGTTTGCATCGATCGATCGATCCCATTTACCCCAGTTGATACCGAAATCTTCGTTAGTGGCACTGTCTGCAGTCGCCAGCGTCAGTTGAGAACTATTGTTGCCATTGCCATTATTGCCTGAGTTTCCGTTGTCGCTATTGCCGGAATTTCCATTGCCATTGTTACCAGAGTTTCCGTTATCATCGGAGTCGCTGTCATTATCTGAATCATCGTCACCGCTATTGCCATTGCTATTGTTATTGTTGTCGTTGCCATTATTACCAGCATTGCCATTACCGTTGTTACCGGTATTGCTGTCGTCATCGATATCGTTAATAACGGTAATGTTAAGTGATTTCAAAAACTCTAGATCTGCATCGCTAAGATCGGCAATCAGGGACGCTGCGACAGAGATATTGTCATTGTCGCCATCTAGGGTGATGCCAACGGATGCTAACAATGCGAGCTGCTCTGCAGTAAAGTCACCGAATTCGACCCCACTCGCGTCGACTACAATGTCGTCCTGGTTGAGATCTGCATCGTCATTGTTGTCGGTATTTTCGTTATCGCTAGCACCGGTTCCGTCGTCCACGGGAGAATCGTCGCCAGCATTAGAATCTGTGCCATCGTCAGCGCTGGAATCGCCACCATCATCTACGGAGTCATCGCCACTATCATCGTTGGATCCAGTGTCTGCGGTTGATCCATTATCAGAATCGTCGTCGTTGCCGAAGTTTCCTACGCCGTTGTTGCCGGCATCGCCTGAGTTGCCTGGACTATCGTCATCACCGGAGTCAGCATCGGCATCTTCGTCGTCATTATTGTCGTTGCCGTTGTTATTGTCGGAGTTTCCATTGCCATTGTTGCTGGAGTCGCCATCGTCACTGGAATCGGTGCCATCGTCGGTAGATGTCGAGTCGTCATCGCTGACATCCGCGTCCGGAGTCTGGGCCTTGCCATCTTCAATCTCAGGGCATGAGGCATCGACAGAGCAGGATATGGAACCATCCCCACTGCTTTCATTGGGGTTAACAGATAAGGCTGATGTTGTGGTTGCCTGTTGCGAGGCTGCGGCACCGACATCGGAAGCTGCCGATATGAGACTAAGTGCTGTAATGCCAGTCGCTGAATCGTCAGTGGTATTTTAAAATCCTGTGACCGAAACCGTGTTGCTGGAGGTTGTCGCCCCTGTTGCAATGGTGATTTCGGTAGTGGTATCTGTCGTGTCTTGAGAGCTGTCGGCATTTGATACCGGTGCGGTGGCGTTGGCATTATCGCTGCCGGCGTTATCGACAATTGCCAAATTACCGCTTCCATCATTGCCATCGGTGTTAGCAGCATTTGGGTTAGCGCCAGCCGCATCTGCGACGTCGGCATCAGCATCGTCCGGGTTAGCGCCATCTGTATCTGCGCCATCGGCGTTAGTATCGTTGCCGTCTACGTTATCATCATTGCCAGCGTCGCCATCGTCTACACCATTTTCATCATCTCCACCATCTCCATCGTCTCCACCATCTCCATCGTCTCCATCGGCATCACCGCCGTCATCTTCCGAGCCGGTGTCTTCCTCATCGGTGTCCTGGTCAAGCACAGCGATTGGGATAATACCCAGTTCGGCCGGTTGCGCAGTCAGTCCCTGTGGAGGTGTCTGCGGGTCGGGAACCGTGGCGAAATCGAAGAGAACGCCGAGACCGAGATCTAACTCTCCGGCAGCATTGGCGATAGTAGTTCCACCGTCATATACACCGGTAAAGATTTCACCTGCGGGAGTGATGACGACCTCATAATCCGCACCACGTATTCCTATGGTGGCGAAATTGCTGATAGTGGCTTCGTAGGCCTCCTTGTTCTGATCCCATATGACGCCCGTGATGGTTCTAAACCCACCCTGAATTAGTGAGAGGGAGACTACATCGGTGACGATATTCTCGTCATATTGATAGGCAACGATGGTGAATTGGGTATCGGCTTTGAGTGAGATCTGCGCCTGATCGACCATACGAATCTGGGTCGATGCTGCCGGCCCGGTCAAAATCGTATCGCCCACGAGGATACTTGAACTACGAGAAAGCTGCCTTGCACTACCGCTCGAGTCGCGGGCGATTACCTGTCCGGTAACCATAATAATGTGGCCCGCCTGCTCGGAATCCGGCGCAGAATTGGCTTGAGCCATGCTTAAGGGGGATGAAACGGCGAACAAAATTGCAAGCAAGAAAGCCCGCAGACGCTGTGTATGATCTGAAGTAGCCTTCTTGGTTTGGTGGTTCGCCCAATTCATGGGTATTATTCTTCTTTTTCTTGCGGTCAATTCAAGCCGAAGCTCGAGTGTCAATTGAAGATTCATACGACGGAACTTCACCCTGGTCATATCTCCCGGGTCCACATGAGAGCCGGGTTACTGCTGATTCTCGTTACGAGGTTGATATGCTACGCTCAGTGGCGAATTAAGTGCGTGATCGCAATCGCAAAAACACTGCCTATACCGCCTTATTGTGTGATATGGCTAGCAACAATCAACTAATTGCCGGCTTTTTCGAAAATTTCCCGAATTATCCTAAAGTTTTAGTCCATAACGGGCTTGTGCTGGGCGACAGGAGTAAAGCATGCAAATAGTTGCGATTAATCAAGAGCTTGGACAATAATCGGGTTTTTCTGGGGGATATGACCAACAAACCGGAGTTTGCTTTGAGGAAGAGTCCAAACTAATGGCCTGACGGCAACAATTTGTAGTGAACGAAGAAGGTAAAACAATGAAAGAATCACGATTTGGATTAGCGGTTTTCGGGTGTTGGATTGCTCTGTTTTTCTGCCATAGCGGGATAGCACAATCCACGGTAGGGGAGTTAAACATCGATAGTGTCGCGACCGATTCTATACTTGCCTCCACCACCGATACTGACTTTCTCACCCGCTGGGTTGGGGTTTTGCCCGACCATCCTACCGTACCCAGTCCGCGGGAAGTGCTCGGTTATACCATCGGTGCCGAAGGGCAACTCAGCTCGGTAGACGATATTTATCGATATTTTGAAGCCCTGGCGGCGGCCTCTGAGCGCGTTCAAATTTTCCAATTAGGCCAGAGCTTCGAAGGCCGGGATATGATATTGGTGGCGATTGCCGAGCCTGAGCATCTGGCCGATATCGAAACCTATAAAACTTATTTGAGTGAGCTGGCAGATCCGCGAGTGACAACTCGCGCTGCCGCCGAGGAGATTATCGAGCAGGCATTGCCTATTTATTGGATGACGGCGGGCTTGCATTCGCCGGAGCTGGGTCCGCCGGAGATGGTGATGGAACTGGCCTACCGACTGGCAGTGGAAACCAGAGAGCCCTTCGCCGAGATTCGGGAGAAGGTGATTACCTTGATCACACCGGTATTCGAGGTCGATGGTAGGGCGCGCCAGGTTGAGTGGTACCGGCGCAATATCAAGGGCCACACCGACTACTTCGACATGCCACCGCGCAGTGTGCCGTTTTGGGGGCACTACACCTATCATGACAATAACCGCGATGGCATTTCTATAAGCCAGGATATCACCCGCAACTATATTAACGGTGTATACGACTGGAAGCCTACTGTTAGCCTGGATTTGCATGAGTCGGTGCCACTGCTGTATGTGGCCGGCGGCACCGGTCCCTATAACGAAGGTGTTAGTCCGATTACCATAAGCGAGTGGCAATTGCTCGCCAACTATGAAATTTCGCGGCTCACAGGCCTCGGCCTGGAAGGGGTCTGGACCTGGGGTTACTACACCGGCTGGTATCCCGGTTATATGCTGTGGGCGACGAATAATCACAACGGCATGGGTAGATTTTACGAAACTTTCGGCAATGGCAGTGCCGACACTATGGAGCGTGATATCGGCGATGTGAGATTTGCCGGCGAGGATGTGACCAGCAGGCAGTGGTACAGAGCCGCGCCGCCCCCCGAGAAAATGACCTGGTCGATGCGCAACAACACCAACTATATGCAAACAGGGGTCATCGCTTCCCTGGAGATGGTGGCAAAGAATGGCAAGATGTTTTTGTCCAACTATTACCAGAAGGGTGTCCATGCCCTGGAGAAGGGGACTGAGAAAGCTCCCTACGCCTACTTGATCCCACAGCAGCAGAGTGATCCGGACTCGGCCAATTACATGGTGAGTGCTCTGGGTCGGCACGCCATCGAAATTCAGCGTGTCACGGCCGACGCAGAGTACGATGAAGTGGAGGTCAAGGCAGGAGATCTGCTGGTTAAACTGAATCAACCCTACGGACCCCTGGCGCGGACCTTGTTCGAAAATCAGGAGTTTCCCGCCGACGTCGAAGTGCCACCCTATGACGATGTCTCCTGGACTTTCGGTCTAATCTACGGCGTGGATGTCATCGCCATCGACGACGACGCCGTGCTGGAGATTGGAGCTGAAGCATACGATCAGTCAGGGCAGTTTTTGCCGGCAGCCGAATTACCCCTCGGTGGCAATGTCTGGGTGATACCCCACCACGGCCAGCGGGAATTGGGTCCAGTTCGCTTTGCCCTGGGTGATGTGCCGGTGTTAGTAGCGGAAGCAGAATTCGAAGCCGAAGGCGACAGTTATCCTGCGGGCACCCTGATTCTCGATCTGGATGAGATGGATAGAGAAGTGGTCGTCAAGGTGTTGGGGGCCTCCAGCCTGAAAGTGGCGAGTCTGCAGAGCATGCCGACCGTCGCCAGCCACGATCTGGACCTGCCGCGCCTGGGGATTTATCAGTCCTGGACATCGACACAGAACGCAGGCTGGGTTAGATATAGCCTGGATCAGGCGCATATCCCCTATACCCTGTTCTCAAAGGATCGGGCAAAAGCCGGGGATCTCCTCTCTGAGTTTGATGTGATCCTGGTACCCCATATGAGTGGTGGCACCAGTTTGGCTTCGATTATGGGAGGCATAGACCCGAAGTGGTCGCCATTGCCTTATACCAATACGGCCGAGACCCCGAGTCATGGCCATATTCTCAGCTCGGAAGACATCACCGGCGGCCTGGGTTTCGATGGCATGGCGGCCTTCGATGACTTTATTCGCGGAGGCGGCACTCTCATTACCCTGGGCTCGGCCGGCGTGTTGGTGACGGATTCCGGTATTCTGCGGGGCATCCGCAAGCGCAGCTCCGGGAGCATGAACACACCTGGCTCTATCATGACGGCAAAGATTACCGATCATAGTTCACCATTGGTGTATGGCTATGATGAGATTACTCACCTGTTCCGTGGTAACTCGCCAATATTTTCAGTCGCCGACTATGATCGGGAATATTCACCCCTCCAGTTTGGCGTCAAGGCATATGATGATGGCTCGGAAGATGAGAGCGATACCGAGGCTGCCACCGACGATGGGGAAGAATCCGATCCCAAACCGCCCCTGGTAATTTCCGGTGGGATCGTACAGGGAGCAGATGTGATAGACGGAGAACCGGCAATCGTCAGCAAGGCACTGGACGCCGGTCACGTCGTGCTATTCAGCTGGAATCCGATGCATCGACACATCAATCATCATGACCATGCCTTCGTCTACAATGCGATTCTGAATTGGAACGATCTGTAAATCGATTGGGGTCTGTCCCTGATGTATCCCTACAAAAATATGGAGTAATTTGTCGGTAGTTGATACGGTTAACGGTGCTTGGCAAGGGGTACTGTTTTTCCATTCAGTCGCTTATCCATATCGGGGTGTAGCTGTTATTCGGCTTGGATCTCTGCTGCGATGCGTTGTACATCATCGAGAACCCGTAGTAGGTTGCCGCTCCAGATCATCCCGATCTGGGTTTCCGTATAACCGCGACGTACCAATTCCAGGGTGACATTGAATGTCTCCGCGGCGTTGTTCCAGCCGCTGACACCGCCACCCCCATCGAAGTCAGAGCTGATACCGACATGCTCCAGGCCGATGAGCTCCACCAGGTAATCGATGTGATCTACCAGATCTCCCACATCGACGGGCGGAGCCACCGAATTGACTTCGGCATCCATTCTTGGCGCGGCAAGTTCATCGATTTTTGCCAAGCTCGCGACATAGGCTGTTCGATCAGGCTCGCTCAACGCGTTTCTCTGAGCGAAGCTCAAGAGTTCGATGCCCAGGTCTGCGGCAATACTTTCGTTGAGTTTGGTCAGCGCGTCTCGATGCAGCGTATTCTTGTCTGCATTGAGGTAACTGCCGAAGGCGACTGTCTGCACGACGCCGCCATTTTCCTTTATACGCAGCAACTGTTCATCATCGAGATTGCGGCTGTGTTCGCTCATTGCCCGTGCAGAGGAATGAGAAGCTATCAGCGGTGCCCGAGTGAAATCCAACATCTCCATGATGGCGGCCTTGGAGGGGTGTGACACGTCGATCATGATGCCCCACTTGTTCATTTCGGCGACCGCTTCCCGGCCCATGTCACTCAAGCCATTGTGCAACCAGACATCGTCCCTTTCTCCGGTGTTGGAATCCGCGAACTGACTATGGCCATTGTGAGCCAGGGACATATAGCGGCCACCACGATTGTAAAAGTCTTCGATGTTGGTCATGTCCAGACCAACCGGATAGGCATTCTCAATGCCTATCATGGCAACCTTTTTGCCGGCGGCGTTGATGCGACGAACATCATTGGAAGTGTAGGCGATTTCTATCTGCTCCGGCGCAATTTCTTCAGCCAGGCGATGAATGGAATCGAATTTATCGATGGCATTGGCGTAGGCGGCCGCATAGCCCGCCGTGTCCAGCGTGTCCTGACCCGTGTAGACAATGAGCCAGGTAACATCCAGCCCACCGGCGACCATTTTTGGCAGATTCACCTGGGTGTCCAGATTTGCGGTGTAATTTTTATCGGCAGTAAAATTGTCGGTGTTGATATCGTTGTGAGTGTCCAAGGTAATCACGCGATCGTGAATTCCTCGCGCTCTCGTTATGAGCTGAGCTTCGGTCTCGGCTATTTCATTCTGGGATTCTTGAGTGGGGGTATTGGATTGTGTGGGCTGACTATTATCGCCACACGCAAATAACAGCAAGGCGATCATAAGTGGCATTAAAAACTTGAGTTTCGAACACATGAGCACAGTCTCTACTTCGATTGGTCGTTAATATTGAAATTTACTGTCCGCAGAATCATAGATGATCCACGGCTCAGCGCAGGATGCTAAAACTTAGCACTTAGAATCCCGTAATTACAGCGCAAAGTGGCAAATATCCCACTTATTATCCATCCCGCAATTCGGCACAAGAGTATGGGAGCGCGGCGCGCCTTCACCGAGCCTGCAATTAGTCTCTCGAATTATTGCTAATCAGGGCTGCGCTGACATAACATTGGCCCTGCTATTAGCATGGCCACCTCGGCAGCTGTAGATTTGTGAGAATTTTGAATTATTTGAGAGTACAACCATGATGTTTCGTCACTTAGATTGTCGATTACTTAAGAGTTTGGTGTTTTTTATTGCCCTGGCGCTAGTCTCCACTTCCTTCTCCGAAGGTGGTAGAACTCCGCTGCGAGTGAAAAATGGAATCGTAAGCAGTGTTTCCCGGCTCGCTTCCGAGGCTGGCGTGGAGGCGCTGAAGCAGGGCGGCAATGCCATCGATGCGGCTGTTGCGACGGCATTCGTGCTGGCGGTGACATGGCCATCTGGCGGCAATATCGGCGGCGGTGGTTTCCTGGTTTACCACGGAGAAGACGGCGATGCGACTACCTATGATTTCAGAGAGAAAGCACCTCTGGCTGCTACCGAGCGTATGTATCTGGGATTGGATGGCACTGTCGTTAGCAATTCGAATCACATAGGCATTCTCGCCGTCGGTGTGCCGGGCACGGTGGCAGGACTCTATAAGGCACACCAGGATCTGGGGTCCCTGCCCTGGGCAGATCTGCTTGCTCCAGCGGTGCAGTTGGCAAGGGAAGGCATTCCAATCACCTATGCGCTGCAGTCCGGATTCAGCCGCAACAGCAGAAGATTTGCCGGCTACCCCGCTTCGGCGGCCAAGTTTTCCCGGCAAGATGGTTCTGGCTACGAGCTGGGCGATACCTGGGTGCAGCCGGATCTGGCACATACTCTCGAACTGATTCAAGAGCAAGGCAGGGATGGTTTTTACCAGGGCGAGAATGCGCAACGCCTTGCCGAGTTCATGGCGGCTAATGGCGGCATCATCACGGCTCAGGACCTGGCGAAATATGAGGCGATTGAGCGGGAGCCGATTCGTGGCAGTTATCGCGGCTACGAGATTATCAGCATGCCTCCACCCAGCTCTGGCGGCGTGGTGCTGGTAGAAATGCTGAATATTCTTGAAGGATTCGATCTCAAAGCCATGGGTCACAACTCGGCGCAGTACCTGCATGTGGTAACCGAGTCCATGCGTCGGGCCTATGCCGACAGGGCAGAATTCCTGGGTGATCCGGATTTTAATGAGGGCATGCCGTTGGCTCAGCTGATGGACAAAGATTACGCGGCGGAGTTACGAGAGACTATCGATATGGATCGAAAGTCAGAGAGCGACCCCGAGAAGTTTGCGAATATTTACGAGAGTGAGGAAACCACGCATTTTTCAATCGTAGACAAAGACGGCAACATGGTCAGCATGACCTATACACTGGAATTTGGTTACGGCTCCGGCATCGTCGTCGCAGGTGGTGGCTATCTGCTAAACAACGAGATGGGGGATTTCAATTCGGTGCCAGGTGTCACTAATAGACGCGGTCTGATCGGTACGGCGCCGAATCTGGTGGCGCCAGAAAAACGCATGCTTTCCAGTATGACACCAACTATTGTCGCTAAAGATGGGAAACCGGTTTTCGCCGTCGGGAGTCCCGGTGGTAAGACCATCATCAACACCACCTTGCAGTTAATACTCAATGTGATCGACCATGGTTTTAATATCGCAGAGTCGGTGGAGGCCGGGCGAATTCATCACCAGTGGTTGCCAGATGTTACCAGTATGGAAACCAATTCCCTGTCGCCGGATACCATTCGTCTTTATGAAGCGAAGGGCCACCGATTCATGGAGAGAGGGGCACAGGGCGCCGCCATGGGTGTGTATCATGATCGTGTAAACAGCCTGTTTCTGGGTTCGTCAGATTCCCGAAGTGGGGATGGCGCGGTGGTGGGATACTGAGGCTAGAACGGTGTGATTCGGTTGCCATCGACCCAGGCCTGCAAAACCGAGGTCTGCCAAATTTCACTGACCGGTGATGTAAATATATCCCGGTCTAACAGGATAAAGTCTGCCTTCTTGCCCGGCTCCAGCGTGCCTAACAGGTTTTCCTGGTGGCCGGCATAAGCGGCATCGATGGTGAAGCTGGCGAAGGCCTCCTCAATTGTCATGCGCTCTTCCGGAAACCAGCCGGCTGCCGGCTCATTACCGTGATCCTGACGGGTGATGCTGGCATGCAGTCCGTAAAACGGGTTCGGGGATTCCACCGGGAAGTCGGAGCCGTTAGCAATGACGGCCCCCGCATCTCTCAATTTACGCCAGGCATAGGCGCCCTGGATCCGCACCTCACCCAGACGATCTTGAGCCATGTTCTTGTCGCTGGTGGCGTGGGTGGCCTGGATGGATGCGATTACACCCAATTCGGCGAAGCGGAGAATATCTTCATGGCGTAATACCTGGGCGTGTTCGACGCGGTGACGTAAATCTCGGGTTCCGGATTCGGCGATTAGTTGTTGATAGTTATCCAGCACTATTTTATTGGCCTTATCGCCGATAGCGTGAGTGTTAACCTGAAAACCCGCGTTCATCGCTGCACGCATGAAATACTCGAGGCGTTCGGGATTGTGTAACAGCAGGCCGGTAGCGCCGGGCAGGTCTGAATACTCTTCGATGAGCGCGGCGCCACGACTACCGAGGGCACCATCGGCAGCAATCTTGACGCTACGAATGGTTAGGGTGTCGTCGTCGCTGCGGAAATGGCCCTCGGCAAGGCGCTGCTCGTAGTACGGGTCGGTGGCTGCCAGCATGACGTTTACTCGGATCGGCAGGGGGCCTGCTTCTAACAAGTCCTTATAGGCTTGCACGACCCGGCTACCGGCACCGGCATCGTGTACGCTGGTGAGGCCGAAGCTGGCCAGTTTCTGCATCGAGGTGTTGAGCGCAAACCTCAATTCCGCAGTACTCGACGGCGGAATCCTGGATCGAATAAGCGCCATGGCATTGTCTACGAAAACACCCGTGGGCTTGCCGTCATCGTCTCGAATTATCTGCCCTCCGGGGGGGTCCTCGGTCCTCTCGGTCACCCCTGCAAGCTCGATGGCGACACTGTTAGCCCATCCCGCGTGTCCATCGATTCTTGAGAGCCAGACCGGCCGGTCACTTAGCGCCGTGTCCAGGGAGGCAGCACTGGGGAAGCTATTACTATTCCAGAGCACCTGGTTCCAGCCTCGGCCCTGTATCCAGTCAAGCTCGGTATTCTCTGCGGCGAAATCCACAACCCGTTGCACCGCACTCTGCTCCGAACGGGTGCCGATGAGGTCGACCCGAAGCAGGCTCAAGCCATAGTTGAGTACATGGCCGTGGGCGTCAATCAGCCCCGGAATCAGGGTCAGGCCATTGCCATCGATCCTGGTATCGACGTTTTCGGGCAGACTGTCGCCGTCTGAAAATAGGCGGTCTACGCGGTCGTCTGAAAATTGAATAGCTGTGAATTGAATCAGTTCACGATCTGCATCCAGGCTATAGCCATTAATATTGGCCACCAAGGTGGTGTCCCCGTGGGCGATCAGGCCAGGCAATGCCAGGCACAGTGTAATCCAGAGTTGAGCCAGTTTTTTCATGGGTCTAGGGGTCTAATCAGAATTCGACAAGGCATCGATACTATCAACAATGTCGTGCAGTGTCATGACCGGCGGGCCCTGTGACAGCCCGGGCTGTCTGCAATAATCGGGTACGTAGCCAGGGTCGCTAGCGCTCGACTTCAAAAAAAAGCCCGACACACTCTGCAGTGGTCGGGCCAAATAAGAACAAAGTCTCTGGTAAGATTATTCGGCGTCTACATAACGGAAGAAGCCGAAAAACATCTCTTGCCAGGTTTGTTCCCCCCATGTTATCTCTGCCGAGGGATCCGGATTGAATGGATTCATCGCTGAATTATCGAACGTGGCTCTATAAACCATTTCAGTTCCTGCAGGTAGGAATATAGGCTCCTTAAAATCGTACACTTTTTGCCAGTTGAACTGGTAGTTTGGCACGTTGAGGATTTCCTGTTCTCTGCCATCGGGAAACACCAGCTTAAAATTGGCATCGTAACCACGATAGTGCATGTGGGGTCCCAGCATAGACAAATAAGCGTCCTTGCGAAATTTCTTGGTAGCAATCATTTCATGGCCGGCCTCAAACGGAGGAATATAGATATCCAGGTCGGCGGCGGAACCACCCAGGACCTGTCGCGCCGGCGGCTCATCCCATAGGTAGAGTCCAATTTCGGAAGCATCGACAGCTTCTTTGCCCGTTACGGTGTAATGCATCTGCAGCATCAGACCACCGCCAGCTTTGAGCGGGAATCCCGAATTTTCCGGATAGGTATTAATGGAGTTACCCGGGGCGTAAGCTCCCAGACCGATGCCCTGATTCAAGATCTCAAACTCATTTATTCCATTGGGGCCATAGGCGAATGCGATAATATGGTGAAGCACAGTGGGATCACCGGGAACGAATTCCACTGCCTTGACCCAGATATCCTCAGTTATATTCAGGGGTACCTGCAAATTTCGGTATTCCTGAACTCCGGTTGAAGGAATCTGTTGCGGAGGAATGGGGATAACGATGTCAGGTTCGCCATAATTCCACTTAACCAGCTTAGGCCGTAACGCTGCGAGCGGATCAATTCCATCTTTGTTTTGGGAACCATTGTCTATCCAATGGACTAATTTTTGACTCTCTTCGATGGAGATGAAACTGACATTGTGGAAGTCTTCGACGAAATCGTTGTCGATCTGTCCCGGGGGCATACGCTTGGTGTAAATCACTTCACGAATCATCGGCGACCAGCCCTGGATCATCTGATGACTGCTCATGGCGAAGGGCGCGATTCCACCTTCCATGTGGCAACTCACACAACGTTGTTCAAGAATTGGCGCGATGTCGCTGGCATAAGATAATGATTCGGCGTGATTGTCTCTGGCTGCAAATTCAATGGCATTGCCTTTGCTGGCTAGCTGCTCGCCGGTAATTTCCTCACCCGCGAGAATTGCGTCCAGCGCATCGGCAACATAATGCTCACTAGCTCGGCGAGCCCGGCTGCCCTCAGCGAATCTATTATTCAGCGCGCCACGATAGACAACTTCCTGCGCTTTCGGGACGATGATAATCACATCGGTAGCTCGAGTGATGCCCAGTTCCTCTGCCACCAGTTGTGTATCGTCCATCAGGATTGGCAGGGAAATCTTCGCATCGGCTGCTACTTCTCGCATCTCGCTTTTGTTGCTGGCACCGGTGGAGTCAATCATGAAGAAGGCAATTTTGTCCTCATTAAATTGTTCTACAAGCTTCTCCAGATCGCGGGCGGCTCGGCGTACGTCTCTGCTATCTTCATGTGCAAACAGTACAATGGCGTCGTGGTCTGCATAGCGGCTTACTTGGTGAAACCTGCCATTATGATCAATTAGCGAAAAATCGCTGATTCGATCGGCGGCATTGGCTGACATACCAGCAAACATTGTCAGCATAAACGCCACTGCAAGTTTGGCCATAGTCGAATATTTAAGCATGTTGCTCTCCTGAGAATGATCGTAGCTTCGAATTGCTAGCGTCGCATACTAGATAGGCCGCTTGAAGATTGCTTCCTGAAAACTGAAAAATTGCTGAATTTCAATAATCGGTTAGCTATTTTCTTCTCGCGATCGCCAATTTAGTAGGCAAACACTAACCAACAGGCATTTCTGGCCTGCATGGATTAGACGGCGGCAGCAGCGATTTGGTTACTGGAGAAGCGGTAATAATTGATCTTCCGCTGCAAGGCCACAACCTCAAGTTGCTGGTGAGTCCTACCGCGCTCTGTCGATTGGATTTGACGGTGAGCCTGGCTCCTGGCTCCGATAGAAATCCCTCGGTGGATTTTTGTCGCACAGCCTGGACATCCAGGGGTATGATCCGCACCAGGTTAATGAGGCCAATTTATGGTGGGAATCGGAATCAGCGCGCGCCGTGGATACAGGAATCCTTATTCAGCGCTCGCCTCGAGTTATCGGTGGGAGGCCGCCGCAGGGCTTATCGCCTGGTTTACACTACTCGTCATGCTGCAAGCGCCAGCCTTTGCCGGTGAGTACAGAATTGGCCACTGTCTGCATGGCTGTCCCCAGGGAGCGAGCCCTGAAAACCACCTGATACTCAGACCGATTTATGCGCTTTCCTATAACACCACGAACAAGTCAGCCGACTGGGTCGCCTATAAAATATCTGCCGGTTCCATCGGTATTGCTACCAGTCTTTCCCGGCAGCCGCAGCCAGATAATTATGTTGCAGAAACACTCAGCGAGGCCGATTTCTCCAGTGCTGAGGATGCCGAACTTCAACGTGCACAGTTTGTGGCACTGGTTGATTTTGCTGGAACACCCTACTGGGATGATGTGAACTACTTGACCAATGCGGTCGCCCGCAAGCGGGCACTAAATCGGGGAGCATGGTATGGCCTGGAATGGTCTATTAGAAATCTGGTGAATAGAGGCAGTGACGTATTTGTATTAGCCGGTCCTGTCTATAAACCAACTCCGCAAGTATCTGCCTTGCGTACCAGAAAGTCCCACAGAGTCCCGGACGCATTTTTCAAAATTGTCATTACCGAGCGAGGACAGGGAAGCGTATTTCTATTCGATCAGAATACGCCGGTACACGTTCACCACTGCGAACTACGCAGCACGCTCGCCGAGATTGAAGCCCTCACCGGGCTGGATTTTTTTCCCCAAAACCCTTGGCTAGTCCTCGATTCCCTGGGCTCGCTGGTGGGGTGTAGGGAATGATAAGCCGGGTAGCTGCCGTCCTAAAGTATTTCCTGCAGGAAATAATCGTCTCCGAGAAGTTCGTTGATCAGGCGATTTAGCGCAGCGTGCACGGTGGCAGTCATGCCATCGGCCGCAGGTGTTCTGCCTCTGCCAAACAATGTAATCTGCCAGATGTTACGGTCGCCTTTGCGCAGCTGAACATTGACTCGCCAGGTTAGCTGGATCATCTCAACCCCGTCACGTTCGACAATTTGCGCTTCGGAGCTGAGTAGTTTGCCAGAGATACTCATGGCTTCATCGGCTTCGACAAGCTCGGCACCTCCACTGGCAAAGCCCTGCCTAAAAGCGTCCTGTATGATTTCAGTTACCGGTGCTTGTGCCTGATAACCACCTGCGGCAGCGCTATTTCCGAGATCGCTGGCGGTGATTAGCCGGGGATTGTCCTGGCCTCTGTCATCCGTAAACTCGGCCACCCGGAAGCTGCCGCGTATTTTGCTGAGATCGACCCCATGATTGCCTTCATAGTTAAATTGAACCGTAACTTCTTCGGCTGCGAAGGCTGAGAAGGAAAGCAGGGCGGCGCATATCAGGAGTAATTCTCTGAACTTCATGGTGTTGGATCTCTTGGGGAGTTGAGTTTTGGAGCAGAATAGTGGACATCCCACAGATGATCAAGCCACTAACGGCTTGGCATACAACACAAAACCACGACCAAGGACGTTTTTTTCTTGATTGTTTATAACTGTGCAGATGTACTTGGTGAGTGATGCACTGATTTTAGTGGGAACTGCAAGCGATGGGTGAGAGGCCCCTGTTGACTCAGCAATCGAGGCGCCGCACCGAGTGACAGAGGGAGACCGCTTTTTGGGCTCCCGACCGAATGAGGGCACCCGGGAGGGGGGCAAGCCGCTGTGACAATAGGGGCCTCTCACCCAGCGCGTTCTCTTAGGCCATAACTGAACTCAGTGCCACTCAACCTCAACATTTAAAAGATACTGAAAACCCGCAATTTTTTTGCTATTTCGGACTCTGACACAATCCTCCCATGAAACCCTAGGCTGCTCTAGTTAATGCAGATCCTCAGCTGGCCACGGTGCTCCTACATGCGCCGTATTCAACGGCTTCAGACCCTGGTACAAAAATTTCTGCACGCGCTTGCCTTCATAGGTCTCGGTGGTATAGATGTTGCCCAGGGAATCGGTGATGATGCTGTGAGTGCCGAAGAACAGACCAGGCTGGCGTCCGCCATCACCAAATTCTGCCAGCACCTCCAGGGTATCTCTATCGAGAATATGCACCTTGTGATTCGAACCATCTGCAACGTAGATAAATTCCTGATCAGCATCCCGCGAGAAGGCGATATCCCAGGTAGAACCTGAGGCAGTCGTAAGGGCAGCTACCTGGCCTTCTTTAACGAAAGTACCATCGGGTCTGAACACCTGAATGCGATCAGCACCACGGTCACAGACATAGATTAAGCCATCGTTGGAGGGTTCGGCGCAGTGCACTGGACCAACGAACTGTTGCGGCAGGGGTTCACCAGGAACATAGGTAACCCGATCATCTGAGGGCTCATTACCATAGGCGCCCCAGTAGCGTTTGAAAGCGCCAGTTGCGGTGTCGACAACGGCTACCCTTTTATTACCATAGCCATCTGCGATATATGCCTCATTGGCTTCTGCATCTATTGCTATCTCAGCCACACGGGAAAAGTGAGTAAGGCTATTGCTGTCTACATCTTCACCGGGATCGCCGATTTCGCGTACGAATTCGCCATCGCGATTGAACACCAATACATGAGAATCACCGCCACCGTTGCCGCCAATCCATATGTCTCCATTGGGTGCGACTTCGATGCCATGATTCGACGCCGGCCAGGTGTAGCCATCTCCGGGTCCACCCCAGGCGTTAATCAAATTCCCATCGAGGTCAAATTCGAGGATGGGCGGTGCGGCGGAGCAACATTCTGCCACGCCCCGGTCCAGGCCCAGTTCCTGACTCATGAACATTTCGTCCTGGTCTCTGTGCACAATAAAGATATGATCTCTGGCATCGATCGCTATGCCAATGGTGCGTCCAAGCAGCCATTTGTTGGGTAGCGGCTGTGGCCAGAATGGATCGACTATAAATTGTGGGACCATGCGCTCGTTGCTGACGGCGTTGGCAGATTTTTCAAGTTCGGATTGACCTACGTTGAGGGCGGCGAAAAAAATAGCCAAGGCCAAGAGGCCCCCGAGGAATGTTCTTCTTGTTTTGAACATAGCGGTTTCCTTGCGAGTTGAAGGCGAATTGAAACTACTAATCTGTTGCTAACTGCGCTGTTGCGATAGTCAGGCCGCTCACAGTACCACCAAAATAATCTCGAAGAAATTAATAGTTAATCTTAGGTTCCGGAACACGAATATTGAGGGCTATAGCGTGGCGCCAGCGTCCACTTGCGCTAACAGTAAAAAAGCCGTATCGAATTGCTCCGATACGGCTTGATTTATATCGTTCTAGAGAGTTTTACAGTTTGTCAGCGGGCCAGGTTGGGGCGTTCTCACGCACGGTAACGGCTCGAACTCCCTGATAGACGAACTTCTGTACGCGGCTACCTTCATAGGTTTCAGTCGTATATAAGTTGCCTTCAGAATCGGTGGCGACACTGTGAGGCGCGTAGAACGTACCCGGCTGTCTGCCGCCTTGACCGAAGGTGTAAAGCACCTCCATGGACTCCCTATCGATTACTGAGATCTTGAAGTTCTGGCCATCTGCGAGGTAGATGAATTCCTGATCTGCGTCTTTCGAGAAAGCGATATCCCAGGTGGAGCCCTGATTCAATGTGGCCGGGTTGTACACCATTTCTTTGACGTAGGTACCGTCCTTGCGGAAAACCTGAACCCGGTCGGCACCACGGTCACACACATATACCAGGCCATCGTTGGAAGGCTGTGCACAGTGGACTGGTCCGCGGAACTGTTGCGGTCCTGGCTCCCCAGGTGTGTAGGTGACATCGGCGCTGTCATCAGGGGTATTGCCGTAGGCACCCCAATAGCGCTTGAGGGCACCGGTGGTCACGTCGATAACCGCGACGCGTTTATTGCGATAACCATCGGCGAAATAGGCTTCATTGGCGTCGATGTCTATGGCGATTTCTGCTACGCGGCCGTAGTGAATCTCGCTATTGCTGTCCCGGTCTTCGCCTGGAACCCCAACAGTGCGGACATATTCACCGTTACGCGTGAAGACAAGCACGTGGGAATCTCCGGGACCGTTACCGCCTATCCAGATATTGCCATTGCCTGCGATTGCAATACCGTGGTTAGATGCCGGCCAGGTGTATTCGGCACCCTCAACCGGTCCGCCCCAGGCATTCACCACATTGCCTGCGTGATCAAATTCCATGATGGGTGGCGCTGGCGTGCAGCATTCTGAAACCCCACCCTGGAGGCCGATCTCGGTATTGCCGCCGAATTGAGAGGCGTCGTTGCGATGCACGACAAAAACGTGATCTCTGTCGTCAACTTCTACGCCGATGGTGTTGCCCATCGCCCACATGTTTGGCAAGGGTTTCGGCCAATAAGGGTCGACCAGGAAGTGAGGTGCCATTATATCGTTGCTGGCAGCGATACTGGATTCTTGCAATTTTGATTGGCCTACTCCCAGCACAACCAGTGCAACTACCAGAGTTGCGCCTATGAATAACTTGATATTCTTCATTCTTATTTTCCTCTCGATGCCCGAATTGCGGGGGGTTTAAACTCTCAGAGCAAGACCGAGTATACTGCCTAAATCCAGGACAGTATACTCACAAGCATTTTTTTAGGAGGGGGACTTGTAAGAATTTGTAACAGCTCTGGAGATGGTGGTTTTTTGCTTGCGATCGGGCTGGGGTTTGTGCTTATGTAGTATGGACTAAGCATTTGATTAATAAGGAACATAATGAGGACTAATGAACTATTTTAAAGCACTTTTTGCGCTGGGTAGGGGGCGTAATTTCACCTGGTTTTGGCTGGTTTTGGGACTGTTCTTATTACCGTCCCTGACCCAGGCTCATGACATTCCATCTCGTGTCACTGTACATGCATTCGTCAAGCCGGAAGGAAACCAGTTGACGGCGTTGCTGCGAATTCCCATGGAAGCCTTCAGCGAGATCAGCTTCCCTCTGCGCGGACCGGGCTATCTGCAGTTTTCCGAGGCCGAGTTTTCTCTCAATGATGCCGCCCGGATTTACATCACCGAATCCATGCATTTTTTCGAGAACGGCGAAGAGCTAACCGAGAAGGAGTTGGTAGCCACCAGGGTGTCGCTGCCATCCAATCGCTCTTTTACCAGTTTTGAAGAAGCCCTGGATAATGTGTTGAGCCCGCCACTGGATGACAGCGTCGACTTGTTCTGGCGTCAGGGTGAGCTAGATGTGCTGGTGAGATATCCCATTGCGTCCGAACAATCAGATTTCTCCGTCAACCCCGAGCTTGGCACGCTCTCAAATCAGACGACGACGGTTCTACGTTTCCTGGTTCCCGGCGGCGCCGAGCGGGTATTTAATTATCTTGGTAATCCGGGTCTGGTGATACTGGATCCCCGCTGGCACCAGGCCGCACTGCGATTTGTGGACATGGGCTTTAACCATATTCTGGATGGCTTGGACCATTTGTTGTTTCTGTTTTGCCTGGTAATACCACTGCGCAGTATTCGTGCACTAATTCCCGTCGTCACCTCATTCACGATTGCCCATTCGATTACCCTGATCAGTTCTGCCTTTGGCATGGCGCCCAGTGCACTGTGGTTCCCACCACTGATCGAAACATTGATTGCGCTATCCATCGTCTACATGGCGTTTGAAAATATTGTCGGCGCCAGGCTGGAGCATCGCTGGATGCTGTCGTTCGGTTTCGGTCTGGTCCACGGCTTTGGCTTTTCCTTCGTATTTTCCGACACCTTGCAGTTCGCAGGTGGGCATTTGTTTTCCTCCCTGCTCGCGTTCAATGTCGGCGTCGAGATCGGGCAAATACTGGTTCTTATTCTGGTCATTCCACTTTTAAATATTCTATTCAAGTTTTTCGTGAAGGAACGCGTAGGCACAATATTGCTATCTGCACTGCTCGCCCATAGCGCCTGGCACTGGATGCTGGAGCGAGGGTTTGTACTCAACCAATATCAAATGCAGATGCCGCCCCTGGACACCTTGTTTTTCGCGGCGCTTATGCGCTGGGGAATGTTGTTGATTGTCATCGTGGCAATTCTCTGGGGTATGTATGAATTGTTTCGACGCTGGTCCCTGGTCGAAAGTATTTCCGGTTATGGTGCAATCAAGAGCGTCCAGAAGGATAGCTGATCCAGAGGCCAGGAGAAGTCAGAACTCTCGTTCAGAAATGAGTTGCGAATCTCCGGGCCGCTAGTCTCCTGGGTTGTCAACGCTGTGTCGACCGATTGAATTCCGTGGTTTTTGATCTGAATTTCGAAGCTGAGTAGTTTCAATTTGTCACAAAAATGCAGCCTATTGAATAGCCGAGAAAGAGGGCTTTGGGTTAAAATTTCCGTTCTGAAAGCCGTGGGTTTGGGTTAGTCCACAAATTTCACGGAATAAGCATTCAACTAAAGATCGACGGCGTGAAACCATGAAATTCACGCCAAAGCAAGGAATACCGCGCATGAACAAATTCAGCCTGATACTGCTATTAAGCACGCTCGTGGTGGCAAACTCACCGGTAAATGCCGGGTCCGAAAAAATCGGCAATTTTGCATTAATCGACCACGAGGGCAATTTTCATCAATTGCGTAAGTATGGGGATAGCAAAGCCGTTGTCATCATTTCCACGGCAGTCGATTGCCAGGAAAACATAGAAAGATTGCCAAAGTACCGCCTGCTTCGCACCACTTGGGAGCGCCAGGGCGTCACTTTCCTTGCGATTAATTCTACCGCCAGGGACAGCCGCGCGGACATCCGCCACATGGATGATCTGTATAACTTCGACTTGCCCATTTTGCTGGACAGCAGCCAGTTAGTCGCCGAAAGCCTGGGCCTTACCAGGGCCGGTGAAATTATCGTGCTGGCGCCTGACCGCTTCCAGGTGCTCTATCGCGGCGGGCTGGATATTGAGTCGAGACCTGCCCGGCCGGAACGGGGCGTAGAGGGGCGCGAGGGCACCAGTTTTCTCGCTGACACGCTGCAAGCGGTCGTCGCCGGCGCCACCTCATTCGGTGAGACAGTAACGGTGGCCGGTGAGGGCTGTGAACTGGGTTTTTCGGCGCTGGCTCAACACGCGGACAGGACCCCCGATTACGCCACAGAAATAGCACCCTTACTGCAGGAAAAATGTGTCAGTTGCCACGTAGAAGGTGGGATCGCACCGTTCGCGATGAATTCACATATGATGGTTCAGGGCTGGTCACCGATGATGAAAGAGGTGGTAATGACCAAGCGCATGCCACCTGCTCAAGTTGATCCTGCTGTAAATCATTTCGACAACGCAAGATATATGGATGCGGGAGAACTGCAAACATTGATCCACTGGATCGACGCTGGTTCACCCCGGGGAGAGAGTGAAGTCGATCCTCTCACCCTGATTACAGCACCGGAATCGGTTTGGGATCTGGGCGAACCGGACTATATTGTGGAAGTACCAACTTTCACCATTCCTGCTACAGGGGTGCTGGATTATGAAAATATCACCATCAATTTGTCACTCGAAGAGGATGTATGGATCAAGTCCGTGCAGCATCTTCCCGGCGATCGGCGCGTCCTGCATCACCTGCTTAGTTTCATAGTGCCAGCAGACTACGAGGAGAGGATCGTAGAAGGAGAGAATGATAGCTACCGCGAGTTTCTCGAAGGTTATGCGCCGGGCAAGGATGGAGCCGTCACCTATCCAGATAATTCCGGGATGTTTGTACCGCAGGGGTCGGCGGTGCAGATGTCACTTCACTACACCACCTTTGGCAAGGAAACCGTCGACAACACATTGCTCGGACTATATTTCGCGGAAACAGAGCCCGAGTTTCAATATTCAACTTACTCATTGAGTCACAGTGGCAGCAACCTGGTGATTCCTGCCGGCGTTTCTGAGCATAAGATGAGCGCGTCCCACCTGTTTGAGGACGAGATAATGCTGCACGGTTTAAGACCACACATGCACTACCGTGGCAAGCATATGCGTTTTTCCGTGGTCTATCCGGACGGCAGTAGGGCTGACATTATCAACGTGCCCGACTACAATTTTGCCTGGCAGCCAACCTATAGACTGTCAGAGCCCATGCTGCTTCCGGCAGGCTCACGGGTAATAGTCGAGGGGGCGTTTGACAACTCCCAATACAATCTTGGCAATCCGGATCCGGCGGCTGTGGTTACCGGTGGCGCCCAGAGCTGGGACGAGATGTTTATTGGCTACTTCTCTTATTACAAGACTGCTAATAACTAAAAGGTCTTCAGTGTATTTAAAACAGGCCCAAGCCTGGCATCGGTACGGCTTTCCTAACGCTGCCAGAAATTTTCAATTACCAGTTTTCAATGTTACAAAAGCACACATATTATTCATCCCAATTGTCCCTTACTTGGTTTAGAATCAGTATGTTAATCAGAGACCCCCTAACGCGTTGGAGCGTCGAACTATGAATAAATTACTCCGCCTGGCAACGACCGCAGTTGCAGCCGTTTTGTCAACATCGGTCCTCGCCCTGCCTGACAGGATTGGTGACTTTGGTCTGCTGGACAGTGATGGTGACTTTCATCAATTAAGTCGTTATCGCAACAAGGAGGCGTTGGTATTAATGTCTTTCGATCCCAACTGCGCCTCTATCGGCTCTTCACTTTCAAGCCTGCAGGCGATGCAAACTCAATGGAGTGAGCAGGGTATTGCTTTCGCGTTGATCAATTCATCTGCCGAGTCAGATCTTGCCGTCATTCGATCTGCGAAGGCAAACATCGATCTGCAACTACCCCTGTTACTCGATAGTGGCCAGCTGGTTTCAGAAACCCTGCAACTGACAAAGGCTGGTGAAGTGGCCATTCTCGATCCCGAGCGACTGACTCTTATTTATCGCGGTCCAGTCGCGAGTGCAGCCGCAACACTGGCTGCCGAAATCGCCGGCACCGTCGACAACACCACCGTCGTCGCAGCAAGCGGCTGTGATCTGGCCTATCCGGTCAGTGAAGATCATGCCAGCGCGACCCCGGACTATGCTTCCGAAGTAGCCCCGATTATTGCCGGGCAGTGCGTCGGCTGTCACCGAGCAGGGGGCATAGGACCCTTTGCCATGGATAGTCATCTGATGCTGCAGGGCTGGTCGCCGATGATTCGAGAAGTGCTTTTAACTCGACGTATGCCGCCTACCCAGGTAGATCCCAATATTGGCCATTTTGGCAATGCCCGCTACATGAGCGATGCCGATATGCAAACCCTGGTGCATTGGATTGACGCCGGCGCTCCACGGGGTACGGCAGTGATAGATCCCCTGACGGAGATTCAACTGCCGAGTTGGAAAACCTGGACGCTGGGCGAGCCGGATTACATCATCTCGGCGCCGAAGATGGAAGTTCCTGCCACCGGGGTAATGGACTACATTACCGTCGATGTGGAACTTCCATTTACTGAAGACAAATGGGTAAAGGCGGTTCAGTTCATCCCTGGCGATGAATCCGTTCTTCACCATTTGCTGACCTATGTAACTGCCCCCGCAGAAGAATTTGATGGTGGTGAAGCCAATGTACGCTCGGTGGCGCGGCGCTTCCTCGAAGGCTATGCCCCGGGCAAAGTGGATGCCATGACATTTCCCGAAGACACCGGGGTTTACATTCCCCAAGGGCATAAACTGTCCATGCAGTTTCACTTCACCACCAACGGCAGGGCCACCACCGACGAAACCGTGCTCGGTTTGTACATGCACGATGAGCCACCTAAGTATGAGAATTTCACACGCTCGGTATCGTCGCAATTCAAAATCCCGGCTTTTGATCAGGACTATGAGTCGGCCGCGTCCTATGTGTTTGACGAAGACGTAGTGGTGACTGGCTTGCGCGCCCATATGCACTTTCGTGGCAAAGACATGAAGTTTTCCGTAGAAAATGAAGATGGCTCAATGACGGATCTGCTAAGCGTTCCCAATTACAGTTATGCCTGGCAGCCAACTTATGAGTTGGAGCAGCCGATGTTGGTGAAAGCAGGCACCAGGGTTCATGTCACCGGTGCCTTCGATAATTCCGAGTTCAATCCGGCGAACCCGGATCCGAGTAAGGAACTGACTTTTGGTCTGCAAAGCTGGGATGAGATGTTCATCGGCTACTGGACCTATCACGCCGCCGAGCCTGCTAACTAATCTCGATTGTGCGTTACCCTCAAGCCCGGTCGCGGCAGAGCAGACCGGGCTTTTTATTGGGCCGGATGCGGGCAGCCGAATATGAAAGGATCCGTCAGAATTCAAGGTCTTGTAGATTGATGCTAGGATTGCTTGGAATTGAGTGAATAGTTGTAGCGATACTGCTGGAATCTGGTAGTGGGAGAGGCATGGGAATAGGCGACACTCGTTGTGTCCCTGGCAATTAACTTGCTATGATGCCGGGCTTGTAATTCATAATAATAATTTGGGAGAGTACTGTATGTCCTCGATCTTTATAGTCTTATTCGGTTTGGTTGGCTTCTCAATTGGATGGTTCTTCTACTCCAAATTCATTGCTGCAAAGATCTATCAGCTTGACCCGAATTATGTCACTCCGGCCCATCAGTTTAATGACGGCGTCGACTATGTTCCCACCAACAAATTTGTTCTCTGGGGTGCGCATTTTACTGCGGTCGCCGGTGCTGCACCTATTATTGGTCCGGCAATTGCCGTGTACTGGGGTTGGGTTCCTGCCCTGTTGTGGGTGACCATCGGGTCGGTCTTCTTCGCCGGTGTGCACGACATGGGGGCGCTTTGGGCCAGTAATCGCCATGGGGCCAAGTCGATCGGGGCCTTGTCTGAAAGCTTAATTGGCAAGCGCGCCAGTGCCTTACTGATGGTAATCATCTTCTTATTGCTGGTCCTGGTGAACGCGGTATTTGGCACCATTATCGCCACAGATATGGTGATTTTCCCCACTTCCGTATTTCCAGCTTGGGCGGCGATCCCGGTGGCTATTTGCATCGGGGTGCTGATACGTAAGAAATATAATCTGCTGGTTATATCCCTCATTGGGGTGGCGATTCTCTACTTTACAATCTATGTAGGCAGCGTGATGCCGCTGGAATTACCGGGCGATATTTTCGGCCTCGGACCGAATGGCAACTGGATTATTATTTTATTTGTCTATGCCGGCATCGCCTCGATGCTGCCGGTTTGGCTACTGCTGCAACCACGAGATTATATCAACGGCGCACAGTTGGTGCTGGGGCTGCTGGTGCTGTATTCGGCAGTACTAATCGCCATGCCCACCGTGAGTGCGCCGGCCTTTAATCCAAACCTGGCGGATGGCACACCGCCGTTACTTCCGATTTTGTTCGTGACCATAGCCTGTGGCGCCCTCTCCGGATTTCATGGCATCGTCTCTTCCGGAACCAGTTCCAAGCAGTTAGACAATGAAAAGGATGCGCGCTTCGTTGGCTATCTCGGCGCGTTGGGCGAAGGTTCACTGGCCCTGATCACAATTGTGGCTGTAACCGGTTCTTTATATGCGGCCAACGGGGCGGATTGGGACGTGATTTACTCCGGGTTTACTACCGGACCAGGACAAACAGGATTTATTGAGGGTGGTGCGCAACTGATCTCTACCGGTTGGGGGCTGCCACTGGCATTTTCCCAAACCATGCTGGCAGTGATGGTGGTTTTGTTCGCTGCCACGACGATGGATGCCGGACTTCGCCTGCAACGATACATCGTGCAAGAGTGGGGCAACATCTACAATATCAAGGTCCTTAAAAATAACTATTTCTCCACATTGTTGGCGATAGCGGCTTGTTTAGCCCTGGCATTCGGCGTGACTAACGGCGAATATCCTGGGGATGGCGGTATGCTGATATGGCCCGTATTTGGCGCTACCAATCAGATCCTGGCCAGCATGACCTTGATGGTGATTGCTATCTACCTGATTAAGCTGGGCCGACCGGCGAGATATGTACTGATGCCGATGATGTTCATACTGCTGCTGGCACTGTGGGCGAGTGGCTGGTATATCATCGAACATTTCTCCACAGGCAATTGGGTTCTGGTGGTGATAGAAGTTGCGGTCATGACCATCTCTATCGTCATCATGCTGGAAGCCTGGTCTGTGATTTCGAAACTGCGAGGCGGGGAAGCTGACGACGAGGCTGTCGCGACGGGTGATTAAAGCGTCCTTCGGTAGCGTGGGCTCAATTGTTGAGTTCCTCGCTTAAGCTGGACGACTAACAGTAAGCGGCTATAGAAGTAAGACGAGAAGGAGCGGTCTGCAGTGCCTGGCACAGTGAGCTCGCTCCTTTTTTATTGGGAATTAGATGCTCTAATTTCGAAATTACTGCAGCAAGATGTACCCTAGCTTGGTTTCCGGCTCCCTATGAATAAAGCGTTTATTGAGAAACACCTTAGCCCGGGTTCCCGTGGGGATCTTGGTGAGATTATCCTGTTCGAAGAGATTGATTCTACGAACGCAGAGTCCCTGCGCTTGCTAAAGGCAGGCAGAACAGGCAGCTGGATTGTGCTTGCCCAATCCCAAACCGCCGGCAGAGGGCGCAGCGGCAGATCCTGGTCCAGTTACCCCGGAGCAGGGATTTATTTGTCACTGGTTCGTCGGTTCACCTTGGCAGCCGATGCTTTGCAGAGTCTGAGTCTGGTAACGGCCATCAGCCTGCATGCTGCGTTAACGGCTCTGGGGGTGCAGAATCTGCAACTCAAGTGGCCAAATGATGTCCTCCACGAGAAAAGAAAACTGGCGGGCATACTACTCGAACTACACAAGATGGGGTCGACGCTTCACATCGTATTTGGCGTCGGCATTAACCTGGATTTACCCGAGCATGCGGTGAAGGAGATTGGCAGGCCGGTGACGGATTTGAATTCTCTCACTGCAAAGGCAGTGGATACAGAAGAGCTCATTGCCCTATTCATCAATGCGCTACTGCCAAATGTCATCCACTTCGAGGTCGCCGGTTTCTCACCTTTCCAGGATGATTGGAACCGCCTGGATTGCTATATTAACCACGATATCGTGATTCAAAACGGCAGCCAACGCATCATTGGCAAATCTCTAGGGGTAGATAGTTCAGGGGCACAGCTGATGCAGACCGCCACCGGTAGGCAGACGATAATTGGCGGCGAAATTTTCCCGTCCCTGCGAGAGCGGGTAGCAGGTTCGCCAACATGATTCTGGAGTTTGATGCAGGAAATACACGGATAAAGTGGCGCTGTCTCGATCCTCGAACCGCGGCGGTGGAGGCAGAAGGCGTCGTGCCCGATGTCAAGGAGCTGATCATCGCCGTGGGAGAGGATCATCGAGTCGAGTTTGCCAGATTGTGCAGTGTCAGGGCGGGGCCGGATGTGGAGGAGATCCGTCAGTGGATTGCTGCTGTCTGGGGCCTGGAACTGCAAATTGCCGAAGTAAGCAGGAGTTGTGGCGGGGTATCGAATCATTATGTGGAACCGGGCAAGCTCGGTGTCGACCGCTGGTTGGCCATGCTGGCGGCACGGCAAAAATCCACGGAACCCTGTGTGATAGTGGATAGTGGCACCGCTCTGACCATCGATGTGCTGGATGGGGATGGCGAACATCGAGGTGGCTTTATTCTTCCAGGCCTGAGCTTAATGCGGGAAAGCTTGCAGGCGAATACGGGCATCCGTCTGGCCGAGGGACATGAAGAGCTCACTCTGGAGCCAGGCCACTCCACCGAGGCGGCTGTATGCAACGGCACCTTAACTGCCCTGATTGCCATCATCGAAAGAGTCACCGATTCAATAACCGAGGCTGCCCAACCCACACTCTTCTTTACCGGTGGAGGCGCCGATCTACTGGCGGCGTATACGTCACTGCCGAAAATCGAAGTAGTCGCAGGGCTGGTTCTCGATGGCCTGGCGATTGCCTGCCCTTACTCTGCTGAAGGTTTTGATCCGGCCAGTGGCTAACTTATGCGCTATATAGTCATTTTTCTCCTGTTGTTAAATATGGCCTATTTTGGCTGGAGTCGCTATGGGCCGTCGCCATCAGACGCCGGGTCTGGATCCGAAGACCTGCCGCTCCTCAATACCGGACTGATGCTGGTGAGGGAGTACGAAGAGCGAGCGACAGCATTAGTAGCCGCGAACCAGGATCAGTCACCGATGTGCGCCATAGTTGCGGATTTTCCCACGGTTGACGAAGCCTATAGCTTCATGTCCGAGTCCAGCAATAGAGGTTTCAGCACCGTGCTGAATCTGACCGGCGAGGCGCTGACTCCGCAATTTCGCGTCTACATACCGCCCCTATCGTCCCGTTCCATAGCAACCATCACCCTGGATGGGCTCAGCGCAGCGGCCTCCAACGCGGGTTTGGAGGTCGAGACCTACCTGATTACAAGGGGAAGCCTGGCCAATGCAATAGCCCTGGGGGTTTTTGCACTGCCCGATTCCGCCGAACTGGTGAGAGAACAGGTGGCGGCGCTGGGATATAGCGTACAAATCCAGGAAATCCCGCTTTCTACCGGTGATATTCAGGTATTGCTCAGGCATCCTCAATTCGACTCTATCGGGGAAGCGCAATGGCTTGATTTGTCAGCAGATAGGCCCTACTTGACAGTTACAGAAAATCTCTGTGAAACGATTGCACAAGGGCTTCAATTCCCATAAAATGCCGCTCCTGACTGAGAGAGCCAGGGAAATTGACCCTTGGGAGATCTTGTGGGAGGGGTACCCGAGTGGCCAAAGGGATCAGACTGTAAATCTGACGCGCAAGCTTCGGTGGTTCGAATCCACCCCCCTCCACCAGTTAGGGTCATAGTGGGGGAGCAGTTTCTAACAAGCCGGTAGTAAGCGGGTATAGTTCAGCGGTAGAACCCCAGCCTTCCAAGCTGGTTGCGCGGGTTCGATTCCCGCTACCCGCTCCAATTACCGGTTAGCAGTAGCGGCAGCAGTGACAGGCGAATACAAAAGACGAGCTACCGGGAAGATGGTATGGGCTGAGATTACTAGTGATTAGCTCGCATAGCTCAGGCGGTAGAGCGCTTCATTGGTAATGAAGAGGTCCCCGGTTCAACTCCGGGTGTGAGCACCACACACTACAGATCATAGAAACAGATTTATTTGCGTCTCACTATACTAAGGAAGACGCAGGAATCTGATTTGGTATTAACTTGAAGACAGCAATGAAGAGATAGGGGCAGTCGATAATGGCGAAGGAAAAATTTGAGAGAAATAAGACCCACGTAAACGTTGGCACGATTGGTCACGTTGACCATGGCAAGACGACATTGACGGCTGCGTTGACGC
>Ga0209554_1000217_pt1 | contig 48177 bp, 29 predicted proteins | sample MarorgKNORR_S2LV_5_FD_188221 | JGI IMG/M metagenome (GOLD analysis project Ga0209554, IMG submission 188221) | Marine microbial communities from the Southern Atlantic Ocean, analyzing organic carbon cycling - Bottom_A/KNORR_S2/LV (SPAdes) (version 2) | ecosystem: Environmental > Aquatic > Marine...
CCATCTCCATCTCCATCTCCGGTTGTGGTTGTCTTCGCTCCGGGAAGCCACGCCTCAAGGTCATACTTGCGGGCGGCCACAGTCCCCATATCCCCGGCACAGATGTTGACGACCTCATAGTGCAGTTCCAGCGCATCCCACAGGTCAAGGCAGTTCTTCAGCAACTCCTCATGGTAATCCCACGACTCATCGGGGTGACAGATGACTATCTGCTCGACCTTGGTGAACTGGTGGACTCGCCATATCCCCTTATCAGACAGGCCATGCGCCCCGACCTCACGGCGGAAACAGGGGCTTGCCCCGACCATCTTGATGGGCAATAGGGAGGGCTCGATGACCTCATCCATGTACATCGCCGTCAATGGGTGCTCAGAGGTCGCTATCATGTACAACTTGTCCGGCTCGACCCCATACATCACGGTCTCGAAGTCGGCCAGGTCAGTGACCCCCTCGTAGGCAAGCCGGTTCATCATCGCCGGTGGTTGCACCAGAGTGTAGCCGCGCTGGATGAGAAAATCAACTGCATAGGCCTGCAGAGCCATCTCCAGTCTGGCCAAATCCCCTTTGAGGAAGTAGAATCGACTGCCGGCAATCTTCGCCGCCCGCTCCAGTTCAACCCATTTGTTCATCTCGATTATCTCGTTGTGGGGGCGCGGCTCAAAATCGAACTCAGGCTTCTTCCCATGCACCGAATGCTGGGTATTTCCCCCGGCATCGGCACCCACCGGCACCGCCTCGTGCAGGATATTGGGAATCCGCATCCGTAGGACGTCTCGCTCGGCCACCAGTGCTTCAGCTCGCTCATCGAGGGCCGAAATCCTGTCTCCCAAATCGGCGACCTCGGCCAGGATCTTGTCGGCAGTGGCGGCATCGCCGGCCTTCTTGGCCTCGGCGATACCCTTAGCGGCAGTATTGCGCTCTCGTCGCGCCATCTCCATCTCGTGCAGGGCGCTCTTCCATTCCCCGTCGAGACGGATTACCGCATCGATGCTGTCGTGAGTAATACCACGCTTGTCATGGTCGGCACGGATGGTGTCGGCGTTCTCGCGGAACATCGACATCGGCAGCATTATGATTCCTCATTTTTTCTTGTAATCATAAGCATTTGCAAAAATCAGAAGGTGAAATTGAACTCCAGCGCTTTGGTACCGATTAACGCCACCGCGGCGATGAGGTATCCCAGTATCGCCCCACCATTGAGCAGGGGTAGTCCGGCCTGAGGTTGACCGCGGGCGACATAGGTCATCAGCACGAAATAGCCGGCAAGCCCACCGAACATAGCGCCAAGGCCGACCAGTAATGCGTCGCTGGCCCCACCGATGGGTGCCAGATAGGTCATCGCTGAAATCACCAACATCCCCGGGAAGATAACATCTCCCAGGCCCATGAACATCGCATCCTGACTGCCTTTGGCCTTCTTCTTCTTACCCCCACCGGCGGTAGCGGTGGCAGCAGCTGAGGTTGCGGCCTTGGCCTTGAAGCCGGTATCTCCGGCCGAATCATCGGCAGGGGCACCGGCATCGGCATCGCCAGCATCGCCAGCATCGCCGGTCGTGGTGGACTCTCCAGCCTTGGCCACAGAATCACCGGAATCACCGGTGGCGGCCTCGCCAGCCTCACCGGTCGTGGTGGGCTCGGCGCTGGCTGCGCCGGCGGCACCGCGCATTCGGTCATCTCCCTCGGCCAAGAAGGAATAGCCGCTGTCTTGGGGAGCGACCAGAAGAATCGGCAGATTCAGCCCAATCATGGTATCGGCCAATTCCAGCATATGCTTGGAGTGGTAGACCGCCCACGCATCATAGACCGCGGCCATGACCATGAACAGGATGATGAGCCAGGGCACGAAACTGGTTCCCAGCATGGTAATCACCCCTCCGCCGACCATAATCCCGACGGTGTTGACCACATACCATTCCGGGTGCTTCCACAGCAGGACCATCAGCACCGTGCTGACCAGGACGCCGACCAAACTCGCCATGTCGTCGTAGGAGAAGGGTTGGGCGAGGTTGACCTCACCCAGGCTGGCTTGTGACCAGCCACTCCCTCCGGTTGAACCATCGCCGGCCGTACCACTGGCACTGGCCGCACGGCCTCGCACCTCGATGAAAGTGGAGGAATTACTGGTGGGGTCATCTACCACCATTATCGCTTGGCCGGAAATGCTCGAATCCTCCAGCCGTAGGACCAAGGAATGACCACTGAACATCTTCAGCCCATCATCATCGATGACGAAGATATCGTTCAGACCACCTAAGTTGTAATCGGCCAGCCGCACCGCAGTCACTTCACCGCTGATTGCGGAATTGCCGTCGAGGTTCATCCATTCGGCCGGCAAGACCGCGCCGTCGCCACTGAGATTTAATTCGAATCCGAACACGTCGCCATCCTCGGTTCCCAGCAGTAACATCATCTGCTCGCCAGTGTTGTTCTCATTGGCAACCCCTGCATGGGGCGAGAATCCCCAGTCAAAGGAGGTGAACAGGTTATCATCATCGGCGGTGAAATTCCAGATGTGGTCGACCACAGCGATTACCCTGTCATTGGAAAGGTCTACTGTCTCAGTAGGGATTTCAGCAAATACCACTTGGCTTGAGGTGACAACCAGTAATTTATCTCCCCCTATCACCCGGCCACTGAGATAGCCATTTCTCAAATCCAATTTAGGGGATAGCTCCCACTTGCCATCCATTGAGTTGATTGCCGGATTAGGGTGGAAACGGTGCAGGTTTCCGTCGAAATCCAAGGTATATGGTGAGCCTTCATGGGTGAATATCATCCGGCATTCAGGCCCTTCCAACATCACCATACAAGAGCGGTTATCTTCGGCGAGTTTCTCTCCGGTGTCCTGATTGATTAACCAGAAATTGATGCCATCGGTGAAACCCAGATTTTCATCCTGAGTCAGGTAGGCATGGACGGATTGGTATGTTGATTCATGGTAGGTATCGCTCCATAGCGGGGCTTCACCGGCGCCACTTTGCTTGGATATTGTGAAAATCACCCCGGTTTGATTGGCGTTTTCCTGCTCGACCACGGTGATGTACTCACTCGGCCCGAGGAAATCCATCAACTGCTCATCCGAATCGGCTGGGCTGGCCCATTCCAACTGGGTCGGGTCCTCTACCGGGGCGATGATGTAGTGCGCCAGTGGTACGGTCGCATAAGAGAGGGCGATGAAGATGACGAACAGGATTCCATACTTGATTATCCACTCCTTCTTCCACCGCGCCAGCATGATTATCAACGCCGTGAAGGCGAGAATCGCCAACAACTCGAGGACCACATAGCGCGCTTGGCTAGCGCCGGCCTCACCGAATGCCTCCAATCCGGCCAAGGTGTAGAACGGTTGCAGGATGATTGCCAACATGATGGTGATGACAAACATCCCGGCCATCCCGAGAATCGACCTCGCCTGCTCCTTCATCGCCTGCCACACGTTGTCATCCGCCGCTAATTCCGCATTGGCCTGGGCAATGCGGTCGACCCTTGGTGCAGTCTCTGCCATCGACGCTGGGTCATGGACAGCGCTTTTGATGGCTTCGCCCAGCGCCATCCTATAGGATGGCGTTGCCGAAGGTTGATTGCTGAACCCGGTCACGGCCGCTCCACCGGTGCCGGCTTGGCGCCAAGGCCCGAGAAACGAGGGGATTCCGGAAATCGAGAACTGAATGCCGAGGGAAAGGCGAAGGATGTCGTGGGGAGATCGAATGGTTCGCTCGTGGTTGGAATCCTGTCGTGGACGCGGCATGGCGCTGGGGCTGGCCTCGACCCAGTCTCTACTCGATGAGATGGGTAATCCTGAGCGGGGCCTCGCAGCGATTCACGTCGCCGGCTCGAACGGCAAGGGCACCACCTGTGCGATGCTGACCGCCGGGCTGGTCAGCGTCGGCCAGCGCGTCGGCACCTTCACCTCACCCCATGTGGCCAGAATCGAAGAGCGGATTCGTCTCGATGGCAAGCCCATCGACGCCGAGCAATTCGACCTGGCACTGGAAGCGGTGCGCGATGCTGGCGAAGCGGCCGCCACACCGGTCACTTTCTTCGAGGCGACCTATCTGGCGGCGATGCACGTCTTTGCCAAGGCCGGGGTGGATTTCGTCGTCCTCGAGGTCGGCCTGGGAGGCCGACTCGACGCCACCAACACCTGCCATCCTGTGGCCTCGATAATCACCGCATTATCGATGGAACACTGCGAGACCCTGGGTGAGACCCTCGATGAGATTGCGATTGAGAAATCGGGAATTGCCCGACTGGGAATCCCCCTCATCCTGAGAAGACCACCACCCCCTATCACCGCTGAGAACGAGATTCAGGGAATGGCTGATGCCGACGCCGCCAAGGCCTATGCCGTCATCAAGGCGACGATTCCCTCGCCGCAGTTGATGCAGATGGTCGAGGGCCGGCACGACTATCGCGACGAGGCCGCGTGTCTGGCCAACCGAGCGCTGATGGCGATTGGCGAGGTCGAGGCGGCCAAGGCGGTCGAGAGACTGAAGAAGGAGGTTAAATGGCCGGGGCGAATGCAGAATATCACCCGCCCAACCGGCGAGGATTCGGTCACCGATGAGGTCGAAGTCCTACTCGATTCGGCACATAACCCGAGCGGGATGGCCAAGTCGATGCCGCTGTTCGCCAGCCAACTGGCGGGGCGTGACTGGTGTTTGTGCATCGGTTCGAGCCCACAGAGAAATCTCGACCTTTTCCTTGCCCCGCTGGCCAAGGTGGCACATGACCTGGCACCCAAACTGATTGTCGCCACCGAACCAAAAGGGGGAAGATATCCGGCGATTCCCGCCGAGGGATTATCCTCATCCCTGCGCGAGGTGATGCCGGCGGGAGTGCCAATCGTTGTCATGCCCGATACCGGTTCAGCATGGTCGGCGTTCGAGTCAGCGCTGGCCAATGCCGGTGGCGGTGAGGCGATTCTCGGATTCGTGACCGGCTCACTCTATCTGGCCGGCAACCTGCTGGAGCACCTCGATTTGGATGGTGATGAGGAACTAGCGATTCTGTGAGACCCACCGGCACAGCCCATCAGCACAAGCATCATGACTGATTCGCCGCTCGCCATCCTCATCTAGGCAGAGAGGTTTAGGGTATGAAGGGAAAACATCTGGCGATTCGCATCGAACAATGCCTCACCCTATCCAAGGCCAGCAACTGCCCGCGCCGTAAGTTCGGCGCCCTGCTGGTCGACCCGGAGCGCAATGTCATCCTCATGGATGGCTACAACGGTGGCCCCAGAGGAGGAGGTGACCTGTGTGGGGGGGATGTGTGCCTGCGAGATTCCGAGGAGGTCAAATCGGGAACCATGGTCGAGATCGGCTGTCATCACGCCGAGATGAACGTCATCTGCAATGCCGCCGCCAATGGGGTCTCCACCAAGGGGGCCTGGCTGATAGTCACCGGTGAGCCGTGCCTGATGTGCGCCAAGTTGATGCACCATTCCGGGATAACCAAAGTGGTCGTGGTCGCCGGGGGTTTCGGTGGGCCAAATGGATGCGGATATCTCGAGCAACATGGGGTGGGAATCGAGCGGGTCGAAGGACCGCAAGACCCCCGTGGTGCAAACTTATGATTACAAAGGAGACTTCCCCCCCATGGCAGAGGAGATTTCCAACCGCCTCGGCGACTGCACCTCACCATATCTGCTGCAGCACGCCACCAATCCGGTGGCCTGGCAACCTTGGGATGAGCAGGCAATAGAACTGGCGAAGAAACTCGACCGCCCGCTACTGGTCTCAATTGGCTATGCCGCCTGTCACTGGTGTCACGTGATGGAGCACGAGTCTTTCGATGATGAGGAAATTGCGGCGATGATGAATCAGTCATTCGTGTGCATCAAGGTCGACCGCGAGGAGAGCCCGGATGTCGATGCGCTGTACATGACCGCATGCCAGATAACCACCGGTGGCGGGGGTTGGCCACTGAATGTCTTCGTCGAGCCGAATACGCTCAAACCATTCTACGCCGGCACCTACTTTCCGCCGCAATCTCGCTATGGTCGCCTATCATGGCGGCAACTGCTCGAGGGTGTCGCCTCGGCCTGGCAGAATCAACGTCAGGAGATTCTCGATTCGTCGCAGATGATAACTGAGCAGATCCAGAGATCAGCGAGTGGTGCTGCGTCATCACAGGATGTCGAAACACTGGTCGAGCAGGCCATTGCCGCGGCGATTAATCACTCCAAGAACAACTACGACCACGTCAACGGTGGCATGGGAGGGGCACCGAAGTTCCCACACCCGATGGAGATGGAGGCCCTGCTGAGGGCTGGTGAATATGACCATGTTGCGCTTTCGTTGGACCTGATGGCAAGCCGCGGTCTGTTCGACCATCTGGCCGGTGGCTGGCACCGGTATTGCGTCGATGCCGGATGGGCGGTTCCCCACTTCGAGAAGATGCTGTATGACAACGCCCTGATGCTGGCACTGCACGAGAAGGCGCGCCGGCGAGGCGTCGGTAGCCACAACGACCGGGTGATTAGACTGACATTGGAATGGCTGGCCAATGAGATGCTCGACCCCGATGGTGGTGTATGGTCGACTCTCGACGCTGACTCGCTGGGCGAAGATGGTAAGTCCGAGGAAGGGGAATTCTACCTTTGGAGGCCGGAACAGGCCGAGGATATGCTCGCCTGCGAACGGTTCGGCATCACCGAGCAGGGAAACTTCGAGGTTAGTGGAAGAAGCGTGCTGTCGCTGCATGAGGTCGAGGGATTGGAAGATGATGAAGACATACGTCATCACCTGTTGAACAAGCGCTCAAAGCGCCCTCGCCCGGGCACCGATGACAAAGTCCTGACTGCATGGAACGGCATGCTCCTGGTCGCCTGCGCCGAACTGCCCGAAGATGAGGCGAAGAGAATCGGCCGACACATCTGCAAGGAGTTTCTCGCCCGGGAAGAGGTCATTCGCACCCGCCGGGGGGATACTCTGGGAGGGCCGGGTTTCCTCGATGACTACGCCTGGTCGGCACTGGGGCTGCTGCGCTGGGGGATACGCTGGGATGATGAGCAATGTCAGCACAAAAGTCTTGAGATAACCGGTCGATTACTGGAAATCTTCACCGACCCCGATGGTGGTTTCTGGATGACCAGCTCTGAGCATACCAAACTTCCCGTACGACAGAGGTCGGTCTCTGATTCCGCCATTCCCGGGGCTACTGCGGTGGTGGTTGAACTGCTGCGAACCCTGTTATTGCTATGGCCTGACCATAGCCGAGCCGATGAGTGGAGACAGGCGGGAGAGAAAGCGATTGTCGCTCTCGGCGATGACCTGGTCACCAGAGCCGGCGGTCATCAGGCACTGGTCAGCGCCGCTCAGGGATTGGTCGAGCCGGGTCAGGTCTGGTTCATCCATCACGATGGCAAGGAGCCGGACGAGGTCGAGAGCCTGAGGAGGACCGCCGATTGGAATCAGATTGTCGTCTCCAGTAGTAGCCCGCTTGGAGACAAGCAGCGCGGTGAGGATGAATGGGTGGGGTGGTTGTGCGAGGGGATGACCTGTAGGCCATCCACAACCAATGCAGATGACCTCATCTGGAAGAGCCTAGCGTAGCACTCCACCCTGCCCCTGTCGGGGGCGCTTCTATTCGTAGCGCTCGCATTGCAGGAAGGCTTCGACGATTTTCGGTCTTCCTACCAGAAACGCCTGGTTCTGGCATAGGTGATTTCGGCATTATGAATCGCCTCAAGAAGTGCGTCACGCTGATTCGGCTGCACCCGACGCAGGATTCGGGTGGTGGTGGTCTCACCTATTCCCCGACCCATCAGGCAGATTATCGCCTCAAGGCCACGCCGACGAACCGCCTCGGCATTGCGCATGGCGCGGTCGCGTTCCTTCTGCTCGGTTGAGATCACCAATTCCTCAAGGTCTGAGCGCAGGCGCTCCGGGGCGCAGGCAAGCATTCTTCCACCACATAGACAGACCTGTTTCTTCATATCGTATTTTGCCAGACGGAAGGTCTGGGTGCGCTGGCAGGCAAGACAGCACAGCACCGCTCGCTCATTCATCAGCCTTCCTTCCAGCCGCTCGCGCACCTGTTTATTCGACCAGTTCGGCAAGAGCAGGTCTTTGCCGGCCTTGCTCGACAACCCGAGAACACCAGGGGGAGTTATCTCCAACTTGAACAGGCCATTCTGCAGTGCTGAAAGCACATCGGCAGCACCCGCAACATCCATCCGCTCGTGGAATAATTTGCTCAGCACCTCCTGCATCACCATCGTCCCACGGTAGCGCCGGACTAGAGAGTGCAGGTTGATTCTACGCGGGTCAACCCCGCTGCGAAGGACCCCCAACACCTTGGCCACCTGGGCAAATCGCCATCTCACCTGACGGCTGTTGGGCATGGTCACACTGAGTAATCCCTCAAGTGCATCGGGGGGAGTTGTCATCAGCCATCCGACCACTTCCTCGGGGGTGATAGCAGCCTGTAATCCGATTCGCGTCGGCTCGACCACAATCCTTCCCAGGGTCCCGGTCCTGGTGCTGGCCATCGCCTGTAGGAGATGTGCCAGGGCCTCATTGATGCGACTGCCCTGACAGGAATTGACGATCACCGCCTCGTGACGGCGCTCGATGGTGATGATGCGGTCGGTCGGCACCGTACCGCTGGCCTCGAGATGGGTGTTTACAGCCTCAAAAATCTGCCCGAGGGCTTCGGAGTCGAGTGGATAGTCTTCCAGTTCCAAGCTGGTATCAGCGACCAGTCCGGCGATATCGAGTTGTCCTCGCACTGTGATATCGGAAAAATCCGGTGGCGACCACCCCGACTCCTGAGCCACCAGGCCGCGCAGATAGCCGATTTCCCGGGCGACTTCAGGTGGGGTCGGCGGTAGTTCTCCCGACCAGACCGGGGCCTGGGCATGGTCGCTGACCGGGGCGACCAGCAATTCCTCCTTTTCCGGGTCGGCATCGATTATCGTCCAGGTCCTGCCGGCCATCACGAATCGGCGTTTGGAGCCGTCTTCATCCTCACCCGAATCATTGAGCGAGAGTACGAAGGCCTCGTCGACATTGCCGAGGCTACGTCGGGTGACCGAATCACGCACCCGATACATCGAGCGATTGGGTATCATTGAGAGATGATTCTGCACCCATTCACGGGTGCGCCCGGCCGGGGCGAACCAGCCGCCCTCGAGTCCGGGCGGGATCGGCACTTTCAAGCGGGTGTGGATTGCGTCAATCTCGCCGCTCTCGGGATTCCTGCGCGGCATTTCCTCGGGCAGGGTGATTCCCTGTTTGGTCGCTTCGGCATGAGCCATATCCCAAGCCGCCTTGCCCCAATCCCACCACGGTGTCTTGTGCGGGTCCTCGACCACTCGCAATAACCAGCCATCGGCCAAGATGTTGGCCAACTCGATGGTATCCTGGCGCCGCCATCCGACAAATTGCGGTGATGCAGAGAGGATTTCACTGGCTGAATCGATGGTCATAATTTTGTGACTGTGCGCCATCAAGATGAGTTGGTTGGCGGCGACCGAGAGCGGTCGGTCACGCCATTCAAGCGGCTCGATTTGTCCTGCCAATGCCCGGCGGGCGATGACCGCCGATTCGGAGATGTCGTCGACTTCCCACGACAATAGGTCTCCGGCGCCGATTCCACCCAGCCTGTGGTCGGCACGGCCGACCCGCTGTAACATTCGGTCGACCGAGCGCGGTGAGCGTAGTTGTACGATGTGGCGTACACTGCCGACATCGATTCCCAATTCGAGACTGCTGGTGCAGACCAACCCGTGCAGGTCGCCACGCCGCAGGTCGTCCTCCATCTGTTTACGGGTCTCGGTCGCCAGACTACCGTGATGGACGCCGATTTTCAGTTCGGGGGATATTCCGGTCAATCGCTGGGCCACGGTTTCCGCGGCATTACGGCTATTGACGAAAACCAGACAAGGATGCTTCTCGCTGAGAATATCAGCCAGACGGCGAAGACAGGCATAGGCTCTGGTCGACAATCCGAGTTCGAGCGCATAGGATTCATCCTCAGGCATCGGTGGCTCACAACCGACCGAGAGTTCGGTGCCACGCTGACCGGTGACAACGATTGCCGATGTGGTCGGGGATAGCCACTCTGCGACCTGATCGGGGTTGCCGACCGTCGCCGACAGACCGACCCTCTGCACCACTCGCCCAGCCAGCCTCTCAAGTCTGGTGAGGCCTATCGATAATTGCCAGCCGCGCTCACCAGCGATCACCTCGTGCACCTCGTCGACCACGACCGCCCGCACATTGGCCAACAGCGCCCGCAGGCGATGCCCGGTGAACATCAGTTGGAATGTCTCGGGGGTGGTCACCAGCAGGTGGGGAGGCTTGCGCACCTGCTTAGCCCGCTCGCTCTGGGTGGTATCGCCATGCCTGACACTAACCGCCAGCCCGACCTCTTTACCGACCTCGACCAAGCGCCGGTCGACATCGCGATTCAGCGCCTTCAAGGGGGTGATGTAGAGTATCGCCAAGGGGGGCCAGTCCTCGACCAGACAACGATTGAACAGCGGCAGAACCGCGGCCAAAGTTTTGCCGCTGCCGGTGGGAGCGACCAGCAGTCGGTCTTCTCCCGCACAGATATCTGCCATTCCAGCTTGCTGAATGGGTGTCGGCGACCAACCACGAGCCGAGGCGAGCGCTGCCAACTCCGGCTGTAAAACCGCCCATCCCAGTTCTTCTCCTCGCGCGCGCGAAACCAAACCAAGTCCCCGAACCACTGAAGGGAACTGCATCACGCTTCAACTTTCGGCCTCGAGGAGAAGAACTTCGATTCATTACCTAGTGGCCTTCGTTTTCAACCAATAAAGCAGTCCGACGATGCCGAGTGTGGCAACGATGATGCCGAACCACTCGACCGTGCTGTAGGGCTGGTCGACCCGGACCTCGGTGTCGAAGGTCTTGCTGTGGAAGGTGCCGTCCTCATCCTCCCACTCGATGCGAACCACCAGGTCGTCACCAGTGCTCATATCGAACTTGACGTAGTGAGAACTGAATCCAGCACCATCGGGATTGGCCGCCAGTGCGGTCTGATTGCTGCATTGCTGGGCTACACATACGCGGAAGCCGGCGACCAATGCGCCCTGATTGTTCACCCAGACGATTACCGCAACCTCACCCGGCGCCACCACCCATTCATCGACATCGACGACAGTCACATTGACGATGGAGAGATCGAGAACCGATAACGGATAGACCTGAATGTCGTAGGAATTATTCTCGGCACGGTTACCCGAGGTATCCTCGGCCGAAATCTTGAGTTGGTGGAAACCGACCGCCAGCGGGCCGATTTCAAATTCACGAATCGCCGCCCAGCCGACATCCTGAAGTTCCGAAATGGGTTCATCATCGACCATCGCCCACCAGCGCACATCGGTGACGGCATCGATATCATCGAAGGATTCGTTGAGGTCGACGCGGATGGTCTTGCCGACGCGCGCCGGGCTGGAACCGGTGACCAGGAGGTCATCCACCCAGAGATTGATCTTGGTGGTCGGGGGAGTGTTGTCGAACAGGCGCACGGTCCACGAGCGCAGGGCGGTGTGGCCGGCATCATCGGTGACTGTGAGATTGAGAATGAAGGTGCTGTTCTGCTTGGCGAAGTGGCGGTCGGGCAGAGGGTCGTCATAGCCGTTGATCTGCGGCCCTTGATAGAATACCGTCGATATCGTCACCCCGGCCTGCCACCAATCAGCAGTCTTGTTAGAACTCCAAAGCAGGTCCGGATTGGAGGTGAAGTCATCGCCGACAACCGCATAGAAGGCCAACCTCTCACTCGAGGGTATGGAGATGGTATCACAGTTGAGGATGTTCTCCAGTGCCACTTCAAGGTCGTCGCCACCACATCCCACGGTGGCATTCACCCAGATCATCACCGGTGCCGCGGCATCCAGGCCCCAGGTATGGTTGGTTGAAGTGGACTGGGCGTGGAAATCCATGCAGGAGAATTCTGCCACCATATACTCTCCCGGTTGCCAGGCCTCGACCGTGTTCGGCTCCAAGATGACCACGACACCATTTGCAAGATATGAGCCCGAAGGGGTGGTGAAGTTCCAACCACACTCGGTAGTCACCAGACCCGCATCCTGCACCGAGCCAGAAAAGACGAAGGGGGCAGCCCAGCGAATCGCCACCGCTTCTGCATCCGGTTGGGTGATGGCGACCACCGGCGCGGTATTGGGCGCGATGGTGACGGTGTAGGTGCCGCTTTCGGTCACGTTCTGGAATACCGTGAAATTGGTCGGGTTACCAATGACTTCAACCTGGTCCGGCGACCAGCGGTATTCGACCGGGGATTGGGTGGTTACCGTCAACGGGGTTGAGTGCATGGCGCCATCAGCCTGATTCACCGCCAGCAGAGCCGAGGGCAGGAACCCACGATTTACGCTGACTGCGCCACTCTCATTCCATTGCCAGGTCGAATTCAGTCCTACCGCTTGCGGCAGGTCAGCAGACAGGTTGACGTCGCTGAAAGTGATTCCAGCGGAACTGGAAAAGGAATTATCGTCCAACCATACTCGACCATCCAAGGTAGATAGGTTATGCGCCGAGAACAGGTCGGCAAAGGCCTGCCACTCGGATGAACTGAGATTGCTGTCATTATCTCCCAGATGCAGGTCGATCTGTTGGTCGAGGCGCAGACTGGAATTATTCAGCAGGTTACTGCCAACTGCCAGGTTCGATGCGAGACTGGCCGACCAGGTGCCATTCACAGTTGTGGTGGCTGAGAAGTTTCCGACCAAGGCCAATGTTGCTGAAGTTGTCGCGGTTGAGATATTCATGGTGACATCACCCGAGCCATTGCCACCTGAGCCATTGCCACCCGAGCCATTGCCACCGTTGTCGCCCGAGCCATTGCCACCTGAGCCATTGCCACCCGAGCCATTGGAATCATTGCCATCCCGGGACGATGCCCCGGATTGGGCTGACCAGTCCGTCACCGACCAATCCTCAGGAGAAAAATCGCTTGCGGGCAGAGTTCCCAAGCCGCCGGCTGGAATACCGGACAGCAAGATGAAAATCAATAATATTGCTCGGTTACGCATTTTCCCAATTCCCTTTTCTCCTCGCCGCTCGCCTACCATAACTATCTTGACCTTCCAATCGGTTACTCGCTGAAGATGATTTCAACCGGTTTTCTCGCTACCTCAAGAGGCAGCATTCGGTGCTCTGGCAGGGCCTGTGCAACCTTGGCCCGCACCTCTGGACTGCCGTGGAAGAGGATGAAACCACCGCCACCGGCACCGAGTAATTTACCCCCGGTGGCGCCGCAGTTGCGCACGGTCGAGTATAATTCATCGATTTCCGGCAGAGTGATTCCACTGGCCAATTGCTGTTTCAACTCCCAGCCTTCGTGCAGCAGGTCACCGACCTGCTCAAGGTCACCGACCAACAGTGCATCCCGTGCTTGGCGCGCTTGGTCGCACATCCGCCCCAGTTGGGCGGTGTGGTCGGCGGTTTGCGCACTCTGTCTTGCCAGCAGTTCAGCGGCTGAGCGGGTCTTACCGGTATAGAGCAAGGTGAATTCCTCGCTCATCCGGGCGATTATCTCATCGCTGAGTTCGAGCGGCTCGACCACGGTCGAACCGTCGGGCAGGAAACGAATGTGATTGACGCCCCCGACAGCACAGCCATACTGATCCTGGCGGCCAACCGGCTGGCCGAGAATCTCGATTTCAATCTGACAGGCCTGCTCGGCCAAGGTAAGGGCCGAGACCGACTTGCCAACGTATTCGTAAAGGGCTGAAAGCAGACCTACGGTGACCGCACTTGAGGAACCCAGCCCGGTACCCCGTGAAGGGATGTCGGCGATGGTGGTTATCTCGACTCCCCCCCTCACTCCGACCATCCGCATGGCCTCCCGGACCAACTCGTGTTGTAGGTCCTCAAAGTCCTGCACGATCTCGGTTTTCGAGTATGACAGACGGATATCATCATCGAAGCGCTGGTTGACGGTGACGTGGATATAGCGCGCCAGTGAGAGTGAGGTCACGCAACCTCCCTCAGAGCTGTTCTCGTAGTACGCAGCCAGGTCACTACCACCACCACAGAACGACACCCGCAGAGGCGTCCGGCTAATCATCATCGCACCACTGCGAGCGCCCGTCACTTTTCAAGCCACCCCTGTGGGGTGAAGTTGACAGGTCATTCGTGGTCCCAGCCCCGAGGCAATGGTTATGGTGGGTCGCGGCCGTCAATTGGGGAAGGGGGGTTGCCGTGGCCAGTCTCATCACGATGGACGACCTCAGCAACGAGGACATTCTGGCGATCCTGGACGATGCTGAGCGACTGCTTCCAGTCGCCAGAGGACAGGCCTACCTACCACTCTTACAGGGCAAATTGCTGGGGAATCTGTTCTTCGAGCCCTCGACCCGAACCCGAATGTCGTTCGAGACCGCGATGAAACGACTGGGCGGCGATGTCATCAACCTCGGTGATGTCTCTTCCTCGTCGCTGGTGAAGGGCGAGACCCTGTACGATACCATTCGCATGGTCGACGGCTACGTCGACATCATCGCCATGCGCCACCCCCGTCAAGGTGCGGCGCAATACGCTTCGGACTCGGCCGAGGTACCGATTCTCAACGGTGGTGACGGCGCCGGCCATCACCCGACCCAGACCTTGCTCGATCTGTTCACCATCCGTCAGGCGCACGGCACCATCGAGGGACTGAATGTGGCCCTGGTCGGCGACCTGCGTTTCGGCCGCACGGTCCACTCCCTATCCCATGCCCTGGTGCGATTCGGCTGTTCGCTGACCTTGGTCAGCCCCGACAGCCTGCGCATGCCGAGTGAAATCATCGACGACCTGCAGGCGCTCGGCGCCACCATCATCCAATCCGAAGATCTGGCCGCGGCGATTCCCTCTGCCGATGTCATCTATATGACGAGAATCCAGAAGGAGCGCTTTCCCGATGAGGACGAATACCAGCGCATCGCCGGCGTCTTCAAATTGGCTGCCGCCGACCTCGCCCCAGCCAAAGGGGGAATGATAGTGATGCACCCACTGCCCCGGGTCGAAGAAATAGCGCCGGATGTTGATACGACCGTACACGCCCGCTATTTCGAACAGGCTTTCAACGGTGTGGTGACCCGGATGGCACTCATCAGTCGCCTACTCGGCATCGCGGTCCCCGCGGTTCCCGGCGCCGGCACCAGCACCGACAGCGGAGGTGAATCCTGATGTCAAACGAAATGTCGATGCGCCGGGTGACGGCCATCAACAATGGCACCGTCATCGACCATATTCCCGCCGGTTGTGCCATCACCGTGCTGAAGATGTTGGGCGTCGATGGTGGACGCGCCACCCCGGTCACATTGGCGATGAATGTTCCGAGCAAGAAAATGGGGCTCAAGGACATCGTCAAGATCGAAGACCGTGAAATCAGCCAATCAGATCTGGATAAATTAGCGCTGGTGGCACCCGAGGCCTCGGTGTCGATTATCCGCGCCTATTCGGTAGCCGAGAAATTACAGGTCAACCTCGGCGAAGATGTCGTCAATGTCGCCGCCTGCACCTTTGCCAATTGTGCTTCACACGGGCCTCGTGAGCCGCTTCCGCACCGCTTGGTCGTACACGGTCGTGAGCCCTTGCGACTGCGTTGCCACTACTGTGGTCGGGAGCAGGATATGGACTCGATAGTCGATAATCTCCTCTAGGCACACCCCCCCTCGACACAGACCTTCCACTGCCACCAGTATGCCCACCCAGTAATCCGGCCGAGCCCAAACAGCCCAAGCCCAAACAGCCGAACAGCCCATCTGGCCCATTTCCAACTCAACGGCCGAGCCCAGCCAACATCAGGACGAGCAGTGCTGTCGTCAAGTAGTCCCAGCCTGGCCAACCCAATCCATCATCTCACAGGCCTTGCAGACCTCGCCACTGGTCATCGAGCCGCAACGCTGACAGGAATTTGCCGAATGGTCATCAAACCCCCCAGGGTATGCTGTGGCATGTAATTCCTTGAGCCGCTCGGCGATGTGTAATAACCCATGCCTACTGCCTGGTACATCGGCTTCGAGAGCGGCGATGAATTCACGGTGGCGCTGGCGCAATGCACCGCGGGCGTACGGGCATTCGTCGTGGAAGAACGGCAGTCCCAGATGCATCGCATAGGCGTGTACCTCCCGCTCGGGAACCCATTGCAATGGTACGATTCTAGGGGCGATTCCAGCCAGTGGGCGAGAGGTGTGCGGGGCTAGGCGCAGGGTACGGTCAAGGTCACCCTTCTGCATATTCATCAACACGCTCTGCGCCATGTCGTCGAGGTTATGACCGAGTGCCATGATGTCGGCGCCGCTCACCTTGGCGAGGTGATTCAGACCAGAGCGGCGAAATACACCGCAGAATGAACACGGTGCCATTCCCTTTGCTTCACCGTGCTGTTGGCGAATCGTCGGTAGAAGTTCGACCACCTGGTCCATTTCCTCGAACCCGAGTTCAGGATACGAGGTGGTGATGAACTCGATACCGAGACCTTCGGTGAGTTTTCTGGCGTATTCCATCGACGGCGAGCGGTAATTGGCAATTCCCTCATCGACGCAACCGGCGACAATGCGAACATCCGGGCGTTTGCCGAGCAGGCCGTGAATTCGCTCCAGTAATACCGCAGAATCCTTGCCCCCGCTGATGGCGACCAGAATCGTCGTCCGGTCTTCTTTTCCCTTCCTCTCAGCACTTTTCGGCAAGGTGAGTTGCCGGCGTAATGTGCGGGCGACGCGCTTGCGCACCGAATCAACCAGATGGGTACCGCATAAAGTCCGGCCCGAATATTCCTGATGCAGAATCGCTGGCTTGTCGCAACTGTCACAACTCGGGACTTCCAAGCCACCTGCCATGTGCCTGCGACCGGTGTTGTGAACTTGACCTGTTCGGTGCTGAAATGAGGTGTGGGGCTCGTCGTGATCACCCAATTGAAAAAAGTCTTTTCCCAATTGAACTTAAAGTTGGCGACACCGCCGATGCCAGAACTTCTTAGACTACGGTTTATGCGTACGGTGGCAAGTGCTTTTTGCTCACTCGTGACGACCATCTCAGGTGCGGGAATAGTGCAAAAATGGACTTATTATCGGATGTTTTGGAATAATGCAGTTGGAGAGTTGATTTACCCTGCCAAAACGGCCTATAAGGCCGTGGATTCCCGAAACTTCTTGAAGTGCCCCGAAACATCGGATGAAACTGAGGGTGCGTATGCTACAACGGCTGGTGGCGGGATTCTGTCGAATCAAGGGGGTGCAGGGGGTAACTCTGCTCGATGCCCAAGGTTTCCATGTGGTCGGATTTGCCAATGTCGATGACTTTGTCCAAGATACCGATAATGCCGCTACCTGTCTACACATGGCTGAGGCCATCGCAGCAGAACACAACCTCGGTAATGTCGACCAATTGTGGATTGAATCCGACAATGGAGTGATGGTCATCGCCAATCTGGCGGCCGGCCACACACTCCTGCTGTCAGGTGATACGACCCCGAACCTCGGCCGACTGCGCCACGAAGTGAACAAGGCAAGGCCGGCGTTCGCTGAACTTGTATAGGTGAGATAATGTTTGAACTACCCCAAGGCGAGCCCGTTGAAGAAACTGCAGACCTCTCGGTAGGTGCTCTGCAGATGCCATTTGATTACGGGGTGATCTCACATTATTCAGGGCGGCGGAAAACACCGATCGGGCACCGTCTGGTGTGCGATGGATTGGTTGTTGGATGGCTGGCCGAAGGTAGTGAAAGAAACATCTTCGTGGCCGGCAATGCGGCGCGTGCCAAATTGATGCAAGTCGCCAATTCCGCCAAGATTCGTTCGACCGCCTCGCAATGGAGAAGAACTGATTTGGCCACTGTCATCGCCAAGATACCCGAAGCCTTCCCCGATACCACCAAACTCGGTGCCCTGATGCCGGGTAGCGCCGACATCTACACCCTTGATCCTGCCGACCTCGCAGCATTGGCGATCGACCTGGCGCATCGAGCCTCGGTCTTCGGTGCGTTGGCGTTCGAGGATGGAATGGTCATTGAATCGAGCGGTGAACTACCTTGTTCACCCAAAGATCTGGCGACCATGGCGCAGGAACAACTCAACCATTTCGATGCGATGCGCTCGGACCTCGGCCTGGGTACACTTCTGCGCACCAGCATGTGGCTCGATGACGGGGTGCTACTCTTGGTCGGTGCCGGGACTGCGACCCTCGGTCTGTGGGTCAAGCACAGTGCCGACCATCAGTCGATAATCTCCAACGCGGTAGCGTTGGTCGAAGCCGGTCGCCAGAGCACTGAGGTGAGTTCCGATGAACCGCTACCTGAAGGATTCATTCTGCGGCAATCAAAGGGGGGGGTCGACAAGTGCATCTCCCTGCTCACCACCGCCAAAGATGACCGCACCAGTGGCTTCCTACGCGCCTCTAAGGGTGAGGTGGAAATCGAATTGGTAATCAAGGATGGAGTGCCGGTCGGAATGCGCGCCGCCGAAGGCGCGGATCTGGCCAACACGATTTACGAATTCTCGGGATCGGGCATGGCACTCGACCTGCACCGCTTGGAGCGCGCCGGGGTTCTCGCCGCACTGGCGGGCTCGATGCAAGGGTGGTCATTGGGAAAATTCTGCGACGAGATGACGACCGGCCGCGCCAAGTCGGAGAGCCGTAGAGCGGTTCTGGCGCGCCGCCTCGACAAATTATTCGGTTTCCCGGCGGCGATTGAAGCGCTGACCAGCAGCCGAGCCAAGTGGACACTCGATGAGAGTGCACAAGTTGGCTCTTCCAACCTGATTCCCATCACCACCGCAGCCAGTGTACTGCGACCTATCGACAATACCCTCGGCAATGCTCTGGCCAAGGCCGAGAAGGACCTCAATGTCTCAAACAAAATTATTTCGCGCCTTGAACGCAAATCCACGGCCAGTGTAAAAATCGCTGAATCCAGCCAGGATGAGTTGCGCTTGGCCAATGACAGAATTGCCGAACTACGCGCCTCAATCGAGGGATTGAACGCCGATGTCGATGGTCTGCAAGCGAGGATCCGGGAAGAGGAGATGGAACAAACCGAGGCCAATGAGCGCTCGAGCAAGTTGTCGAAACGGGTGACCTTCCTCGAACACCAACTCAGTGAGCGAGCCGCGGAACTGGCCAAGACAATCGGTGATGCGGACTCCAGTGAAGACCTGCGCAAAAACTTGGAGGAAATGATCGAGAAGGAAGTATCACTCAATTCGGAATTGGCTGCTGGCGCCGAGCGCCTGACCACGATTCGTGACCAACTCGAGGCCGATGAGCGCCGCCAGCGGCTGTTGAGTGAACAGGTTGCAGTAATGCGAGACCGCCACCGCCAAGTGCAGGCCGAAACCCAAGAGGTGGAAATCCATCTCGCCGAGCGCCGCGATGAAATCACCTCCTTGGAAGAGGAGGCGCACAGCAGTAGAAAGTTGATGCTCGACCACGAGACCCGTTCGCATCAGTCCGAAGTTCGCAGTGGTCAGGCGCAGACCGAGATACGGGAACTGATGGAAGAGCGACGCACGGTTCTACGAGAATTGGGTGACATGGGCGCCCGTCGCGGCCAAGCCGAAGCGGAATTGCGTTCGTTGATCGAGCAATGTGAGGAATTGCGCGAAGCGCACGAGGAGGCGCTCGACGATATCGATGAGGCGGAGGTGATTCGAGCGCGCATGAATCAAGAGCCATTAGCTATGGCATTACTGGGCGAAGAGGATTCGTTCAAAGCCTTGGGACCAGTGCTGGAACGGCTTGAGCACGCCCGCAGCCTCGGCTATTCGGTCACCCTGCTCGACCGGGCGGTCGAGCGTGGTCTGGCGGTGATTCAGCATACCGTTGAACACGTCGCCAAAACCCCCCGCTATCTGCTCTCAAACGAGGTCATGGAACTGCTTGAACGGCAATCACCCGAGACTGCCGGAACGGTGCGTGGATTGACTCGGTGGTCGGTGCAACAGCGCTTGGAGCACCGTCTGGGAGAGACCGTCAGCCATGTCGTACTCGACCTTGAGCTCCTGCTCGAAGATTTTGAGATGAGTATCACGATGTTGCGCCGCCTGCGCCAGGTGCTCGACAATCTCGAAACCCTCGGCGTGCCCAGTGAAGAACTGGCAACCCTGCGACAAGCGACCAATAAGCCCGAATCGCTACCACAGATTTCCCTCGGTGCTCGTGGCATGATAAGGCGAGCTCTCGACGATATCTACATGGAAGCCGACCTGCGTGATGCGGGGATGGCGGTACGCCTTGAGCAGACCACCAAAGTGCTAGAGGAACTGATCGACCAGATTGACAGCACCGGGCTTTCCAGCGGTACCCCGAAAGGTCCGTTATGGGACTTCCAGCGCAGTGGAATGCTACCGCACGAGATGCACGATGGGGCGACTCAGGTCGCGGTACCTTTGGATGCGCTCGAAGACATGAATCGGGAAATCGGCGCCCTACCCGGAATTGAGAGTTATGCGGCGAGCGCTGATGATGTCGCGGCCACCACCGCCACCACAACCTCCGATGAGAGTGATGACTCAGATCTGAGCCAGAAAGAGGTCATCGCCGTAGCCCATGTCGAGCGGGTCAGCGATTCGCCGATCTGGGAGGAGATGCCCGAGCCCGAAGATGATCCCCGGCCCGATGCACCGATGGTGGCGACCACCCCCCTGGTGACCGCCGATATGCTGCCCAGCGGCGACGAACACGATGAGCGGGCGGCGCTGGAGCAGGAACTTGCCCGCCTCGATGTCGAGTGGGAGCGCCGTAGCGGAACCCGGGAGGGTGGGGGAAGTGCTGGAAGTGACTCTACCACCGCTGATGATGCGGGGCTGGAAACCTCGGCATCAGCGAGTGCTCTTGCCGACTTGGAATCCGAACTAACCGACCTCGAAATCTGAGGTGAGAGAATGTCCGAGCAGCCACCTGAAGGCATCACCTCTGCCATCTCATCCACCGATGACACCCCTGCTGTGACCGCCGCCACCGAGACCACCACCACCGTAACCACAACTCTGGCTGGGCGGACTGAGGTCATCGGCCGCACCTATCCGAGTTGGGTGGAGAAACTCATTTTTCTGTCGGCGGTGGGCGGAGCGATCTGGCTCGGTCTGTGGATATGGCAGAGCAGTGACTGGCATGTCGCGGGAAAATGGGCGGTGAGTATCTGTGGCCTGCCAATTATGGTACTGATCATCACAGAGGCCATTGGCAGAGTTATTCAATCAAGGGTTCCCAGATAAGTGCAACTATTTTCGACGGATTCGTCGGTTGCATGACGGTGAAAGCCGTGATTCCAAGATATTCAAATTGGCCTTCGGAGGGAGAGACAAGCCGTGCAGGGGGTGGCAACCTTCTAAACGGGAAGGATGTTCTCGACGTCTGAATCCTGCTCCAGTTGAGGTGTTTCCATGGCCGCCACGAATCGTAGAATACGCCGTACCGTCCTGCTGGTAGGTTTCTACGGGGTCTTGCTGATTCTCCTGTTGACGGTGGTCTCATCCTATGTCGAACTGGATAATAAATCACAGTTGTCGGCATACGATGATGGGTGGAACGATATCTCGGCATTTCACGATGAGGTCGAGGCATTCGATGGTGTGGTTACCAACAGCGTAGTCTCCTCCCCCTTGCTCCTAGCTGAGATTGAGGACCCTTCACACACCCTTTTCGTGATTTCCGGGGTTGAGCGTGACACCCTTTCCCTCCCTCATTTCGATGATGATGGTTTCATCTCCTTTTCCGATGCCGATGGCTATTCGGATGCCGAGGTCGATGCGATAATCGCCTTCGTCAAGGCCAACGGGACGGTAATCGTGCTCGACGATTTCGGCTTTGCCAGCAGTCTCGGCGAGACTCTGGGGGTCAAGTACACCGGCTACCCACTCTATGACACGGTCTATGCCCACAGTCTGGATTATAATTACGTCTGGGCCTGTATTCAGGCCAATCCCTGCGGCATGGACAACTCAACCCTTGACCCCGAATCGTTCGGCACCCACCCGACATGGGCGCTGGAGGATGCCAAGAGCACCCACCCCTGCGCCAAGTGGACCGCACCGGTCTTCACCTACGCCGACGCCGGGTTGTGCGTCCATCATTGGAATCCCGATACCAGCCGAATTGAGTATAACGGCACCTATCGCCTGCTGATGAACGGGCCGACCGCGCTTGAGATTGAGATTGGCAAGAGGTCGACTCTGGCCACCCCGAAGGTGCAATCCAACAGCAGTCGTGAAGCGGCGCTCGACGTCAATGGTGATGGTGAGATATGGGCTGGAAATGAGCAGACTGAGGAGACCCCGGACCTGGCCAACCAGAATTTCCCGCTCTATGTCGAGGTCTGTGAGACGACCAGGTGTGAGGTCGGCAAGGAGGGCCGCATCATCTTCGTTGCCGATGGCAGTCTGCTGTCCAACGCCCTGTACGATTATTCGGGTTTCAATCGAGGCGAGTATGGCGAATCGAGCAAGGACATTCCGGTCAATGATAACCGCAAGTGGGCGCTGGACGTCTTGGCGCTGGCCATCCTGGACGGTGATTCCATCTCCGGAGAGGGGCAGGTTCTGTTTGACGAGAGTCGCCACCCACAAAATGCGATGATGGCCGAATCCTACAACATGATCTACTTCCTATTGGTCTACTTCACCAGTGAAGCGATGGCGATGCTGATACTGTTCTTGGCGCTGTTCATCACCTTTGAGGCGGTTTTGATCAAGAAACTCGACCCGGAACCCTGGCGCCACGTCTTCAGTATCATCTACTACGGATTCGGCGATGCCCATCGCTATGGCTACTACGCCAAGCCGAACAAGATACGACAGGTGTTCCTCTCCAAGATACGCAATGTCTCGGGTCTGACGCGCGGTGAGTTCGATGCCATGCCGGCACGTGAATTGCAATCGCTCATCAAAGACCCGGTGCTGGAGAAATTCGTCTTTGAGAAGCGGCAGTATTCGCTTGAACAGATGGTCACCATCGTCAAGCGTATCAAGGCTTGGGGATCGGCAAAGAGTCCGCTTGGGGGGGTGGCCTATGTGGACTCGTAAAGCCGCCTTCACCTTTACCGGTGGCATCGCCCTGCTGTTGATCGGGATGATGATATCCAATCATCAATTGATGATTCTAGGTCTGTGTTTCATGGGCTTCATTGCCATCAACTCGTGGCTCTCGGGACATGGTGATGTCGAGGTCAAGCGAATGCTATCGGCCGACAATCTGTACAAGGGTGACGACCTCTATGTCGAACTGGAGATAACCAACAAGGCACTGCGTCGCACCCAGCAATTGGAGATTTTCGATAACATCCCGCACGAGATGAAATTGCGCAGTGGCCTGAACAGCATGCGCGTCAACCTCGGCCCAGGCGAGACCACCCGCATCCGCTACGTCCTGCGCTGTCCTCTGCGCGGCCACTTCTCACTCGGCCCGGTAAGTCTGCGTTTCCACAATTCGTTCAACCTGTTCACCGATGAGATGTATATCGACCACCACAGCGATATCATCATCTTCCCACAGATAAAGGATGTCGAGGAGGCGTTTGTCCGCTCTCGCACCCCGAAGATGTACACCGGTGCCACGACCCTGCGCACTCCAGGCCCGGGCACCGAATTCTACAGCCTGCGCGAATATGTGCCGGGTGACCCGTTCAAGAACATCAACTGGAAGGCCTTTGCCCGCACCGGTGAGTTGATGATCAACGAGAAGTGCCGTGATGCGGTCACCGACGTCTACATCATTCTCGACAGTCGCGACATCTCTCGCATCGGCACGGTGCTGAAGAATCCCCTCGAGATGGGCACCGTCGCCGCCGCCAGCATCGCCAGTTTCTTCCTCAAGCGGCGCGATAGCGTCTCTCTGACCATCTACGACAACAAATTATCATATCTTCAACCCGACACCGGCGACAAACAGTATTTCAAAATCCTCAGCAGTCTAGCCGGAGTCACCCCCAAGGGCGAAATGCCGTTGCAGGCGGTGACCAACTCGATCGGCCCACGATTCAGCCGCGGCAGCCCGGTATTCATCATCTCCAGCGCCGAAGGCGATGGTACCGTGCCGCACGCGGTGCGCGATCTTGTCGGGCGTGGTCACGAGGTCAACATCCTCTCTCCCAGCAGTATTGATTTCGAGCGTCTGGTAAGCCGAATTCCACGGATGTCCTACGAGGTTTTGAGCCTGGAGCGTGCTAACCGCATGACCGGGCTGTCCGGATTCGGGGCGCAGGTCATCGATTGGATGCCGGATATGGAATTAAGTCAGGCACTTCTGACCGCGCGGGGGTACTGAGGATGGCAGAAGATGTAGCGATTCAGGCCGAGGGTCAACGCACCCTGCACCTCAACATGTTGCGCAAGCAGTGGCAGATAATATCCCTACAGGTAATAGCCACAGTGACCTTGGTGTGGATGTATCTTGAGATCTTCCAGACCTATGTCGTCGGTTCAATCGACCACACGATGTTGCTCAGCCTGTTCGACCAATTCCTCGATATCAACAGCAATGGTGAACACCGGGTGCCGTTGGGTGACTGGGTCACGGGAATCGGCAACGATGGACTGGGGCGAACCTACATGCCGATTATTCTGGGGATGTTACTGGGCGGGGGGATGGCCTTCCTCTCGTTCCAGAATGCGACCACACAACGACGCATCAAACTCGGCTTCATGATTACTCTGATGGTGGTACTGGTCGGCCGTCTACTCTTGGGATGGGCTTGGGATATATTGTTTAATTGGGATTTCCACCCTCCGACCGATGCGCAGTGGGATACCTTGGTCGGGCCGATTTCCTTGGTCATCAGCATCGGTATTCTCGCCTTTTACTTCCTACCCATCATCATGGGGGCGAAAGGTATCTGGGGACTGTCTCGCCGGGCGGTGGCCTGGTCGATCGGCTTCACCCTCATCTTCTTGGCCATCCACGCCATTCTCACCTTCCCTATCATCCAGTCACAACTGGGAACGGTCGGCAGCCAACTGATTTCACTCGAGACCCAGATCGGTGAGCCGACGGTCGGTCTGTTCGGTTATGACATGATTTCCAGCGAGCAGTTCAGCCTCATCATGATTGCAATACTGTTGATGATATTCCAAGAATCGGCATTCGCCGTCATCCGCTATCTGGAATATGCCTACAAACTCCCCGAGTCGTGCAAAAAGGACCCCGAATATGTCCGCCAGATGGATAACATACTCACCGGCCACCTCTGGCACACCGGAATGATTCTCGGCGCCACCGGGCTGGCGACGATGGTGGCGCTCGGCTTCCACCGCATGTTACTCGATATGGTCGAGGGGATTACCGGGAGTCAATGGGCGGCGCAGGTGAGCGAGTCGATCGAATTACAACTGACCTATGGCTTAGTCATCTCGGCGCTGTTATTCATCTCCTTCATGGCGGCTCTGCGCTTCATCGTGCCATGGCAGAGGGTCGCCGGGTTAATTGAATCGATTAAGGCCGGGCGTCAAGAGAAGGCCACCACCTCGGCAGTCAAGACCTACGACACCCCGGAGAAGACCTACGATGAACCATTGCTTCAGTAGTAGTCGTCACACCAAGATGGCTGATGTCCGGCGGTGATTTCGGCTTCAACTATCGCTTCCCAATCATTCCGCCAAAATCCATCATCGACTTCCGACATCGTCATGCCAGCGGGAACTCGGGCCAAGACCATGCACGAGGTATCCCAACCACTGGTATCAAGAATCATCGAACGCCAAAAGGTATTATCGGTCATCAGGGAGGGAAAACAGGTGTCGGATGAATTGGTATTATTGGTGAATCGAGTGCAGAACAAGGTCTCGTTGGCGGGAACATCTCCGGCGCCGGTCACCGGGTAGGCCCAGACTATCTTCGGATTGGAATCATCGACCTCGGTACGAACCGCGCTGACCCAACCTTCATTTCCGTAAATGTCGAAACTTCCGTTATCATGCAATCGCAGTGCTGTAGTGAACAGGTGGTCGACCCAGATGGTCGGCTCCGGTTCCGGTTCCGGTGGTTCAGCAACATCACCGAAACAGCCCGAAAAAAGCGGAATGCACAGAACCAGCGCCAATCCGAATGGCTTCGTCATGGCTACGGGAATTGACCGTCCTTGTTCATTCTTCCCCCTTGGCGAAGGCCGAACAGACTGGCCTGTGCCGGAAGAAGGAGAGCACTGGACTGAAGGCAACAACCTTGCACTCGGATTCAAGAGTTTCATCCACTTGAGGGCACGGGCAAAACGCTCAGCAAATCGCGATTCGAGCAGATTCATCATCACATTATCTACTCTGGAATAGATTTTCTTCGCTTTGTCCTCGAGCGCCTATGGCGCAGGGCGACATATGTACTGATTACTTTTGTCCGGTCGCCCTCACTGCTTATGGACGTAAGTGGATTTTTGTTGCCACCCTCTCGACCAGGTCGGCGGGAACCCGCATCAGTCCATCGACCATCGACCACGGAAGTTTGGCCGGGTCGAGATTGGTCTCTAAATCAACCAGCAGATTGATGATCTGCCCGGTATTGATGTCGATCTGCATATCCTTGAGATGCCCGAGGGTATCTCCGAGCGAGTCGACGATTTCACGGCCGAGCAATTCGTGGCCGAACCCCGTCGACATCAACCTTCACCTCACACCGCTTCCATGCCAATGAAGTCTCGCTTGTCTCGCTTGATATTGGATAAGCCACTGACGAGCATGGCCTCCATCTTATTGTAGTACTCCATCATACTCGGGGTAACGGTTGCCCGCACCCGATTACAGGCTTCCTTGAAGTTCTTCTTACTGACCGTTCTCTTGTTCTCACGCATGGCGATGAGCGCGGCTTCGCGGCAGATGGCCTCGATATCGGCACCGGTATAGCCGTCGAGATTCTTGAGAATATCATCCATATTGAATTTGCCCAGCGGCATCGGTGCGGTGTGGATCGCGGCAATCTTGGCCCGCGCCGCGGCATCGGGCGGAGGGACGTGAAGGACGCGCTCGAAACGACCACTGCGCAACAGCGCGGGGTCTATCAACTCAGGACGGTTGGTGGCGGCTACCACGATGACACCATCCATCGATTCGACCCCGTCCATACTGGCGAGCAATTGGTTGACGACCCGATTCATCACATCACTACCTTCCCCGGACTGGCCACTACTGCGGACGTGGGCGATGCTCTCAAATTCATCCAGGAAGATGATCGATGGAGCGGATTGCTTGGCCTTCTTGAATATCTCGCGCACTGCACGCTCGCTCTCACCGACCCACTTGCTGACCAATTCGGGGCCTTTTATTGAAATGAAGTTGGCCTTCGCCTCGGTGGCTATCGCTTTGGCCAGCAGGGTCTTTCCGGTTCCAGGCGCCCCGAACAGGACAATTCCACGCGGCGGTTTGACGCCGAAGTGCTTAAACAAATCCGCTTTTGTCAGCGGCCATTCGACCGATTCCTTGAGACGCTCCTTGACCTCTTCCAATCCGCCTACCTCATCCCAACTGACCGCGGGAATCTCGACATAGATCTCACGTAGGGCACTGGGCTCGATGTCGCGAATTGCAATCTTGAAGTCATCCATCCGCACCTCCATCTTCTCCAGCACCTCGGGGGGGATGGTCTCCTCTTCGAGGTCGATTTCCGGCAGATAGCGGCGTAGTGCCTTCATCGCCGACTCACGTACCAGCGCCGAAATGTCGGCGCCGACAAAGCCATATGAATTCTCTAGGATCCATTCCACATCGAAATCCTCGGAAATCGGCATGCCGCGGGTATGGACCTCGATTATCTCCTTGCGCCCGTTGCGGTCGGGAACGCCGATCTCGATCTCACGGTCGAAACGGCCGGGGCGGCGCAGCGCCGGGTCAATCGCATCGCGGCGGTTGGTGGCGGCGATGACGACGACGTTTTCCCGTCCCTTCATGCCGTCCATCAAGGTCAGCATCTGGGCGACGACGCGGCGCTCAACCTCACCTGAAACATCTTCACGCTTCGGGCAGATGGAATCGATTTCGTCGATGAAGATGATGGCCGGAGCATTGTCGGCGGCGTCGTCGAAAATCTCTCGCAGTTGTTTTTCTGATTCACCGTAATACTTGCTGATGATCTCGGGACCGTTGATGGAATGGAAATATGCATTGGTCTCATTTGCAACCGCCTTGGCGATCATCGTCTTACCGGTACCGGGTGGCCCATGCAGGAGAACCCCTTTCGGTGGGTCGATACCGAGCCGGCGGAACAACTCTGGGTGCTTGAGAGGAAGTTCAATCATCTCGCGGACCTTTTGCAGTTGCTGACCGATGCCGCCGATGTCCTCGTAGGTGATGCCGGTGGCCTCGCCGACCTCATCGGCATCGATGGATTCATCCTTGATGACTATATCTGTATCATCGGTCACCCGAACGATTCCCTTCGGAGTGGTCTGCAGGATGGCGAAGGGCAGGGCCTCGGCGAACAGAGTCATGCCGGGGATAAAGATGCGGTCGCCGACCACCACCGGACGGTTGTTCAGGCCGCGCCGGGCAAAGTTCTCGATGCCAGGGCCGAACTTGACCTTCTGCTTATTGGCCATCACCGGCGAGAGCATCAGTTTCTTGCAGATTTTCGCCTCGACCTTGCGCACGGTGACGCGGTCACCGAGGCTGACGCCGGAATTCTTGCGGATTATTCCGTCGACTCGGATGATGTTCATATTGTTGTCTTCAGGCCGGCTGCGCCAGAAGGTCGCGGCGGTGGTGCGCTTATCCGATTTGATTTCGACGATGTCGCCGGGCTTCAATCCCAACTCGTTATCACCTGAGATTCGAGCGCGGCCATGACCGACGTCGCTGGGAATCGCTTTCGTCACAAGCAAGGACAATGTGTCATCTTTTCTACCAGCCATAACAGCACCTCTACAACACCCCCTCAGCGATGAACCCCTAAGAACCCTTCAATCCGTTCCGCTTGAAGAACCGAGAGTTCTTCTATCAAATAAATCGCCGAATATACTCTTGTTGGCGACAAATGGGTTACGCAGGTTTCATGGTGGAAACTATTCTCGCGGGGATAATGACGCACGTGTTAGAGACCGGACTGGAGTTCATAGACAACGAAAACCCTGATGGGCTACCTAAGGTGAAAGGCTACAATATCATCGCTGGCCAGTTGACGGTTTCAGGAGATGGAGCGACCTTTGAGAGTTTCAATCCCGCACGCCTTACCGATTGTCTGGGGGAGTTCCCCCTCTCGACCAAGGATGACGTATCGGCAGCGCTGGCCGCCGCTCGCAGCGCCTTCGATGGTTGGGCCGCAACCCCAGCGCCGACCCGCGGTCAGATAATCGGTAACATGGGGCGGCTACTGATGCAGCACAAGGACGACATCGTCGCCCTCGAGAGCCGGGAGATTGGCAAGACCCTGAAGGAGAGCGCCGGCTCGGTGCAGGAAGCCATCGACACCTGTCTGTTCTTCCAGAGCGAGGGGCGACGCCTGTACGGTCAGACCGTCAACAGCGAATTGCCCGACAAGGAATTGTTCACCTATCGCCGACCACTGGGGGTTTGCGGCATTATCAATGCCTGCAATTTTCCGGCCGCGGTGCCGTTCTGGAAGATGATTCCAGCCATCATATGCGGCAATACCTGTGTGTGGAAGAGCCCTCAGGATGCGCCGCTGCTGTCCTTTGCTCTAGCCCGTATCATGCATCAGTCCGGTCTGCCCGATGGCGTCATCAATCTCGTCCACGGCAAGGGCAGTGGCGTCGGTCAGCACCTCGTCGACGCGGTCGATGAGGGCAAGGTCAACAAAATCAGTTTCACCGGCAGTACCGCGGTCGGCAAGATGATCGGCGAGGTCTGTGGGCGCAACCTGGTCAGTGCGAGTCTCGAATTGGGTGGCAAGAATCCGCTCGTGGTGATGCCCAGTGCCAACCTCGACAATGCCGTTTCCGGTGCTTACTGGTCCGGCTTCGGCACCGCCGGTCAGCGCTGCACCAGCCTCGGGAATCTCATCATTCACACCGACATCTACGATGAGTTCATGGCCAAGTTCATGGCCAAGGTCGAGAGCACCAGCATCGGCGACTCGATTCGCCATGACGGGGTGCTCTACGGGCCGATGCTATCGGAGAAATATGCGGTTGATTTCTTGGCCGCGATACAGACTTGTGAAGCTGGCGGGGCGACCAAGTTGTACGGTAAAGGCCGTATCACCAATGACAACAAGCCGGCCGGATTCCTCGGCGATGCCAGCGAAGGCGTCTATGTGTGGCCGCACGTCTATTCCGATGTCACCGAGGACATGGAATGCTTCCACGAGGAGTTGTTCGGCCCCGCCGTCACCATCGTCAAGGCCGACGATTTCGATCATGCTCTACACTTGGCCAATGCCAGCCCATATGGTCTGTCGAGTGCGATTTACACCAACGACCGGCTCGAAGCCTATCGCTTCAAGACCGGAATCAAGGCGGGGATGACCGGAATCAACAACTCGACCACCGGCGCTGAGGCACACCTGCCGTTCGGTGGCGTCAAGGGCAGTGGTAACGGCACCCGTGAATCAGGTATCTGGGTCATCGAGGCCTACTCATATTGGCATGCTGTAAACGATGAATTGAGCGGAAAACTGCAATTGGCGCAGATGGATGTCGACGAGATCGAGATGGTCGAGGCCGAGGTTGATTGGGGTTCACTGTCGTAAGCGAAGGTCACTATGATTCGCATCAATGTACAGCCTCCGCGATATATCCTACTTGCTCAAGGCATATTATCAAATGCTGGCCCAATAAGCGACCCCATAGGGGTCGCGAAATGGTTGAATCACAGCAACTTCCGATGGCCCGGGGCTTCGGTAAGACCGAACGCATCGATGCGTGGTGGAAGTCGCCGCTGGCGATGGCCTGCTATCTCGGCGCGGCGATTATCTATGCGACTTGGCGCGGTTTCATGGAAGCCGACTTCTGGATTTTCAGCGAGTTCGGAAATTCGGCCTGCGGAGCCGCCAGCGGGGTCATAACCGATTGTCAGACCCTGGCAATCGAGTCCAATGGCAATCATGTCCTATCGCCACTCTATTCCCCTCTCATCATCCCCGGTGCCGGTGGATTGGGCTCGATGGTTCCCACGTTCCTGTGGTGGATGAGCCCGGCGATGTTCATTCTCATCATCCCGGCCGGATTCAGAGGTACCTGCTACTATTATCGCAAGGCCTACTACCGTTCCCTATTGGCCAGTCCGGTTGCCTGCACGGTCTCGACTCCGTTCGGTGATTACAATGGTGAGCGCAAGTTATTCCTATTCCAGAATCTCCACCGCTACTTCATGTATCTGGCGGTAGCCTACCTCTTCGTCCTCACCTATGACGTCTACATTTCACTGCAATTCCACGCCGACGATGGGGCTGGGGCCTTGAGATGGGGTCTCTCGATGGGAACTCTGATTCTTCTCATCAACGTGATTCTTTTGGGTGGCTACACCTTTGGCTGTCATTCCTTCCGACATATGGTAGGGGGTATCCGCAACCGCTTCAGTAGTGGTGGTGGCCAGATTGCCGAGGCCTGTTGGAAGGGTTGTACCAAGTTGAACAAGAAGCACAACATGTGGGCTATCACCTCGCTGTTCTGGGTCATGTTCGCCGACTTCTACATCTACGCCTGCACCGAGGGTTGGTGGACTGACGCCGTTCTATGGGGAGGATTGTGATGTCCGATTACCAATCACATGAATTCGATGTCGTCGTAATCGGCGCCGGTGGTGCCGGTCTGCGCGCCGCCATCGAGGCCAGCCGCCAAGGCGCAAAGACCGCGATAATCTGCAAATCTCTGCTCGGCAAGGCGCACACCGTGATGGCAGAGGGTGGCGCCGCCGCGGCACTGGCCAATGCCGACGACCGTGATGATTGGCAGACCCATTTCAAGGACACCATGAAAGGTGGAAAATACCTCAATAATTGGCTTATGGCGAAGATCCATGCGCAGGAATCACCCGACCGAATCCGTGAGTTGGAGCAGTGGGGAGCGGTCTTCGACCGAACTCCACAGGGGCTGATAAACCAGCGCAATTTCGGTGGACACACCTACCCGAGACTGGCGCACGTCGGCGATTCGACCGGTCTGGAGATTATCCGCACCCTGCAGGAGAAGGGCATCCACAGCGGCGTCGACGTATTCATGGAATATACCGTGCGCGACCTGCTTCAAGATACTGAGGGAACTTGTACCGGCTGCGTCGCCTACAACCGCGTCGATGGAGCAATGCATGCTTTCAGTGCCAAGTCTGTGATTCTGGCCACCGGCGGGATCACCCGCTGTTGGTCTGTATGCAGTGGTTCGTGGGAATATACCGGTGATGGCCATGCCCTCGCCCTGTGGGCCGGCGCCGAGTTAATCGACATGGAATTCGTGCAATTCCACCCGACCGGAATGGTCTGGCCGCCTAGCGTGCGAGGAATCCTCGTCACCGAGGGAGTTCGTGGCGAAGGCGGGGTGCTGAAAAATTCCGAAGGGGTGCGCTTCATGTTCGATAACGTCCCTGAGATGTTCAAGGGCGACCATGCCGAGACCGAGGAAGAAGCCAGGGAATGGGTACGCCAAGTCGTCGCCGGACAGAAGGCGAGTGTGCGCCGACCACCCGAATTACTGACCCGTGATGTGGTCGCCAAGGCCATCAACAAGGAGGTCGCAGAGGGGCGAGGCTCAACCCATGGCGGTGTTTATCTCGATATCGCCAGTCAGCGCAGTGCCGAGGAGATAATAGCAAAACTGCCGAGCATGCACCACCAATTCAGGGAATTGGCTGGTGTTGACATCACCAAGGAGCCGATGGAAGTCGGCCCTACCGCCCACTACGTGATGGGCGGGGTGCGAGTCGATCCCGAAACTCAGGAGTCGACCGTCAAAGGGCTGTATGCCGCCGGCGAGGTCGCCAGCGGACTACACGGGGCGAATCGCCTCGGTGGTAACAGTCTGTCCGATTTAATCGTCTTCGGCAAGCGCGCCGGAGAGTTCGCCGCCAAAGGCGCCACAGAGATTGCCCAGCCGGCACTAGATGTGTCGCAGGTCGAGTCAGCGGTCACCGCGGCGTTGGCGCCATTAGGGCGAGAAGGCGGCGAGAATCCCGGCATAATCTACGACGATCTGCGCGAGATGATGCAGACCAAGGTCGGAATCATTCGCACCAATGACGACCTTGAATCGGCATTGGTCGACCTTAAGGATTTCCACGAGCGCATCAAGAATGCCAACCCTGGCAGTTCACTACTGTACAATTCAGGTTGGCACCAAGCGCTTGACCTGACCAATATGGTCGACATCTCAACCGCCTGTGCGCTGGCGGCATTGACCCGCACCGAGAGCCGAGGTGGGCACACCAGGAATGACTTCCCCGAGCCCGACACCGGTAGGTGGTCATACACCATCAATGTGGTCTGGATGGAAAACGGTGATATCAAGATTCGTCAGGAGAAGATTGACCAACCCCCCGAGGAACTGGAGAAATTACTCGACCGCTCAAAGAAGAAGGAGGCCTGAAGATGGATAAAATCACCATGCGCATATTCCGCGGCCAGGAAGGCAAAGGCGAACTGGTCGACTACCAGGTCAAACTGGACGAGGGTATGGTTCTGCTCGACTGCATCCACCAAATCCAACACCAACAGGATGCTGAAATCGCCTGCCGATGGAATTGCAAGGCCGGAAAGTGCGGCTCGTGCAGTGCTGAAATCAACGGCAAACCACTCCTGATGTGCATGACGAGAATGAGCGATATCATCGCCGAAACCCCCGTGGATGAGGTCATCACCGTTCGCCCGATGCAGACTTTTCCCCACATCAAGGACCTGGTCTGCGATGTGTCGTGGAACTACGAGATGGCACAAGCCGTTGCTCCGATCAAGGGGCCCGAGGAGCCGGATTGGCAATTCAGTCAGTTCGAGGCCGAGCGAGCGCAGGAGTTCAGGATGTGTATCGAGTGTTTCATCTGCCAGGACACCTGTCACGTTCTGCGTGAATATCGCAAGTTCGACGAGTTCGGTGGGCCTCGCACCCTGGTGCGGCTGGCAAATTTCGAGATGCACCCGATGGACCAGGAGGATAGGATTCCCGAAGTCAAGGGCGAGTTCGGCATCGGCTATTGTAACATCACCAAATGTTGTACCGACGTCTGTCCGGCCGGCATCAATATCACCGACAATGCGATTATCCCGCTTAAGGAAAGGGTGGCCGACCGCTATTACGACCCGCTGAAGATGATCTGGCGCAAAATCACTGGAAAGAAGCTCAGAACATAACTGTGGGGAACGGCCGACCGTTGGATTGATGTTTTGTAACGGCTACAGAGTACTATGTCGCCGCATTATTCGGTACCCGATAGGGTGTCGGCCGGCTCATCAAATATCTGCCCGACAATGGCTGACTATCACCGCGTCCATGCCGAGTCGGTAGCCGACCCCGATGCCTTTTGGTTAGGGATTACCAAGGAATTAATCGACTGGGAGACTCCCCCAACCATGGGATTGGAAGGCGGTTATTCCGGGATTGCCGACGAGCAATTCACCTGGTATGAGGATGGCCGACTGAATGCGACCATTTCCTGTCTCGACCGTCATCTTGAGAGCCGTGGAGACAAGACCGCAATCCTGTGGGAGGGTGATGAGCCCGGAGATGTTCGCAGGATCTCCTATTCCCAACTGCACGCCGATGTATGTCGTTTCTCCAACGCATTGGAGAACCTCGGCGTCGGTTCTGGCGACCGCGTCATCATCTACATGGGAATGGTGCCCGAGGCCGCCATCGCAATGCTCGCCTGTGCTCGCATCGGTGCCATCCACTCGGTGGTCTTCGGTGGCTTTTCGGCCGATTCATTGGCCAATCGAGTACTTGATTCGGGCTCCCGCTGTATCATTACCATGGACGAGGGCCTGCGCGCCGGCAAAGCAATTCCGCTGAAGGCAACCACCGACGAAGCGGTGGCAATGGTCGAGGCCGAACTTGCTGGCCAGAGCGGTGCTGGAGTCGAGGCCGTTGTGGTGCTGAAGCGCACCGGTGGGCAAATCAACTGGACTGAGGGGCGCGACATCTGGTGGACGGACGCCTGTGAAGGCCAATCGGAGGTCCATCAAGCCCACATCGTATCAGCTGAGCACCCCTTGTTCATCCTCTACACCAGCGGCTCGACCGGCACCCCAAAAGGTCAGGTGCACAGCCACGGCGGCTACATCACCTATACCGCCTTCACCCATCGCACGGTTTTTGACCTGCGTGAGGATGATGTCTTTGCCTGCGTTGCAGACGTCGGCTGGATAACCGGGCATTCCTACATCGTCTATGGCCCACTGGCCAATGGTGCGACCACTTTCATGTTCGAATCAACCCCTTTATACCCTGACGCGGGAAGATACTGGGATATGGTCGAGCGTCATAAGTTCACGATTTTCTATACCGCTCCAACCGCTATTCGCGCCTTGGCGGCGCAGGGTGATGAGTTCGTCACCAAGTATGACCGCTCCAGCCTGAGAGTCCTGGGGACTGTGGGTGAGCCGATAAATCCGGAGGCCTGGGAATGGTATTGGCATACCGTCGGAGAAGGGAGGTGCACCATCGTCGATACCTGGTGGCAGACCGAGACCGGGGGAATCTGCATCAGTCCAGTGGCTCCGGCAACTCCGGTGGTCGGTGGTTCAGCCACCTTGCCATTACCGGGTATCCAGCCGCGACTATTCTCGGTCGAGGGTGAAATGCTTGAAGGGGAAGCCGAGGGACTATTGTGTATCGAGCACCCCTGGCCGGGCCAAACCCGCACCATCTGGGGCGACCATCCTCGCTATGTGGAGACCTATTTCTCAACCATCGACGGTCACTACTTCACCGGCGATGGATGTCGGCGTGATGAGCACGGCTACTACTGGATAACCGGTAGGGTCGATGACGTCATCAATGTCAGTGGTCATCGCATGGGCACGGCTGAATTCGAGGCCGTTCTGGTCGAGCACGAGGCGATTGCCGAGGCTGGGGTAGTGGGGTTCCCCCACGACATCAAGGGCCAAGGGGTGCTCGCCTTCCTAATCCTAGCCACAGGGGATTCTAGTGGGGATGGGCAATACTCGGATGAGTTGGGCATTGCCCTGAACCAACTATGCCGCCAGCGAATCGGCGCCCACGCTAGAATCGACCGCTTCTGTGTCATCCCCGGTCTGCCTAAGACCCGCTCGGGCAAGGTGATGCGTAGGATTCTGCGCAAGGTCGCTGAGGGTGACCCCGGTAATCTCGGCGATATCTCGACCTTGGCCGAGCCGGCGGTGGTCGAAGCAATCGTCAATGCTGAGATTCACGGCTGAACTTTGGTCAGCCATTGATTCATGGGCTCACGGTGGCGAGCCTTGGCGATTATCGTATTCCTGGAATTCGCTGTACTCGTTATTTCCATCGCGGTCTGAGTCATAGAACTCGTAATGGGCAACATAGGCGTGGGTCTCCTGAGTAGTGCTGCCATTCCAAGTCTCATATGCCACGACGGTGGCATTTCCCGATTGAGCATGGCCGGCGCTGGAGACATTGAATTGCACTTGTCTAGAGAGATAGAACCACTCGTGTGAAAGGCCGCTGGGGCTTGAGTGCTTGATATGGATGACGTAGGTATCTTTCTTCATCTCAAGGTTTCCATCGGCATCATCATCACTCTGGTATCCGACGTAGGCGATAAATATCTGACGCTCGGCATGGCCATCCTGGTTGGCATCACGACCGAACCAGCCGCGATACATTTTCGAATAGGTATCCAACTGCCCATCTGAATTATTGTCGTAACCGGTCTCAATTCCGATTACCGCGTGGACTGAATTGGCGACTCCATCGCTATCCCAATCGGTGATCTCTATCAGCCAGAATACCGTTGTCGACTCTTGGAAATTACCCGAAGCACCTTGATTGCCCTTCATTTCGAAAAGGCGAACCGCGGTGAACCTGTCGACAATCCCGTCATCGTCCCAATCGACGGCCTCAGCTCCTGCAACCGCGGTTGATACCGATTCCCAACGCCCATCGGAGTCATAGTCTACCTTTTCGCTCACCGCGGCGAGTTGCCAAGCCTTGTTGAAATTGCCATCTGCATCCCAGTCATCTATCTGGCTGGCATAGAAGAAGGAGGTGACTTGCTCCGGATTGCCATCACCATCGCTATCGACGATATCTTCGGCCCCCACCGCCATGGTGACACGGTCGACTATGCCGTCGTTATTGCGGTCGCGCAGACCATATCCCAAGAACATCCACTGCTTGCTATCGACGATTCCATCGGAGTTGTTATCCCACTCATGGCCACCGAATTGTGCAGCGCGTAGACGGTCTTGATTACCATCCATGTCGACATCTTCGAGGTAGACTATCCTGATCATTGCACTGTGGGTATTGACATTACCATCACCATCCAAATCCCATTTGGCCTCAGCAAGTTCGAGCAGCACCGATTTCTCAGGGGTGCCATCATCGTTGGCATCCTCAAGGTAGACATAGCCGACCTCAAAGGCCTCGGCCTCGAGAATCCCGTCTTTGCCGTGGTCAATCTCTCGGCCCTTAGCGGAGGCCATCAAGACATATTCGTTATTGCCATCCTCGTCGAGGTCGACCACTGCGAAAACCTCGATATTGGTATTCTTGTCGCTGACGGTATGGCTGTAGTTGGAGAATTCGATAACCAAGATTCGCAAAGCCATCACTATCTCGGGATGGCCGTTAGAATTGATGTCGGTGTAATTCAGTCCCTCGATCATGGTTCTCGTGAACTCAGCGGCGCCGCCGTCGGGGTTGTAGACGCACTGAGTTCCGCGGAACAGGACCGCACGCTCGGGATTGGAATCGCCGTCGGAATCGACCCACCAGACATATGAGGTGGCGGTGCAGTTTGCAACCGCATCATCGACGCCATCATCATCGGTATCGATATCCATGAGGAAGGTCTCGGTGAAGGTCATCGTCCCCGAACTGCCGGTAGCAAGAGCCTCGTAGGTGTCACCATCGACGACCTCTGAATCCTCCAATTCTTCCAGGCCCATATCGCTCATGTTGAACAATTCTTCATGGATGTCTCCATTGTCTTCAATGCCATCCATCGGGCTTTCAATCTCGGTCTCGTTATCGGCGACTCGCCCGCTCTCATTGCGCAGTACATCGTCCGATTCGGCGGCGCGAGCACCGCCAGATGTGTCGTTACTGGCCGCGACACCACTGACCTGGCCGGTATCCTTCTCTTGCCAAACGTCGATATTTCCCTCATCGTGATTCGGCTCACCGGCGGCATTGACTTCGAAGGTGCCATCGACATCCAGCCCTTCTTCACCGACCGCTGGCTCAACTTGGTCAATATTGCCGTCCTCGTCAGCATCCAAATCACTGGCGGCCGAATGAGAATCGGACAGGAAATCGTCCATCAATTCGTAGGCCTCACTATCATCCAGTTCAGCGATGACCTCGATTCTGAATGTCTTCTGTCGCATATCACTGTCGGAATTGGTGACCATCACCTTGACGTCGTACCTTCCAGCCGTTGAGTAGATGTGGGTGGCATTTCCTAGATAGATGGTCTCGGTCGAACCATCACCCCAGTCCACGCCACCGGCCCAAGAGTCGTCGTAATCCGCATGGTTGTAGGTGATGGTGAATTCATCGCCGACCAAGATGGTCGGGCGACCACCTACGCCCAAGTGCGAATGACTCGCCATCAGATTTGGTATCGGGTCTGGCTCCTCAACAATGGTCAGGAGGTGGGTGAAGGTGGCCACTCCACCATTACCATCCTCAGCGGTTACGGTGATTGTATATTCTCCGACCGTCGTCCACGAGTGCGAACCATAGGTTGCGCCCGAATCTGATTCCCCATCGCCGTAATCAATCGACAGGGCCAGGTTATCGCCATCGGCATCGTGTGCTTCGATGACCCAAGAAATCACGTCCCCGGAATAGCCGTCGGTAGTCATCACCAGATTGATGGTCGGAATGTGGTTGGCGCTGGGGATGGTGATGACGGTGCTGGCGGAATGGGTGATGCCGACATCATCGATGACGGTCAAAGTGTAGGTGTGATTACCCGCCAATAGGTTGGTCAGATTGACCGTCGCAAGATTACCCACTAGCATTCCATCTTTGTTCCACGCCAGATAGCATTGGTCGCAGTTTGAGATCTGCGCCGAAAGTGCTTCAGCAACACCTGTGGAATCGAAAAGGACGATTATTCCAACCGTCACATCACCCCCATCGGTAGTGTTGGTGGTTCCGCCATCGGTGGCGTTTGTGGTACCATTATCGATGGTATCATCGATGGCCTCAACTATATCTTCGACCGGCACGGTCTCTCCTCCCAAACAACCGGCAAAACCAGCCAGAATCATGGCTGCTGTCATCAAAATGGCGCGGCTGACTTTACTATGTGCAAATGACGTCATAATGTGACGTCCGGGTTTAGTACTCATATACTTTGTTTCTTGCAGATAATCGTGCTGAGGCAGGATTTGAGAATTTATTGGGCGAATCTCCGGTGAGATCTCGATCAGGTCAGTCCTCATCGCAGGTATTCACAGCAGGGACTGGCTTTCCTCGGCGGGAGTATGTGATTCAGTATCACGCTTGTAGAGAATACCCATCACCGTCAGATAGCCGGCCCAGGTGAAGAATTCCAACATTGTCGGGTTACCATTCCACCCCAGCATCGCCCGCAGGGTTCCACCGACCAATCCCTTATCGTGCAGAATCGGAGCCTCTCCTGTACCGTCCCACTGTGGATTGACATTCCAGAACTCGTCATCATAGACCGGTATCAGTCCGACTTCTTCCTCCTGTAGTTCATGGACTCCATGTGCGGCCAGTCCGGCACCGACGAAGATGAGCAGTACGGTTGTGATGGTGAATAATCTCTTGATGTCTATTCGCACCCCCTTGGAAAGCATCAGCCAGCCGAGCATCACCGCGGCGGAAATGCCGATTATCAAGCCGAGAATCGCCCAAGAGGTCTCGGTTCCCGCTGACATGAAGAGCACGGTTTCCGAACCTTCACGCCATACCGATAAGAAGGCGATGGCCGAGAGTGCCTTTGCACCCTTTTCCTGGTCCGAGATTGCACCCTCGGCAATTCTTTCCAACTCTTCCTTCGAATGGTGCTTGATCAAATGGAATACCACGACTGCAATCAGGGCTGCAGAAGCGAGCATCAACACTCCTTCAAACCAAGCCTCATTGTCTTCAAAACTGCCGATTACCAATTTGAACAATATCGCGGTGATGATGCTGGCGACGACACCGGCCCCAACTCCCTTCCAGATATTTTTCATCATTTCCGGGCGTCCGGATTTTTTGAGAATCAATATGAAAACCACAACGATGATTGTCGCTTCCATCGCTTCTCTGAAGCCAATCAATCCACCTGCCCACACATCTGCCAGCATAAGGCCGGCGGCGGTGGATTTCCATATAAGGTTTAGGTTGCCCTAAACCATTGCTAAAGGTGACACTGCGGGACAGTGATAGATAATTTGGGAATAATTTTCAGTCATTTTTAGGGCGCCCGAAAAATTTGCTGTACCGATTGTTTTTCAAAACACAGCCAACCTTGGTTCCAAACTCGATTCATCGTCGAGCAACTTGGTGCAGGGGGCAGGATTCGAACCTGCGAAGTCCTTGACAGCGGATCTTGAGCCCGCCCCCTTTGACCGCTCGGGAACCCCTGCGTAAGCGGGCGTGGCCCCCGGTATGTTTGATACTTACTCTTGCTCAAAATCCTCGTAGTCGTCAAACTCCTTATCCTCATCATATTCCCCGTGCAGCGAATTCCGACCGCGGACGATGATTATTATTGCGGCGAAGATAAACAACATCGCCAGCCCGGCGCCGGCCGCTGAGGCGGCGCTGAAGGAATCACTCACCGGTGTGGATACCACCACCTCGAGACTGAAGTTCTCACTCTGTCCGGTTTGATTTAGCACTACCATGACCTGATGTTGACCGAGAGCCTCGGGGAGATATTCCAAGCGGAATTCAGCCACTCCCTGGGGTAATAATTCAACCGTGGTAGAATCGACCAGCACCCCATTGATGTATAGGGTGAGGGTAGCATTTCCACGGCCATCCCCAAGATTGCTGATTGAGGAAAGCACCACGATGGCATGACCGATCTCCACCTCATCAATTTGAGCCAAGGGCTCCAGAAAGAGAGTGAAGGTGGGGGCGATGAAGGCTGGATATATCGGCGATTCTTCAGTGCCACCACCCTTCAGGAGATTGCCAGCATAGTCGGCACCTACCACCCACAGACGAATGGTGTCGGTATTGAGAGGAGTATTCCCCAACCCACCCCCAACTCCGGGTTGTGAGGAAGGCGGAGTGAGATTCAAGATGGCCTGATAATTCCAATCACCACCACTGTGTGAAGCCAACTCGGCCTGCTCTGAACCGGCATATCTGGTCTGGCCATCGGCGTTGATGAAGGCGAAGTGAACTACGACCGATTCGGGATTCATCTGATTTGCTTCGGCGATATCGAAGGTCACCGGGAGGTAATCCATTCGCTCGATATGCACGCTGTACAGATTTGGTGGGATGACTAGGCGCGGGGCGTAATTGTCGAAGACGACCGAATATGATTCACCGGTGGTGTGGAATATGTGTGGGGTGTTATTTCCCAGCGCCAGCGGCTCGACGTGCAGGGTCGCGGCCAAATTCGGAAAATCATCGTAGTACAATTCCATCGCCGCATAGCCCAACTCACCATCACCGGCATACAATCCGGTTGCCGTCGACTGGTTTATCCCCCCGGCAGCCCGTATCTGAAAACCGTATTCGATGTCCAGGGGCAGGTCGGTACCGGTGTGGACGACCAGCACTCCCACAGTAATCATATCATCACTGCTGATGTAGAATGTATCGCCGATTAGCCGTCCGAATGGCGCGCTCAGGTCATTCATCTCGACCACGACTATTTCGACGTCGCCATTGTATTGCCAAGCAAATGGGGTCATCGCCCCATATCCCAACCCGAGGTCTTGACCGAGGTCGAACACCGCGAAGGAAGGTATCGATGCTGACTGGCCGAAGGCACTGCTGTTGAGCCAGGGAAGTATGAAACTAATTTCAATCTGCCAACGACCGACAGATATCTCCTCATATCCGACGCTGACACTGCCGTCGACAAAACACTCGAGTGAATAATCGATCACCCCCGACCATGGATACCAGATGATGGCGCAGTCTTCCCCATCGTAGTCACCGGTGATATCGAGAACCAATTTATCGAGACTGGCCAAACCATCCTCCTCTTCGAGAATGACGCTGAAGGTATGCTCGTGACCGCCCAGCAATTGCCCGTTGACGAGGTCGAAAGCGAGTGAGCCGCTCGCGATTTCCGCCACCGTATCCCGGGTTATCCTAACCGTCGCCAAATCTCCCTCTCCAACCCCCACACCAGCACCTGAGCCGACCCCTAGTCCGGGCGCACCGCCGGTGGTGAGCGGATTTCCGGCGAGGTCATCACCATCCAGCCACAGGCTCACTTCACCCCAAGAGGTGCCTTCGGGAATTGCCGCCGAGACATCAATCAAAGGGAAATCAACAATCTGGTTGAGTGAGTTCAGCGATAATTGTTCGCTCAGCACACGGTATTCTTCGCCTTGTGCATTGCCGTCCGTGTTGGCGTCATCGACCCCTTCGACCCAATAGTGCAGGTTGAGAGTCTCACCTTGGCGGACATCGTCGCTAACCTCGATGGAGAGAGCCAACATATTGCCCTCATACCACACATGGCCATCGGCGGGCTGGCGCATTCCCGGGGGGATGGTGTACAGGGTTCCCAGAGTCGGACCTTGGGAATCAAAGATGAATCGGGGATACTTGGCCTCCGGGGTCTCATCGCTGACCCCATTAGCCGACTCGTCGGCTGAAAACTCGAGAGAAGTCACGACCTTCATCTCACTTCCACTTGAGATATCCTCTCCGCTGGGAATGGTCAAATTGGCCGACCAATGCCCACCTGTGGTCGCGACCTCAACATAGGTTGCCACACCTCCCATTCCATCTTGCCCATCCTGCAATGACAGGTTGAGGGTGAACATCTCATCGGGAGCGGCGATATCGGGTGAGCCTTGGAAGCGGACGAAGCCGCTGAGCGAAATATTGCTATCGGCCTGCAATGACCACGGGTAGAGGGAATTTGATTCATCGGCGATATCGTGACCGAACTGGTCGGCTACAATCAGGTCGGTCACCTCAAGGTCGACCTCGAGGGCTGGGCCGGCTGAGCCACCGGTGCTGACCACGGTCGGCCCGAGCGGTGAGGAATCATCATTGGAGGACTCCAGCATCCACCACAACCGCGCTTGGTCACCCCAGTCCCGCGACGGGGTGATTCGCCAATATATTCGGCGGATATTTTCAGTGAACCCGGCATTCCAATCAGCGGTATCGAGTGACATCAATTCCGCCCCGCGCTCAACTTCTAGGGTTGCCTGAGGAGTGGAGGTGTTTCTCACCACAAATACCACCTCGGCTGTATCAAGGTCGCGGCTTGTACCGATGCTCAGGCGGATGGTGTCAATCACCCCCTCAAAATTGTGCAAACTGTAGGTCTCAATCGTGAACGAACTGCCATCGGGATAGATGGTTGAGGGAGGAGGAATATAGAAAACATCAGTGAATAGTCGCTGCCATTCAATCATTCCGCCGACGATGAAACCGCCGCTCTCAGCCCTCAGGTCAACCGGTACGATGAACTCTCCAGTGCTTTGGTTGACAGATAGACCAGCAGAAATATTGGCGAGGAAATCTGCCGCCAATGGAATCGTGAAAAGGTGGTTGAAAGGTACCGCCTTGTCGTACAGGGTGATGCTGGTATCGGCACTTACGGCAAACTGAAGGATGGTCGGCTGGCCCGGGATGATATCGAGCAAGGGGACGACCACATTATCGTTTGAGCCGACAACCTGAGTGCTCCATGACCCACGTGAAATCGTGGTGATTGTAGTTGATTCGGTGATGATACCCAAGCGGGCAAAACCATCGTACGCCTGAGAATAATTATGGTAACCCAAGTTCTTGGAATAGCTCACCCCATAGATGGCGTAGAATTGAAGATTGTTGATGCCATTTACATCGGTAGCGATACCAAAGGGCCCAGAATGTGCCCATTCGTCACTGCCATCTCCCTTTAGGTCGACCGCGGGATTAACGGCAATATCGCTGTACTCGACCTCGACCCGGAGGTCTTTGACCCAGCCATTATGCAGTAGGTCGATGGTTATCTTCAGGTCTTGGATATCGCGTAGGTACAAGCCGTTAACCAGGCTGGAGGTAGGTTGTTGAATCAGGGTCGCGAGATAAGCGGTGCTAGGACTGGCTTGTGAATTGAGGGAGAGGTAGACATTTTCACAATCACACCAGATACTGATACTGCGGGCCGGTCGATGAATTGAGATTCCTGCAGTCATCTTTCCGCTCGAATTTACACTGACATATGCGCTGGAGTCGGAATCCCAGAGCACTGGTAAGGTTGCTGAAGACTCCCATCCGGACGAATCCAGCACCGGGGTGGTCAGATAGAGATTCGCCCCGACGTGAAGGTTCTGCAACACCGGGGTACGCAGAGCGTCGGTGGTCGCCAGATGCAGGCGAAGGTGAATCGTCGGGTGTTGGTCGGGGCGAATTCCCCTCAGGTCGAGCGGTAAATCACGGCCTGTATAACCAATAATCGGGGTGCCAGAAGAATCGAGAACCGTGGCACTGACCGATGTCTCAGGAGGAATTTGGCCGCCGATGGCGGCACTACCATAGCCACTCGGCCCAACCTTTATCGGCGGCGACACCCATTTCCCCGACGGCTCAAACCAATCGACTTCGACACCTACATTATCGATATACCAACCTGCGCCTTCCAAGTAAGTATCAGAGAAGAAGGTGAAGCGGAAGCGAACATTCTGCCCAGACCACGCCGATAGGTTACCCTGCTTGGTCACCCACGGTTGAACATTACAGCCGGCCGAGTTGCTCGAGCCGTCAAATATCATCAGGTTGTACAACGGCGAGAACGGATTGACGGTAGAGCGGGTATCATAGAAATCGGGCTCCTGTTGGGCGAACGGAGCCCAGGATAGTCCAGCATCATCGGAGATGAAAATCGTCCCCCCATCCCAGTTGGCCTCGGTGCAGACCCAGTTGTCGAATACCAATCGAGCACTGGCATTGACGGGTATCGACCAATCCTTGGTCTCGAGGTGGGTCAGGGTATTTGCCGCGTATTTGCCGTTCAGTACCAGGCCGGCCCCGTTGCCGTTATTGGGAAAGCCACCCGGGCCCCAACCACTGCCGTTATTGGTCGTCCCAATCTCCCAAGGACTGCCTCGTTCATGGTTGAGGTGCCAGCCGCGGGCGAACTCAATGGTCGACTCAAAACCGTAGATGACGGTGCTGTTGCCGTTATGGCCATAGTTGGTCAGATGTTGCCACTGTTCATTTGCACCGGCCGCCACACCGATTTCGACGCTGTCGTTGGTGGAGAAGTTATCGAGCAGAATATTCACCTTGCCGGCGCTTGAATTAGCATGCAGTATCACATCATCGACCATCACCCCCTCCCAGCCGTTGATACTGGCACCGTAGCCGAGCGAGTAATCGGTCTCGACCCGGAAGCGCAACCACACCTTCGACTGATTCTGGAAAATCGTCGGCAGAGGCATCGTGATATCGACCCAGCCGCCGGTCTCGTCGGCATAGGCGATGCCGTTGACTATCAGGCCGATGCCGGGAATTCCCGGCGGCAGGGAAATCTCATACCAGGTCTGGTTATCATTGCTGGCCTCAACGAAGAGGTTGTCGTTCCACCCCCCTTCAAGATCCCAATCGAGCGAAGCGGTGATCTCCATCGGCACGGTCAGATTGGTGGTTGAGAAATTGAAAACTATCCACGCATCGGCATCATTGGCATAGACGCCGTTCAGATTCCCGTGAAACCAACAGGCGAGCGGCTCACCTTCATTTTCCAAGGTCAGGTTATCGATGAACCAGCCTGGCCCGGTTGTGATGGCATTGGCGTCAGTCCAGATGACGAAGCGCAAACGGAGGTGCTCAGCACTGTGAATACCGTTCAAGCCATCCAGGGCAAAGGTGGTATTTTTCCAACCACTGGCGCTGGCATTTGCGAAACCGGTCAATTGCGGTGAGGCAGTGGGTAGGTCATCCGGGTAACCTCCTTCGGGATTGAGAACCTTCCACTGACCACCATCCAAGGAATACTCCATCCACCCCCCACCCTCATCGAGGTGTATCCAGTAGTCGAATTGGGCACTGTAATTGCGAATCACATTGGGAAGTCTGACCTGAGGCCCCTCAAGCCAGGCGTAAGCCCCGGGCGGTACCCGACTCGAAGAATATCCCAGAGTTGAGACCACCATCCCCCCCTCGGTCGAAAAGGCAGGAATCGTACCCCCCCAAGATGAGTTGAACAGACCGGTATCATCGCCGACCGTCACATTGGTACCCGACAGATTGAGGTCGCTGGGTGACCACAGCAGGGAATCCGGCCCCGCCGGTAACCAATCGAGGAAGGTCGTCTCCAAGGTGGTGAAATCCTCGTAGGAGCCGACCGATTGGTCTTGTGCCAATGAGAGCGCCCCCTCAAACCTTAACGATGTCGTCAACAAATCTTGCCCGGAGGTGAAATTTGATTCGCCTCCAGCTGACCAACCGGTGCCGTTGCCGCCGGGTTGGTCCCAATCTGTCGATAGGTTGAGCCAGCCAGCGGTAATCGTGCCATTGGTGGGCAGGGTGAAGCCGGTGGTGGAGATTTCAACCGCACCTCCCGGGTTCGCCGGCCGAGGATGGGTCTGGCCTTCCCAAGGGGTCGATTCGCCGCCGACAAGCGGCATGACCGGGGTCAAAATCATCATCAGGGTTAGAAGTGCCGCCAGACGTTTTTGTCGAACCACCACCGCTCCCTCGCATTGTTCAGTGGTAGCGCTGGATATTAACAACCCGCCAAGGCCGTCTATTGTGAATCGGCTTTCGCTAGGAGAAACCATGTGAGCATTCATAGAGCCCCGTAGCCGCAATGCCATTGAGCGACATGGTCGGGCGGGAAGAGTTACCTGTGATGGGCGACAAGCGCGCCCGAAAGGTCGAAGACCAACTCTATTCCCTCCAACGTCAGCAGTTGGAGAGGAACCATCCAATGCCGATGCCCATATCCGAATTTTGGCAGGAAGTAAGCAATCTGCTCAACCATATCGAGACCAATCTCAATGAAATCGTGCGCGGTGAAGGGCATTCATCGGCGGCCATCGCCGCCAGCCGACGACAAGCAAATGTGCGCCGGGCGATGGCCGACCTTTCCCGCAAGCGGCTGGTGACACTATTGCATCACGCGGTCACTGCCGAACTTCGCAGTAGTGTCAATGGCGATGGAAGCCGGCCTCTAGCGCCTTTGGATTGGTCGCGTTACGACCCGATGGAGCGAGAATTCTACGATGGGCTTGGGCAATTGCTGAGCAGATTCAAGCGTAATATCGGTTGGGAAGAGATGATTCAAGGGGTCGGTGAAATGTACACCATCCCGGTCCTGGCCGTGGGTACAAAGCAATTGGACGACTTCGTCGAGCAGGCTGGCGGACTGACCGGACAAGGGGCGCCGCCGGTCGAGTTGGAGGAGCGATATGAGGAAGAATATCGGGAGCCTGAATTCGATGAGGAGGAACTGATCGCCCAGATCGAGGCCTTTCCCGAGATGATGGAGCAGGCCAACCAACCTATTCCAGAAACCCAGGCAGTGCCGGGAACCGAGGAGATCTCAGTCTGGGATTTAGCCCCAGCCGAGGCCCAACCTACCATCGTGCTCGATAATCTAATCGAGAGTGCAACCGAGCCGGCGGCAACCACCAAAGCCGAATCGACAGCCCCGAATGTCCTGACCCGAATTCGAATCCTCGTCAGCCAAGAAGATGAGATCTTGACCGAGGATGGTGCTGGATTGAAACTCTCAGAAGGTGATATCCACGTGTTGGATGCAAACATGGCGACCTACCTCGTCGATGCCGGGGTCGCTGAAGTCGCCGCATTGTAGAGGGTAACCGGAAACACCTTCGCGCCGCAACTTGAAATACGCGCTTATAGCGTAGCGAATTATTTGCATCGACACCAAGGTCCCGAATACTTGGACCCACCCAGCATAGAAAAATTCAGAGAGAAAAATTCGCATGAACAGTAAAGTTCCGAATACTTCAATACTTCAGCCCCTTACAACCTTGGAAAGCCGCAACGTGA
>Ga0209554_1000220_pt1:0-5000 | contig 47583 bp, 31 predicted proteins | sample MarorgKNORR_S2LV_5_FD_188221 | JGI IMG/M metagenome (GOLD analysis project Ga0209554, IMG submission 188221) | Marine microbial communities from the Southern Atlantic Ocean, analyzing organic carbon cycling - Bottom_A/KNORR_S2/LV (SPAdes) (version 2) | ecosystem: Environmental > Aquatic >...
CCCGCCACGGCGAGATAGTTCTGCGGGATCCAGGCAAGGGAGGACTGTCCGAAGGGGATCTCGCTGTCATCCAACGCCTGTTTCACCGCCTCGAAACTCTCCAGGGAAGTCAGCACCTCGAAAACCTCGCCGGTGTCCTGGATGTCTTCTGCACCTGCATCCATGACCGCCATCATCAGATCGTCTTCAATCACCGACTCTCCCGATACCTCCAGTGATCCCTTTTGCGCAAACATCCACGACACGGCTCCCTTCTCAGCGAGATTGCCGCCGTGCTTGGCGAAGACATGCCGGACGTCAGAAACGGTTCTGTTCTTGTTGTCGCTCAGTGTCTCCACCAAGACAGCCACTCCACCCGGGCCGTAGCCCTCGTACGATCCTTCCTCGTATACGGTGCCGGGCTCCTCTCCCGTCCCTCGCCTTATCGCGCGCTCGACCGTGGCCTGCGGCATGTTGGCCGCTCTGGCGTTCACTACCGCAGTGCGCAGACGCGGATTCGACTCCTCGTCACCACCGTCTCGGGCTGCAACCGTCACTTCCTTGATCAACTTGGTGAAGAGCTTGCCTCGCCTGGCGTCGGTGGCCCCCTTCTTGCGCTTTATGGTGCTCCACTTAGAGTGACCCGACATTACTACTCCTCTCGGATTTCCTTGAACTTGCCGCTGCCGGGATGTCCACTACCAACAGCCGCAACCACTTGTGATTCAGTCGGGCTGCGATTCCTGGGCCGCGGCGACGACCTTCAACTGAACATCACCCGGTACCTGTTCGTAACGGTCCAAGGTCTGCGTGTGTATCCCCTTGCCCTGGGTCATCGACCTGAGCGTCGTGGCGTAACGGTCAATTTCAGCTAGTGGGGCGTCGGCGTTGATAATCTGGAAGTGTCCGTCGGCCTCCGTGCCGTTGACGCGACCACGGCGCGAATTGAGATCGGCCATGACATCGCCCATAAACTCCGCGGGTACGGTGATGGTAAGGCTGTAAATAGGTTCCAGGAGTACAGGTTTGGCTTTGAGAAAAGCATCCCTGAAGGCGTGGGAGGTGGCGATCCTGAAGGAGACCTCGTCCGAGTCCACAGCGTGGTGCTTGCCGTCGTAAACCGAAATCGCCAGATCCACTACCTGCGATCCCGACAATGGCCCTTCCACCAGCGATTCCTGTATGCCCTTCTCCACTGCGGGAATGAAGTTGGTTGGTATGGATCCCCCTACCACTTCGTTGAGAAATTCGAAGCCCTCTCCCCGCGACTTGGGGGCAATGCGGAGATAGACCTCTGCAAACTGACCGCGTCCACCGGTCTGCTTCTTGTGCCGGTAATGGCTGTCGGCGTTACCGCGGATGGTTTCCTTGTACGGGATCCTGGGAGGCTCCATTTCAACCTCGACACCAAAGCGTTCCCGCAGCCGCTTGGTGATTGTTCCCAGGTGCAGGTCTCCCTGGGCCTGCAGGACGGATTGGCGGATATCGCCGTCGTACCGAAATATGAAAGTTGGATCTTCCTGGCGCATGTGCTGCAACCCGGTCACCATGCGCTCCTCACTCCCCTTCTCCTTGGCGGTGATAGCCACCCTGATGAGGGGATCGGGAAAGGTCATCTCCGGGAGTGTCCCCGACTGGCCCTTGGCGCGCAGGGTATTGCCCGTGTGAGTGTCCTTCATTTTGACCAGCGCGACGATGTCTCCGGCGCAAGCCCCATGGACTTCGATGCGCTCGTGGCCGTTCAGATTGAACATCTGCCCTATGCGCTCGCTGCTACCGGTTGAGGAGTTGGCGACCTCGTCTCCCGCTTTGATGCTACCGGTGTAGAGCCGCAGCAAACTCAGCTCCCCCACATGTTGCTCGGCCAGCGTCTTGAACACCAGACCCACCAAGTCGGCGTCGGCGCTGGGCTCGAGCTCCTGAGGCTGCCCATCTAGCTCCAAGGGCCGTCCGGGAGGGTCCGACGGTGATGGGAAAACCCCGACAACGGTGTCCAGCAAACGATCCATGCCAACGGCATTGTAGGAATCGCCGAAGAGGATAGGAAAAACCTCCAGATTCAGTACCGCCTTTCGCAGGCCAACTTCTAACTCTTCCTGACTCAGCCCGCCCTCTTCGAAATATCTCTCCATCAGCGCTTCGTCGGATTCCGCCACCGCTTCCACCAACTGCTCGTGAAGCTGATCGACCTCAGCCTGGTACGCGGACGGAATATCGGCTTCGGAGGTCTTGCCATCGCTGTAGGAACACAGTTTCATCGTCACGAGATCGACGATCTCGCTGAACCCCGCGCCGTGGTTGACCGGGTGCTGCAATGGTACCGCTTGTCGGCCAAACCGATCGCGTATCTGCTCCACGGCGGATTCCAGATCGATGTCGGGGCGATCCATCTTGTTTACGAAGATCATCCTGGGTAATCGGTACTCCTCTGCGTTCCGCCAGACGCGCTCGGTACCCACGTCTACTCCGGAGACGGACTCCACGACGACAATGGTGCCGTCGGCCACCCTCAGGCCGGACCGGACCTCGCCGGAAAAATCGGCATACCCGGGCGTGTCCAGGACGTTGATGTGGTGAGAGTTCCACTCTGGCATGAGGAGGGAGGTTCTCAGAGAAATACGCCGTTCGATCTCCTCGGGGTCGAAATCTGAAACCGTCGTCCCCTCCTCGATCCTCCCCAGCCGATTGAGTGAACCCGCGCAATACAGCATGGCTTCAGCAAGACATGTCTTGCCTGAGCCGCTGTGGCCCGTTAGGGCTATATTCCTGACTTGCCGAATCGTATGAGCCACGTGATCCCCCCTCAGAAAAAGGGAAAAAAAGGCATAAAACAGCACCAGAGTCCGGCCTTGGGCGAGGACTCTGTTTTTGCTACTTGACAGAATCGCGTAAATTAATGCGCCCGCCACAACCTGTCAAGCGAGATGCCTGGGCACAGATGCCAGATGTCAATGACTGAAGCCAATGACTGATCGATTGGGCGACTGGGAGGCCCCCGGCGCGATGCTGCGACCAGACGGACAGCCGCGCTATGCGTTTGTAACCTTCCTGATGCTAAACGACAACTATCTGCCCGGGGCCCTCGTCGTCGGCCACGGCCTGCGCCGACAATCGACTCGTGCGGCCCTGATCTGCCTGGTCACGGACGGCGTCTCCGGCGCTGCCCGGAATGCCCTCGGGCTGGTGTTCGACCGAGTCCTGGAAATCGACCGCTTCTACGTCCCTCATCGACGGCGACAGGAACGTCAGGACAGGCCCTATTTCTTCACCCGACTGCACGCTCTGCGCCTGGGCGCCGACGGTGACTTGGGCTGTGATTTCGAAAAGATCGCCCTTATCGATGCCGATGTCCTGCCCATGAAGCACTGCGACCACCTCTTCACAATGCAGACACCTGCCGGCATCATCAACGAACGCAAGTCTCATCTTCTTGAGCTCGACGCCGCGGGCCGTTACGGTGTGCCTCGAGATGCTCTACGGACAGGGCAATGGATCTGGCACCAGACCTACGGCGACATCTGCCCGCATGGTCATCCCATCCCCGCCCAGATCACCGATAGAGTCCGGCAGGATCCATCCAACATGGGGATGAACGGCTCACTCTTCGTGCTGGAGCCATCGGCTGCCGAATTCGACAGCATCGTGGAAGACGTGAAAAGGCCGGAGATCCAGAAGTTGATCGGCGATCTCTTCGACTGGCCGGACATGCAGTACCTAACCATGCGGTGGTCTGGGGCCTGGCAGAATATAGACTTGAGATTCAGTGCCCTGAACGGCTACCCCCACTTGTCTGTCCTCTTCGGCACTCACTTTGCCGGCTTCAAACCGTGGTATTTCAACCGCGCCAGGGCCATGACTCAATACCAGGGCTATGATGATTTCCAGCGGTGGTTTGAGGTCTATCGCGAAATGATAGCGACTCACCCGCGGCTGCGGGAGGTCGCAAAGCTGCGCCGGCTACTCGATGCCATATGTCGCCTCGATTCACATCAATAGGCACCCCACTGACCCGCCAATGATAGATCGGGCAAAAAAAAAGCCCGTCCACATTGGACGGGCTTCTTATATAACTCCCGGCAGCGTCCTACTCTCCCACCGGGTGACCCCGGCAGTACCATCGGCGCAGGAGGACTTAACTTCTCTGTTCGGAATGGGAAGAGGTGTGGCCCCTCCGCTAAAGCCACCGGAAAAATAGGAAAACGAATACGGATTCACTCTGAGTCAACTGCCATCACATGCCGTAAGATGCAGACGATGAAAAAACGGCCAAGCCTCACGGCCAATTAGTATCGCTCGGCTTCGCACATTGCTGCACTTCCACCTGCGACCTATCAACCTCGTAGTCTGCGAGGGGCCTTTAGGTGGGTTAACCCCACGGGATATCTAGTTTTGGAGTGGGCTTGACGCTTAGATGCTTTCAGCGTTTATCCCTTCCGAACGTAGCTACCCAGCAATGCTCCTGGCGGAACAACTGGTAGACCAGAGGTTCGTCCATCCCGGTCCTCTCGTACTAGGGACAGCTCTCCTCAAATATCCTACACCCACGGCGGATAGGGACCGAACTGTCTCACGACGTTCTGAACCCAGCTCGCGTAGCGCTTTAATTGACGAACAGCCAAACCCTTGGGACCGCCTACAGCCCCAGGATGCGCTGAGCCGACATCGAGGTGCCAAACTGCGCCGTCGCTATGGGCGCTTGGGCGCAATAAGCCTGTTATCCCCGGAGTACCTTTTATCCGTTGAGCTTCGGCGCTTCCACACGCCACCGTCGGATCACTAAGCCCTGCTTTCGCACCTGCTCGACTTGTAGGTCTTGCAGTCAAGCTCCCTGTATGCCTTTACACTCTATGCGCGATTACCGACCGCGCTGAGGGAACCATTGGGCGCCTCCGTTACCTTTTGGGAGGCGACCGCCCCAGTCAAACTACCCACCTGGCACTGTCCCCAATCCCGATAAGGGATCGCGGTTAGAGTCCTAACAAAGCAAGGGTGGTATTTCAAGGCCGGCTCCATGGAAGCTG